>Ga0307928_10000925_pt1 | contig 21984 bp, 41 predicted proteins | sample AceLakmetagen232_FD_201815 | JGI IMG/M metagenome (GOLD analysis project Ga0307928, IMG submission 201815) | Saline water microbial communities from Ace Lake, Antarctica - #232 | ecosystem: Environmental > Aquatic > Non-marine Saline and Alkaline > Saline | place: Antarctica: Ace Lake... | reverse complement strand
AAGAGAGTATAAGTCTTGTAAAAAGAGGATTGAAAAATAGTTTAAAAGAAATTGAAGGAGGTGGTGGCAATTCCTCCCAACCTTAAAAGGATTGGGTATCCTTGCCACATTTATATGAAATGCATATTTTGTAAACAAAAGATAAAAGGATTTGGTAACAATGCTGAACCAGTAGCAGAAGGAATCTGTTGTGATAGATGCAATATTAAAAAAGTTATTCCTTTTAGATTGAAAAGACTATTAGTAAGTCGATGTGTAAATTGTGGAGCAACTAACAACTTAACAACTCACCATATTGATGAGAACCCAAGAAATGATATTAACAGGAACTTAATGACTTTATGTAGAACTTGTCATGACAAAGTTCATGGAACAGAAATAAAAGAATCAAGAAAGAACAGTAGAACTCAAAAAGGTAATCCTAAACACATGAAGGGGACAAGAAGATGAGCGAATTTGGAAAAGGATTAACATACTGTCTAGGATTATTTTTATGCCACAGTGAAAGAGATTACATAGTTAAAGATGAATTTGCCAAAACAAAAGAAGCAAAAGACGCACTCAAAATAATTAATAGACCAGACCTGTGGTTCTACATGGCTGCAGACCACATATTTGATATGGAGATTCCAATAAGCTTACCTCAAAAATTAAAGAATAGACTAATGAAATTTAGAAGCAAGGTCATAGGATTAAGACTACCAATGAATTTAAAAAATTTAGCAACTGAGAAAGATAAAATTTGGGCAGTACAAGAAGCAAAAGATTTACTAAGATTAATAGATAAGCATTTTGGAATAGATACAAAACGAGGTGATTTCGAATGAGTTACTCAACTGGAGCAGAAGTGTCAAGAAAAAGAAATGAACCATATACACTCCAACAAGCACTGGCTAAAATTTATTTGATTAAAGGATACACAATGTCAATTCCACAAGCATTATTTGGTAAGAGAGTGAGATTGGTAATAGTAGATAATGAAGCATAAAAAGATTTAAATATGTTCAAACTTATTAAATTTAGGAAACACAAAACCAGGAGGTTAAAAAAATATGGAAACAAAAGGAACCATACAAGCAATAAGCAATAAAGATGGAAAATATGGTATGCGTCTTAACGACGAATGGTATAATGCATTCGGAGATGCGCCAGCCAAGAAAGGTGACCAAGTAACTGTGGAATACGAAGTTAATGGAAACTACAAAAACATTAAGAAAGTATCAATATCACAAGCAGCTCCAAATAAATTGGATAAGTTCGAAGAAGCAGGAAAGTCAAAGATAGCTTGTGTAATAATTAGTTATGCAAAAGACTTAGCAACATCTGATAAGATAAAGGTCGACGAGATAGAAAAATATGCAAAAAGTTTTATGAATTTATATGATGAACTATGCAATCCAAAGACCGAAGTTAAGGAAAAAGAGTCGAAAGAGTCAAAAGAGGAGATAGAAGTTGTCAAGATGTAAATGGTTTTCAGTTGGCAAGTACGTACAGAAAGTAACAGATAGTAACATCACGTGTACTTGCCAATTTGGAAGTCTATATCCTGGGAATTATAAAGAAGGAAAAAATGTGTGTAAACACATCAAGGAGATAGTGAATGGGACAAGAAGAAATATATCAACTACTAAAGAAACACGACAAGTGGATGTGCATAAGAAGACTAGCAATAGAGTTAGACCAAAGTAGGAGCGCAGTAACAATTGCAATTGGAAAATTATTAAAACTAGGTTATGTTGAAAGAAGAATGGGAACACATCATCTTTACAATATAAAACAATTTGAGTTCAAGTGGATAAAATGAATCAAAAACAAAAGAAGTTATTATGCGAATATGTGGATTTTACTTGTGAGCAGTGTAAAAAGAAGTTTGAGTTAAGTGAGTTAGAAGCTCACAGAATTAGAAGAGGAAATGAGGGTGGAACTTACGAGCATAGAAATGTAAAAATCTTATGCAATAAGTGTCACAAAAGATATCACTCAGGTGAATTTAAATGAATATCAACTGGGTAAGGGGATGTATCGATGAGAGAGGAAGAGTGAGTGTGTGTGAATACTTTGGGCTTCTATCGCAGGCTGATGAGACTCCAGCCATCCTCATTGGATAGGTTCGTTAATGTGAAAGCATTACACGCTCTAAGTCCAAACCGGGAAACAAACTTGGGAGTGTAAGAGTGCAAATTCCTCTTATGTTCGAGCTCCCAAGTTTATATTAAAATGAATAAATTAAAACAAGAAAAGAAAGAGAGAAATAAAAAAGATAGGGAATGGAGAAAGTTAGTGTTAGAATCTTGTAACTTTAAGTGTGTTATTTGTGGAGCTACCATAAGGCCTAATGCACATCATATCATACCAAGAAACTTCAAGGAGACCAGATGGGATGTAAACAACGGAATAATTCTTTGTCCCAAACATCATAAATTTGGTAAGTTCTCAGCACACAAAAATGGATTATGGTTCATTAAATTCTTACAAGAGCATGATAGATTTAAATACAATCACTTAATTAATAAGTTAAAGGAGTTAGATGGATATTATAATCAAAATAGCATTGGTTCATAGTATATCAGATGTTGAGGTATTCAGCATTAAAGTAACTAATTTTAAATATCAATTAGTTAGAAAAAAACTAGAACTAGAAAAGAAAAAGATAATAGATATTTTTAAATTACTAAAATCTCAAGGAGAAATCAAAAGTATATTTCGTCCAAAGAATAAGAAGATTCAAAAACAATTAGATGAATTAGTTAAAGCAAAGAAGATTTTAAAGGAATCAATTAAAAGTATCAGTGAAGTTTTCTATAAATAACTTATAGAAACATTTATAAATATAAAAGTATATACTATTCTATGCAATACAAGTTACGTTCAATAGTTAAGTCCGATTCAAGTAAAACTGCCAAATTGGTCATGGGATTAACTGTACCGAATGATGTTGCAGTATTCTTCGAGGGGTGCCACTTCACCATAGAAAGAAGTGGTGCCTGTATTATTGCTTACTCTGGAGCATCTTTAATTCCAACTAAACAAGAAATAAATAAATTCAATCTAAATGAAGTAAGAACATAAAAATGAAGGTGATGATTTTAAGCGATAGTCCAATGATACCAACGGGCTATTCAGACCAAGCAAAGAAGTTAGCTAGAGACCTATCAGCCAAAGGTCATGAAGTACATTTCTTAGCAAACGCATACAATGGAACAACTTTAAAGTATGTAAAACTAAAAGATGGAACAGAATTTAAATATACTATTTATGGCGAAATGGCTCCGAGTTATTTTGCCAATTCAATGAGAGCTTTACTAACTGAAATTAAACCAGATAAATTTATTATTTTATTAGACACGTTTATGTTATATCAAAGTAAATTTTTAGAACAAGATACATCACCAGCTGAAACATATTTTTGGTTTCCAAGTGATGGTGGTGGTGGATTACCGAAGGACTGTGAAAGAATTTTAATGAAGATAAATCATCCAGTTGCAATGGCCAAATTTGGACAAAAGCAAGTAAAAGATTATCATGGATTAAATGTTGAACACATACCACATGGGGTTGATACAGATGTTTTTTATAGACTTCCAGAAGAAGAAAGAAAAGCATTAAGAATAAAATGGGGTGTTCAAGATAAGTTTGTTATCGGAGTAGTGGCACGTAATCAACCAAGAAAGAATTTAGATAGAACAATCAAGTCAATGAAGTTAGCTGCAGATGAAATACCTAATGCTGTTTTGTTTTTACACTTAGACCCAAATGACCCAGCAGGACAAATGTTTAATATTCAAAGCATGATTAAAAAATATGGTCTAGAGAACCGAGTTATCTTCTCAGGAATGCAAGCACATAAAGGATTTGATTACAAGGAAATGATTAATATATATAATCTAATGGATTGCTTTCTATTAACTACTTCTGGAGAAGGATTTGGCATTCCTATAATTGAAGCAATGGCCTGTGAGATTCCAGTCCTAGCAACTAATTATACAAGTACACCTGAATTAGTAATTGAAAATAAAGCAGGACTAGGAATAAAATTAAGTGGTGTAGAAGAAATAAATATGTTTGAAACAGACTCAAAAGAATATGATTTAAACGCTTTGAATGGAACCATGACAGGCTCTTGGGAAGTAGAAAGAGGATTCTGTAGCATTAAAGATTGTGCAGACAAGTTAGTTTACTTAAGTAAAAATCCAAAGGAGTGTAAGGAGATGGGTCAAAATGGTCGTAAGGCTGTCTTAGAAAAGTATGATTGGAATATTGTATTTAAACAATGGGAGAAATTATTAAATGAAGGTAGTGCTAATTAGTCCGCCAGAGAAACACATTCTTATGGATGCTGGCGACCGACCAAACATGGGATTACTCTATCTGGCAGGAAGTTTAAGAGACAAAGGACATGAAGCAGTAATCTCAGATTTAAATCATGACTCATATGATGAACTAAAAGAAAAGATTAAAGGGTGTGACTTCATAGGAATAACAACTGTCACTCCATATTTAGATTGGATTACTAATTTCTCAATGCACTTAAAACATAATTATCCAGATATACCATTAATTGCTGGAGGTCCACATGCTACAAATTCTCAAGAAGGATTAGGTTACTTTGATTATATTGTAAAAGGTGAAGGAGAAAAAGCAATCATTGAAATAATTGAAGGAACAAGAGACAGAGTAATTTCAATTCCATATGAAGAGAATCTAGATAGTTTGCCAATACCACATGACCAAACAGATTATCCTTATACTTTAAATCAAGAAGGACACAAGACTGCAGTATTATTAACTAGTCGAAGTTGTCCATATAATTGTTGTTTCTGTACAAGAGGAAACTTAGGAATTTATAGAGTACATTCGCCAGATAGAGTTCTACTGGAAATCAAGGGGTTAATTGCTAAAGGATATGATTCTTTTTACTTTTTAGATGACCATTTTACTGCTAATCGAGGTAGAGCTATTGAAATATGTAATAGAATTATACAAGAAAACCTAAATATTTCTTTTAGATGCACATCTAGAACCGATAGAGTAGATGAAGAGTTAATGAAATATCTAAAAGAAGCAGGTCTAAGAAGCATCTCATTTGGATTAGAGCACTTTGATAATCAAGTCCTCAAGTTAGCAAATAAAGGAGAAACAGTTGAAGACCATTTGAAAGCAATTAAGATATGCCAAGAATTAGGAATTAAAATAAGAGGAAGCTTTATTGTGAACCTTCCTGGAGCAACAGAACAAACAATAAAAAGAACTCTTGCAAAAGCAATTGAATTAGATTTAGATTATGCAGATTTCTATCCATTGATTGCTTATCCAGGAACTCCAATTTATGAGAACCCCAAAGACTTTGGAGTAAAAATAAACAGTAAGAAAACTCATCAAACCATGTTAGATTCAAATGTGGATACGGGATTAAGAAACATTAATAAACTAGTAAAGTTTTGTAGAGATGAATGGAAAGAACACAAGAAATCATTGTGTCCATGGGAGCATAAAAATGAATAGCTATTGGACAAATGCAGAAACATTTTCAGAAGCAAAGAAGAAAGTATTAATTGGAGACTTTGAAAAGACCACTGAGGCTCACCTAGAATTATTAAAAGAATTAAACATTAAGAACACAGATATTGTTTTAGACTTCGGATGCGGAATAGGCAGACTAACACAACCAATAAGCAAACAATGCAATCAAATAATTGGGGCAGACATTTCAGATGATATGATTCTACATGCTACAAATTATTGCAAAGAAGATAATATAACTTTTAAGATGTTAAGAAATAATGATGGCTTAGAATTAATGAATAACTACTTTGATAAGGCATATAGTTTAATTGTATTACAACATTTAGATAAGATTACAGCTTTTCAAGTGTTGTTAAATATAAACTACTCATTAAAAAAAGGTGGTCAAATGTTAATTCAATTTCCAAACTTAGAAAAATTAGAACAAATGTTTAAATCAAGTTTAATATTTAGGCCAATGTTTGGTGGAACTAATCCAATAATGGAATTTTATAGTAAAAAAGAATTAGAATATATTTTTGAATTACTAAAAATGGATTACAGAATTATAGAGCATAACACTGATTTCTATGTGTTGGCTACAAAAAAGGAAGACATAAACTTTCAAGAATATCTTATAGGAGTAAACAAATGGAAAAAATAAATTTGGGATGTAAAACAAAAGAACTCTGGAAAAATTCAGATTATAGAAAGAAGATGTCAGAAGCACATAAAGGGCAAAAGGCCTGGAATAAAGGAATATCTATTAATCAACAAATGTCTAAAGAAACTAATGAACAAAGAAAAATAAAAATAGGAAAAACTTTAAAAAGAAAATATGAAAAAGGAATAATGAAACCTTTTTGGTTAGGTAAAGGAAAAGGACATTATAAATCAAGAGGCTATAGGTTTATTAATTTAAATGGAAGATTTATACAAGAACACCACTTAATTTGGTTAAAAGTTAATCAACTTCATAGACTACCAAAAGGATGTGTAATTCATCACATTAATGGAATAAGAGATGATAATAGGGTTGAGAATTTACAACTTATGACTAATGATTTTCACACTAAATTGCATAAACTTAATGAAAAATGATAATAGGATATATTGGAGACTATTGTGCAAAATTTATAGATATGAGTTTTGAGAGTGTTAAAGAAGCAGATAAAATAATTTTTGTTTGGGGTGCACAAGATTTAGAAACTAAAAGAAAATTAGACGATTGGGCAAAAAAATTTAAAGATAAACTCATAATCATAAATAATCCTTATGACCAAGAAAATAAGGGAATGAATGGTAAGGCAAGAAATGTATATTTAGAATATGCTAAAAAACATTTTCCAAACGAATGGATGCTTGTTTGTGACCCAGATGAGGTGGTAGAAAATATGAATGAATTTAAGAAATTTATTAATCAAGCTAAACCTGGCGTGTATTCTCCAAAGATGAGACATTTAATAGGAAATTTAAATTATGAAGACTCCATTCAAGAAACACACTTTGTCTTAAACAGATTTTTTAAAATAAGTGAAGTAGATAAATACCCAGAGCAGGAACATCCACTATTAATTCCAAAATCACAAACTAAAGGAATTGGAATAAGTAAGTTAGTTATTTGGCACCTATCATACATTGATGGAATGTTTAATATTAAAAAGAAATACGAAAACCATTTAAACAAAAGTAAAATACATTCTAAAGATTATTTAGACAAGTGGTACTTCGAACATCTATTTAATTTATATCCAAGAAAGCAATTTAATCCACTAGAATTACCAGATGCAATTTTAAATGAGTTCCAAATGAGTAGAGATAAATTATATTTTCAAGGAAGAGAGAACATGGAAGTTAAACACTATCAAGATGCAATCAATTGGAAAGAGTTTTTTAAACCAAAGACTTGCTTGATTTATGGTTGTGGAATGGGACAAAGAGTTTACACTATGAATAAATTAGGAGTAGATACTTATGGAATGGAATTATCTGAATACGCTGTAAAGAATAGATTACATGAAAGAGTAAGTCAAGGAAGTATTACAGAAGGTACAATGCATCCAAAAGATTTAGTGGTAGCATTTGATGTACTAGAACATTTGAAGTATGAAGATTTAGGACATGCAATAGATAACATGATTGAATCAACAAAAAAGTATATTCTAATTAGTGTGCCAGTTATAGGAAATCCAGCATTAGAAATAGACCCAACTCACATAATAAAAGAGAGTGAAGAGTGGTGGCTATCACAATTTGAAAAGAGAGGATTAAAACTAATTAAAACCCCAGACAATTTTTTATATAAGGAACAAGTCTACATATTTGAAAAATGAAACAATTAAAATTAAACTTAGGAAGCGGAGGAAGCATTATGGAGGACTACATAAATATAGATATAAACAATGCTTATGGACCAGACCTACTATGGGATTTAAATAATGGAATACCTTTCAATGATGGAGTCATTAGTGAGATTATAGCAACACATGTTTTAGAACATTTAGACCCAATAGCAATTCATAACTTTGTAAAAGAATTATATAGAGTTTGTTGTGGCAATGCAATAATAAAAATAATCGTGCCAATAGGAAAAAATTGGCAAAAATGGCCAGAACATAGAATACCTTTTGATGAGGGAAGTGAAGATTTTTTTACAATCTTTTTTACAAACAAGAAACCAATGTTTAATATAAAAAACAAAGAAGTAATAAGAACAGAGGATGGTTCTGGAGATGAATTAAGATTAGACTTGGAGGTATTAAGATATTAAATGGATAAAAGAAAATTACACCTGGGAAGCGGAAGGAAATATATGGATGGATGGATAAACATAGACTTAACTAGCTTTTGGAAAACAGACATGAAAAGAGACATCACTAGAGGGTTACCTTTTGATGATAATTCAGTTGATGAAATCTACACAGAGCATTGTTTAGAACACATTGGTCCAGATGATATTCAATTTGTAATCAAAGAGATGTGGAGAGTGTGTAAAGATAAAACAAAAATAAGTATTGTTGTACCAGTTGGAGATGGCTTAATGAATTTTCCAGAACACAAATCTTTTTGGAATGAGAAAAGTGCAGTGTTTTTTACAGATTGGAATATACCTCAAGAAACTGGTTATGAATTTAGATTAATTTCATCAAAAGTTGTAGATGTAGGAACAGAAATTGATACTGATAAAAGATATGGAAAAGAACTACACTTTGTATTGGAGGTAAAATGTTAGAAACAATTTGTGAGTGGAAAGAAATAGTAAATGAGGATATAAGAAAATACAATAAAGAGCCAGAAGGATTTAAAAAAACATGTAACCACTGCACTGGTTATGATGTTAGATGCGAATATTACACCACATTAGGTAATAAACCAAGGGAGGTAAAATGAAAGTATTAGTTACAGGTTCAGGAGGATTGATTGGTTCAGAGGCATGTAGATTCTTTCTTGAGAAAGGAGCAGAGGTATTAGGAATAGATAACAACATGAGAAAGTATTTCTTTGGAGAAAAAGGAGATACTTCTATGAATTTAGTTGCTTTAAACAAATTTAATAAATTTACTAATTATTATTTTGATTTAAGAGAAAGAGAAAGATTATTAGCGTTTATGGAAGAAGAAGGACCATTTGATTTAATAATTCATGCAGCAGCACAACCTGCTCACGATTGGGCAGTAAAAGAACCGTTTACAGATTTTGATGTTAATGCAGTTGCTACTTTCAATATGTTAGAAGCCTTTAGATTACACTCTAGTAAAGGAGTGTTTGTTTATACTTCCACCAGTAAAGTGTATGGAGATAATCCAAACAAAGCTAATCTAGTTGAGATGGAAAAAAGATATGACTATGCAGCAGGACAAGACTTGATTGGTGTAACTAGTGAGGGGATAGATGAAAGATTTAGTATTGACCAATGCACTCATAGTCTTTTTGGAGCAAGTAAAGCTGCAGCGGACATAGCATGTCAAGAATATGGTAGATACTTTAATCTAAACATTGGAATATTTAGACCAGGATGTTTAACTGGACCACAACATTCAGCAGTAGAACTTCATGGATTTTTGAATTATATTATTGAGTGTGCAGTGCAAAGTAAACCCTACACTATTTTTGGTTATGGTGGAAAACAAGTAAGAGACCAGATTCATAGCTATGACGTAGTAAATGCATTATATCATTTCTACAAGAATCCAAAACATGGAGAAGTATATAATTTAGGTCCAGGAAAAAATAACACAATTTCAATATTAGAAGTAATTGACATTCTAAAAGAAGAACATGGAATTCAATTGAATTATGCTTATGAGGATAAAAATAGAATGGGAGACCACATATGTTTTTATTGTAATCCTAATAAATTTATGAAAGATTATCCAAGTTGGAAAGTAACAAAAGGATTAAAAGAAATGATTGCTGAAATTGTGGAGGCTAAAAAATGATAGGAATTATATTACCAACAAGAAATGGCGGAGAGAGTTTTAAATATGCAATTAAAAGCTTAGTTCATACTACGAATTATCCTTACAAATTAATTATAGTAGAAAACGGAAGTACTGATGGAACTAAAGAAAATGCAGACTTATGGGCAGAACAATTTGAACAAGTAGAAGCTCATCACATAGAATGCAATGGTTATATTGATGCAATGAATTATGGAATTAAAAGAGCAAAAGAATTAGGATGTGAAGGTGTATATTTTACTCAAGATGATGTAATACACTTTAAATTATATGAAAGAGATTGGTTACAAACATTTGCAGAGGTTGGTAAGAATGAATTATGTGGACAAGTTATAGGTCTTAGTGGAGGTGGAGTTTCTGGTCCAGATTATTTAGATGGATTACATTGGGCAGGAACTTGGAATATGTATATGCCAATGAGAGTAATTAATGAGGTTGGTTTGTTTGATGAAAACTTTAATCCAGGACAAGGAGATGACATTGATTATTCTTACAGAGTTCAAAATGCAGGATTAAATATTTATCAAATAGATTACTGGGTAGACCATCATAGAAAGAAAGAACACCCAATGGCTGCAGAAGAAATCAAAAAAGCTCATGCTAAATACTTTCAAGAAAAATGGAAAATAAAACAGCAATACTAATTAATGTAAGAGATAGACCAACAGAAATATCTTTATTACTTCAAAGTCTCAGAACACAAACCAATAGTGATTACGATATTTATATCTTAGACGACTGCTCTGGGACACCTCTAACTAATTACCATTTCTTTAATTGTGTGATAAATAGATTAAAACTAGAAGGCCACAAGGTGTTTATTAAGAGAACAGATTTTGTAAATGGCGTAAGCAGAGCTAGACAAACAATAGTGGACTGGGCAATGGAAAAAGATTATGATTATTTTTTAAGAGTGGATGATGATGTTATTCTAGAACCTGATTACCTTGAAAGATTGCATGATGTTTTAAAGAATTTTGATATAGCCTCCGGTGTAACAGTGGCAATGCATGTGCCAACATTTAGAAGAAATCCTAAATTTTTAAATGGAATAGTAAATAAAGTTGTTTTAGATGAAGATGGAAAACACATTTTAAATGGTGATGATTGTGGAATGGAATACACTGAAGCTTTAGTATTGCCAGCACACCACTTTCGTTCATGTGCATTAATTAAAAGAGAAGTACACGAGAAAGTAAAATACTATCCAACACCATTAAGCAATCATGGTTTCCGTGAAGAACAAATATTTAGTTACAAAGCAATAATGAGTGGATTCAAAATAGGAGTAGATTTAGGTGCAATAAATTATCATCAGATGACTCCAAGCGGTGGAGAGAGACCAACTCAAAACATGACTCAATTTAATCAAGAACAATTCGAGAAGTTTACTAAAGAAAATAAGGAGGAACTAAAAAAATGGTTTACGTCAGAAAAGCTAAGCAAACAAGAGCTAATGAAAGAAACAAATCTAGTGTAGTTGCATTTAGTGGTTACTTTGACCCATTGCACGTTGGACATTTGGAAGGAATTAAATTAGCAAGTAAACTAGCAGACGAGCTAGTAATCATACTAAATACTGATGAGCAATGCATTCTCAAAAAAGGAAAGTCATTTATGCCAGAAGAAGAAAGAAAGAAAATCATGCAAAGTATTAAAGGAGTAGACAGAGTAGTTACAAGTATTGACACGGATGAATCAGTCTGTAAAACATTAGAGGCATTACAACCAGACATCTTTGCAAAAGGTGGAGATAGATTTTCCGATGAGATTCCTGAAAAACAAGTATGCCAAGAATTAGGAATCAGATTAGTGGATGGATTGGGTGCAAAGATAAGAAGCTCAAGAGATTTTACAGGATTAGGTGAAGAATGATAAACACAATTTGTTATACATGTGAAAAAGAATTTGACATTTATCCTCATTTGAGGAGGAACCATGATTAATATTATTGGAAATTTTCTAGGCAGTTCAGGTTATGAAATTCACACAAGAGAACTAGCTAATGCCTTAGCAGATGAAACTGAGGTTAGTTTACAAACAGGATTAGTTCAAGGTTGGGAAAGAATGGTAAATGATAAAGAGCTCGAAATGATTAAAAGGAAACCAGGAGAAATAAATCTAATAATAACAAATCCATTAAACTGGAAACTACACACCAATGCAAAAAGAAACTGGGTATTCTTAGTTTGGGAAGGAGACAAAATACCAGACTGTTATTTAGAAGAGTGTCTTAATCCAGAAATAGAATTTATATTTGTACCAAGCAAACACACTTATGAAGCACTAGAGAAATCTTATTGGGAAGGTGGAGAAAAAGATTTAAACCACAAACCAGATAAAGAGTTTTGGGACAAAGTAAAAGTAATGCCTCATGGCGTAGATTTAGATAAGTTTTATCCAATAGAGAAAGGTTTATAATATGCAATCAATTGATTTAATTATGGCACCAAGTAAAGGAACAATCCCCTGGAATAAAGGTTTAACTAGTCAGACTAATGCAATTGTAAAAAGAATTTCTGAAAATCCTGAAAGGGCTAGAAAGATAAGTGAAAAGAATAAAATTGCACTAAAAGGAAATACTAATGGTTCTGGAGGTAAAGGGAGAATAGTATCTTTAGAAACTAGAAAAAATATAAGCAAATCTATTAAGAGATTATTTAAAGAAAATCCAGAATATAGAGAGAAAATCAAAACAGCAAGAGCAAAACAAAAAAGAGTTTATGAAAGCCAACATGAAAAACTAATACAACAAGAACTTACTAAACGAAAAATCAAATTTAAAAAACATAGGTATATGAAAGAAATCAAACATGCTTATCAATGTGATATTTTTATTGAACCAAAACTTGTTATAGAGATTGATGGAGAATATTGGCATAATAGACCAAAAACTAAAGCAATGGATTTAGTAAGAACTGCAGAACTAGAAGAGCAAGGATTTACAGTTCTTAGGATAAAAGCATTAAGTTTTTTAGATAAGAATTATAAAATACATCAGGGAATCTTAGATGGAATTATGGAGAGTATAGAATATGAAATCTGAAAAACCGTTTGTTTTTTTGGCTAATAAGGGATTTCGTAATCTTGAAGACCGTGGAGGGACTCAGTATTTGATTAAAGCTTTTATAGAAGAATTTACAAAAGAAGAGAATGTAGAATTATTAGTTAAGATTAATCCAGCTTATGGAATCCCAAATGTAGAACAAATACTAAAAGATTTAGGTTACAATGAGGATGGACCAAAGATTATATTTGATGTAAACAACTACAATTATTCAGACCTAGTTAAACTCTATAATAACTCTGATGTATTTGTGTGTCCAACTAGAGCAGAGTCTTTTGGAATACCAATGATAGAAGCAATGGCTTGTGGTAAACCAGTAATCACTACAGACTTTGGAGGACAAACTGATTTTGTTGATAACACAAATGGATGGATAATAAGTGGAGAACTAGAAGAAGTTAAACACGAATTACAATATGAGGGAATCAAATGGTTGACCCCAAACATAGAAGAATTAAAATTAAAACTAAGAACAGCAACGCAATCAAATTTAAAGAGTAGAAAAGAGGAGGCAATTAAAACTGCCAATAATTTTACATGGCAGAAGACAGCCAAAAAAATAGTAGAATTGATTTAGAGGAAAGTTGGATAAAACAAATAACAATTCAATCTAAAGAGATTATATCAATTGAACAAAGTGCTGTTCTTAATTTTCAAAGAAGTTTAACTCCGGAGCAGAAAGCTAGTTTAAACAAGCAAATATGTCAAGGAAAGAAGCATATTAACTTATAGAAACATTTAAGTACTCTAATTAAGTAATTAACTTGCATATGGGAAGAAAAGTAGAACCAAGGGAGAAAATAGTGCAAAGATGCATTGGATTTCATTTTAGACAAGTAGAATTCTTTAATAAATTTCCAGATTTTAAACCAGATGAATTTTGTAGAATGATAATTGATGAACAAATTAAATTAACAGATGAGGTGTTTCTATGACAAAAGAATCTCACCACTTTGTAGAGGATGATGCAATGTCAAATGAAGAATTAGATTTAACAACAAACTGTGGAAAGTTACCTGAGTTTAATTTAAGTGAAGAAGCTATAAGGGAAGGAGATTATGCAGGTAGTGAAGATGATGAAGTATTTAGAAAACAAGAGGTTAAAGAATTTATTAAGTTGTTGAAAGCAGAGATTAAAGCTGGATTTTTTAACCAAACACCAAGCTTTACTCCTGATGTTGAAGACTTATATGAAATGATAGATAAACTTGTAGGTAAAGATTTAATATGAAAAGACAATTAGACGATACAGAAAAGGAACTAACAAATAAAGGAATGTTTAGATTAACAATAGATGTTGTTGAATTAACTGAAAGCCTAGAATATAATAAAGACCTAAAAGAAAAAGAAAAATACTTAAGAGAATTTGATGATAGATGGAGAACAACATTAAGAACTAGAAAGGATGAAGCAGATGAAAAAACATTAAAACAAATCTCAGACATGATAACTGAAAAGAATAACACAATTAAAGAAATGGAAAGACAACTTAAAGAGGGAGTAGAATCTCCAGCAGGTGTAATTTAATGGTGGCAATTAGTACAATATTATTAGTAGCAAACCTATTTGCATTAATATTTAATGGACAACCTTTTATGAGTTTTTGGTTTAATTTATTAGCTTATGTAGTAGAACTAACAATTTATTTTGTTATATTAATTCTATTTACACTAATTACAACAAAATGATATCAATAAAAATGTTTCAAGGTGAATGGAGATTAAACATAGATGGTGAATCCTGGAAATTTAAATCAACTAAAGAATTAGAAATAATATTAAAACAATTAATTAACTTTAAAGACAATCATGGAAGGGAGGTAAAATGGCAGGAATAATTAGACCACAAACAGATGCAGAAAAAGACTTAACACCAGGAATAGATGGCAATACAACAGGATTTGTCTCACTAATTGGTAACAAAGCAACAGTAGAAGCACAATTTAAAAAGCAATTAGTAGAGAAAGAACAAGAAGCAACCAAAAAAGGAATACCATTTGCAGCTCACGTAGCAAGAGCAGACTTTAATGACCACTATAAATCAGAGGCATTAGTCTCACTAAGAAAGAATGGATTTGTTAAGCCAGAAGATATAAAACCAATAAAGATTAATTGGGGTAAGTATTCAGATTTAAAGAACTTTGAACTAATAGATGAACATGAAAGAAATGATGAAAATCTAACTAATAGACATAAAGTACAAGTATTTATTAAAGCAAAGAAGTATAAATTTAAAGGATTCAATCAAACTTACACAATAATGGAAGATGGTATTGTAGCTTTAGAAAGAGCATTAAGTAAGAAATAAAGTATATATTCATAAATATATAACTTAAAATATATTAAACGATATATATACAAAGTATACAAAGGAAACAAAGAAAACAAAGAAAGCAAAAGTAAAATGGCAAAAATAAACATTAAAAACTTTAAAGAAGCAGCATTAGACAGTGGTGGAATTATTACTACCATTGCTAATAGAATACATGTAACCAGAAGAGGTTTATATCAGTGGATGGATAAACACCCAGAATCTAAAGAGATTGTTAAATCAGAGACTGAAAAGATATTAGATATGGCTGAAACTAGTTTATTTGAACAAGTAGCAGATAGAGATTTAGGAGCTACAAAATTCTTATTAGCTACCAAAGGCAAAACTAGAGGATATGTAGAACAAAAGGATATTAAAACAGAACATTCTGGAAGTATTGGTGTTACTGAAATAAAGGTGGTGATGACAAATGAAAGCAGAGTTTCACCTAACAGCGAAACAGACAACAGCATACAAGACACTAATTGATGCAACTTCTACTGAAATTGGTTATGGTGGAGCAGCAGGCGGAGGAAAGTCTTTTATTGGATGCTTCTGGATATTATCTCAAGCCTTAGCTTATCCAGGAACTTCATGGTTAATTGGTAGAAGAGAACTAACTAATCTAAAGAAAACTACTTTGTTGTCATTATTTAAAGTTATAGATGTTATGAAAATTAATCCTAATGATATACTCACCCTTAATTCTCAAACAAATGTGATTCATTTAAAGAATAAATCAATGATATTTCTAATGGATATGAGTTATCAACCATCAGACCCATTATATACCAGATTTGGTGGACTAGAGTTGACTGGAGCCTTTATTGATGAATCAAATGAAAACGAATTACAATCAATTGAAATAATTAAAACAAGATTAGGTAGAGGTAAGAATGAGGAGTATAATTTAATACCGAAGCTATTAGAAACATTTAATCCATCTAAGAATCATGTATATCATAGATATTATAAACCATTTAAAGATAATAAACTACCTAAACATAGAGTTTTTATCACTGCATTAGCAACAGACAATACATATTTAGACCCATCTTATATTGAACAATTAAAGAATGCTGATAGGATTACTAAGGAAAGATTACTTTATGGTAACTTTGAATATGATGATGACCCAAGTAAGTTATTTGAGTATGATAAGATTATAGACATCTTTACAAATGATTATTATCATACGCCAAAAGAACAAAGATACATTTCCTGCGATGTGGCTAGATTTGGATTAGATAAAACAGTCATAATGGTATGGCATGGACTTTTAATCAAGCAGATGAAAGTAATGGCTAAGAGCTCTGGACCAGAGGTGGTGAGCGCCATATTAGAATTAGCAAAAATTAATGGCGTTCCCAATTCAAACATAGTTGTTGATGATGATGGTGTTGGCGGAATGGGAGTTGTAGATTACATTCCCAACTGTAAGGGATTTATTAATAATTCTAAGGCAATAGAAACAGAGCACACTAAAAAATTTCACAACTATGGGAACTTAAAAGCACAATGTTATTTTAAACTTGCAGAGTATGTTAATGCTGGAAAAATATGCTATAGAGATGCTGCAGGAGAAATAAAAGATTTAATTATTGCTGACCTAGAACAAATAGCACAAAAGAATATAGATAAAGATGGCAAAATAGAATTAATACCTAAGGAAGAGATGAAAGAAAAACTAGGAAGAAGTACAGACTTCTCAGATGCACTAATGATGAGAATGTTATTCGAAGTAAAAGGCGGCTACAGACCACACATTGCTTAATTATATCTAAAACAGAGTATATACCACTTTATTCAAAATATTTAAAGGATTAAGTATTTAGTAATCCATGGCTGAAGTAAAAGGTTACATTGCATTAAGTGAACAAGAGAAAAATATTTCTATATATGAAAATTTTAAGGGAGTGGTCTTAGACAAAGAGATAAAGTTTCCAAAGGAACTAGGAGCAGTGCACCCATTTAGCTTCGAGGACATGGAGAAATCATTTAAGAAGATTGGTCTAATTAATGGTGTTGTTAATAAAATTAAAAATGCAATTGTTGGTGACTTTCAACTAACTGTGGACAATGAAAACATTCAAGCATTTATTGATGATTTTTTACATACAACTAACTTTCCAAGCATTCTTAGAGAATGGGTCAAAGAAGCAGTACTAAAAGGTAACGGATTCATGGAGTTAGACTTAGAGAATGCAAATGTAAGAGTTCTTAATGCAAACAACATGTATGTAAAAAGAGACAAGAAAGGAAAGGTCAAAGAATACAATCAATGGTTAGGTAATCTTAATGGCTTCAATAGAAATAGCACCTCACTAACAAATTTTAAACCAAATCAAATTGCTCACTTAAAGATGAATAAGATTTCTAATGAACCTTATGGAATAGGATTAATATGGCCATCTGAGAGAACAATCACTAACACAGTTCAAAATGAGCAAGACTTACACAAGTTAATGACTAGAAAAGCAGGGATGCCACTTCATGTTAAAATAGGACAGCCAGGAGAATCAGTTCAAACAGAAGATATTGAAGCAATGAGTGCTAAGTTACAATACATGACTAACAAAACAGAGTGGGTAACAGATGGTAACATTGAAATGAAATTAATTGACTTTGCTGGAATAGGAAACAATTTGACTAGTACATTAGAATATGATAAAGAAAGTTTGGCTACATCATTAAATATTCCTGTTGTTTTATTAGGAAAAGCAAATGTGGCAGAGGGACTAGCAAATGCACAAAGTGAAGACTTTGAGAGGTTTATTCGTTCAATTAGAGAAGAAATAGAGAGCATAGTTGAAGAAAAAGTAATTAAACCACTACTATTAAGTCAAAAGTTCCCAGATAGTGATGCATTAGGATTAGATAAAAAAGCAGTTGGAGCAAGTGAAAATCCTAACTTTATATGGAATCTTCCTGGAGAGAGCGAAATAAACGCTCGTATTGAAAAGGTAACGCAACTTCTTAACTCATTTGGAATAAGTGAGAACATGAAAAGAATGCTACAATTAGAATTAGCAAAGCTATTAGACTTTGATGATGCTAGTAAATTCTTACTTTCACCAGAACCAGGATTAGATAAAATTGAGAAAGATAAAGAAGATGATTTTAAATATGAACCAAAAGAAGAAGAAAAACCAAAAGCAAGTGACTCTCCAGAAGCAAAAAAAGAAAGTAAAATAAAACAACCAGAAGTACCAGGAGCTAAACCAGGAGCTAATGCAAGTCATGATTTAATGTTAATTAAAAATAAGCACATGCCTGGATGTGGGTGTGGACAACAATTAACTGAATCACAGAGTGGCATAATGTCAATAAGAGAGTTCACAAATCTCAAGGAGATGGCAGGATTCAATTATTCAGATTACTTAGTTAGAATATTAAAGAGACTCAAGACAGATAGCTTTGCAGACTTAGCAGCAATGACAGACCAAGACCTAATAAATGGACTGTTGGATAAAAGAGAAATAAACAAATTAAGAATAATTTTAAAGGATGCATTTAGAAAGAACAAATCAATCTTCGATATACAAAAAGAAATAGACAGCTCAATAGCATTAAAAGATAGATTAAAAGATGGTAAGATTACTGCAGCAGCAAAATTAAGACCGAACATGATTGCAAGAACTGAGGTAGTAAGATTATCAAATGAAGGACTACTAGATACTTACAAAGAAAACAACATTCAAAAAGTAAGATTTCTAGCAGCTTTATCTGAAAGAACATGCCCTCAATGTGAAGCATTAAATGGTCAGGTTTTTGAATTAAACGAAAGTAGAGGAATAATACCTGTCCACGTAGCATGTAGATGCACCTGGTTAAGTGTATTAGAATAAACAATGATACAGATAACTGAAGACAACAGACCAAAATGTTTCAAATGTGAAAAAAATGCATTAACTAAATTCAATGGTAGATGGGTATGTGGAGATTGTTTCGTAAAGGTTCATAAAAAAATACAAGACTTTAATGATAAGTTCTTGTTGGAGGAATAAATGAAAGGACAACCTAAAAAAAACGGTTCTGGAAAAGGTACAAGAGCGAATGCAGGAAGAGGTGGATGCTCAACTACTAGAAGAACAGGAAAAAGATGATAGTAGACCCAATAACTAGACAAAGAGTATTAAGAATGAATAATACCGGAGACATCAATTATGATTTGGATATAAATGCAGGCTCAGCATTAGCAATGGAAACAGTGCCAGTAATTGGACCATGGGAAGACAACACCGGAAGCTCATTAGAACCTTCTACTAAAATGCAGATGTATGCGGGTGGAGCAGAGAATCAATTTCAATGGACTGAACCAGGATTAGAAGGAGAAAATTTAGATAGATTAAACATTGTTGGACAAAGTGCAAGCACTACAAGAAGGAGATTAATAAAGAGAAATCATGGAAACTAAAATAAGCATAAATACTCGCGATGGACAAGAATCATTTACAACTAAAAAGATAGTCGGCAAACTAGATGCAATTTTAATAGATGTCAACGAATCAGATGGTATCGAAAAAGTAGAACTAATAATAGAAAGTGAATTAGGTTATTTAATATTACAAAGAAAGGAAATATCCGGAATAAACTATTTGTTGCCGAGAGCAAGAACAACAACGCCAATAGAAGACCTTAAAGATTCTTCAGGTTATGGCGAGTTTAATCTAAATGAGAAACTCATAATCACCGTGATTGGTAAGAAAAATACAGACATTAAGATTATTTTAAGAATGCGTTAATTATATACCATTGCTATCAATATTTATTAACTTTAAAAGAGTAAATAACTTATACAATACTATGAAAAATCTAAATTTAAATTATCAAGTTGACATTCAAGAACAGGGAATGATTAATGGGGATTTTATTATTCAAGGAATCGCAATTAATTCTGTTGTAACAAGTAACAACCACAAATTTCTACCAGAAGAATTACAAAAAAGTGCACAAACATTGAGGGGAGTCCCTTTATTAATAGACCATGAAAATAAAGTTAGTTCAATTAAGGGTCGAGTATTAGTTGGCGAATTTAATGAGATGAATGAAAATGTTGAGTTCAGAGCCAAAGTAATGGATGAAGGCATTAAAGAATTAATTAAAGATGGAAGATTACAAACAGTAAGTGTTGGAGCAATAGTTGAAGACATCGAAGAGATGGATGGAATATTTATCCCAAGAGGAATTACATTTAAAGAATTAAGTTTAGTAGCAGTACCTGCAGATTCAGGAGCTACATTTCAAATCGCCTTAAAAGAAGCATATAATGCTAATAAGGGTGATATTCAAATTAATATAAAGGAGGTTAAAATGAGTGAAGAAGACGCAAAAGTAGAAACACCAGAAGAGGAAGTTAAACCAGAACCTAAAGAAGAGGAAGTTAAAACTGAAGAGCCTGAAACAAAACCTGAAAAGGAATCTGAAGAAGAATCTACACCTGAACCAGCTGTAACTGAAGAAAAAGTTAAACAATGGATGAAACAAGCCATTAAAGAAGCTGATGAAGATGAGAAGCCTGTAGAGGCTGAAAAAGAGGAACCTAAAGAAGCAAAGGAAGAAGAAGAAGAAGATGAATCTGAAGTAAGTGAAGGTTATAAAATCGACCAATCTTTTGGCAGTATAAAAGGCGGAGCATTCACGTTAGTTAGATAATGGCAATGACAATGGCAGCAAGTCCAAGTGGTGCACAAGTATTAGGAGATGGAGGAAATCCAAGAATAATTACAGGTGTCGCAACTGAAGACATAATTGCTGGAACATTAGTAGTTTCAAATGCAGCTACATCTGCACAAGCAGTGGGAAGCAGCACAGGAGATTATGCACCTACAGATATAGAATTTCTATATGTAAAGGATAGCGTACACTGTAATGGAATAGCATTAGCATCAGTTAGTTCTGGTACAAATGCATACTTACCAGTAGCAACAAGAGGAACATACATACTAAGGTCGGCAGGAGTAATTTCTGGAGGACAAAATATTGTACCATTTTCTGGAGTATCTCAAGCAGTTACAGCAGAAAGTGCGGTGTTAACAATAACATCAGGTACAGTAAGTTCAACAGGAACATATCCAGCGCAGACAGTAATTGGAAGGTCTTTGACTAACAGTGCAAGTGGAACTAATTTGTACGTTCTTGCAAACTTAAATCTATAATGGCATTTGAAAAAATAAAAGAATACATTAGTACGGATGACGGAACAGCAGGAACACTATTAATTCCAAAGTTAATTATGCCAACATTAATTGAAGAAGTAGACAAAACATTACTTCCAAGAGAGATGGCGGCTATGGTTTTCGGACCATCACAGATACAAGGTAGTTCTTTCGATGTTAACTTAGAATCAGAAAATTCTTTGAATGATTTGAATCAAGTAGCAGAAGGAGCAGAAGTACTTATGGATTCTCTTGGTTTTACTAACATAACATTTACGCCAGTTAAGTATGGTGTATCAGTTAGAATTACAAGAGAGATGATGGAAGATAGCCAGTTTGAGTTACTACAGCGTAATATCAGAGCAATCGGTAAAAAGTTTGCAGAGAAAGAAACTGATTTAATTCTTACAGCATTAGACAGTGCAGGAGCAACTACAGCAGGTGGAGCAGCAGTAACAATTGCTAACATCACCGAATCAATGTATGA
>Ga0307928_10000924_pt1 | contig 21988 bp, 30 predicted proteins | sample AceLakmetagen232_FD_201815 | JGI IMG/M metagenome (GOLD analysis project Ga0307928, IMG submission 201815) | Saline water microbial communities from Ace Lake, Antarctica - #232 | ecosystem: Environmental > Aquatic > Non-marine Saline and Alkaline > Saline | place: Antarctica: Ace Lake... | reverse complement strand
TAAAAGAATCCAATTCTACCAAATAAGCGAAAATATGACTTGCTGCTTCTTTTCCCCATTGCTTTAGCAAAAATAGCAGGTCTGTCTATTTGATTAGCTACTGCGTTGATGTAAGTTGCAAAACCCTCAGTGGTAAATTTATTTGCATCTACCATGTTAATGATATCGCCACTACCAAGTTTCATCACAACGTTTCGCGAATGTTGAGGACACCAATATTCAGGTTCTTCAGTTCTGTAATATACGAGGAGTCCAGATTTGATGTAATCCATCATTTCTGATTTCACCCAATTTTCTAAACCGTCAGAACTGTTATAATCTAATAAAACAATTTCAAATTTTTCATAATCAGCATTGCTTTCAATGTTTTTAGAAATAGCTACCTTAACTTCTTCCAGCCTATTCATACAAGGAATGCAAATAGAAATTTTATAAGTATGATTAACGGGCTCATCAAATTTACCATTCCAGAATTTAAATTCTTTTTGATGGAATTTCCACCATTCGTTTTTTAAGCGTCCCCAGTTCATTTCATTTCGCTGAACATATGCTAAGAAACCCCAGAGATCTTCTTTTAAGAGATCATCATAATACATTAATTAACTCCTTTACTTTCTCCTCAAAATTAGTTTTAGGTTCCCAGTCCAATAGAGATCTTGCTTTACTGATGTCTGGCCAACTATCATAAATGCATGTATCAGGTATTGGCAAGTGATTGACTTTTAAATCAGGATATACAGATTTAAAAATATCAAGAAGCTGTTGTGATGTTATAATTTCTCGACCACCAAAATTAAATGTAACAAAATTTACTAATGCTTTTAAAGATAAGAGATCAATTATACCATCGACTAAATCTTCAACATAAACATAGCCTCGTTTGATACTTCCATCACCAAAGAACGAAACCGGTTCATTGTTTTTAATTTGTTTAAGCCAAATATTGATGATATGATCCGCGTTGCCTTTGCCATACACACTAAAAGGCCTAGCTATAATAGTGGGTATTTTAGACTTATGGCAAAGTAACTCCATGGCAAGCTTAGTAATTCCATACAATGAAATTGGATCCGTTGGGGTACTTTCGGATTGCGGTCCCCAATCAGCTCTATAAACCGCAGAACTCGAAAGTGCAATAATGTTATTTACATTATATTGTTCAGCAACGTTTAGTAAAACTGCAGTGCCTGTAACGTTTGTCGATATAAACTTCGCCTCGCAACTCTCATCCGCTCTGGTTATAGCAGCTAAGTGAATGATCGTATCTATTGGGATACAATCAAAAAATCTGTGTAACGCAGCCTTATCAGTTATGTCTCCACCAAGTAGAAGATCATAGGGAACATAATCTATATTTAATTCTCCGAGTCTCTTTATAAGATGTTTTCCGATAAAACCTTCTGAACCAGTTACTAAAATCATTATGCCTCTATGTAATTATTTTCGGATGTTGCACCCTTAATATCTTCCCAGTCTTTTACTTCTCGAACTCGAGTATTGACTTTTTCAGCTGCCCGGGCCATATCTACATCAAGGTCATTCTTATCTGCCCATTTTATAAAAGCATTAATGTCTTTTGGAAAGCACTTACCACCATAACCACGGTGGCTATCAAATCCAGGAACATCAGTATGACTATTGCCAATTCTAAAATCTGCTAACCACATATTCCTAAGTTCCTCATATGGCACCCCAATCTTTTTTGCAATATCATACATTTCATTAAGAAAAGATATTTTGATACTAAAAAAGATATTTGCCATATATTTTACTGCTTCAGCTCCTTCCCAAGTAGTTTGAAATATCGGAGTATGTGGAAAACGTAATCGGTATACAGCCTCGAATTTTTCTAAAGCAACCGTATCTTCTCCTCCTATAATAATTCTTGCTGTATTGATAAAATCTAGTTTAGCAGAACGCTCAGTTAAAAACTCAGGATTAAAGATAAAAGTATGGTTTTTATACTTGTTAGCAAAAGAACGTGTAGTACCAGGCACAATTGTACTCTTGATAATTATAATTTTCTGACTATAAGCCACTCCATTGATTTCATCAAGCACCCCTGTGAGGCTAGATAAATCCTGGCTTCCATCTGGGTTCATGGGAGTTGGAAGACATAGAAATAAAAAATCTGATTTATTTACGGTTTTATCAAGTGAATCATAAAAATTAGAATATTTATCATAAATTTTGATGTCAGCATGCAAGACAAAACCATGGCTGATGGCTGAACCTACAAAACCAAAACCGATAAGCCCAATTTTTGGCTTTTCCATATTTTCTCCTATTGAGTAATTTACGCTGAGATTATTTCTTTTATTTTCTCTTCAAAATTAGTTTTAGGATTCCATCCCAATCCTGACATTGCTTTATTAATCTTTGCCCAATTCTCATATGGATCAGCAGCTGGTAAAGGTAAATATTCTACTTTAAGATCCGGATAAACAGACATGAATATATCTAGATAACGTTGGAGCGTTACAATTTCCTGTCCACCTAGATTATATACATCAAAATTTAGTATTGGTTTTAAATTCAAAATCTTAATTACTCCTTCAACCAAATCTCCGGCATAAACATACCCGCGCTTAGTATCACCTTTTCCAAAAAATGTAATTGGCTTACCGGCTTTGATTTGATTTAACCAGATATCCAGGACCTGATCTCCGCGACCATTTTCTCCATACACACTAAAAGGCCTTATGATTGTGGTCGAAACTTTCGACTTCAAACAGAGCATTTCTACAGCAGCTTTAGTTATGCCATAAAGGGAAGTAGGCGCTATTAGCGCATGCTCATCTTGCGGGCATGGTTGTTCTCCAAAAATTGAAGAACTTGAGAATACAATCATGTGTTTAACGTTATACTTTTTAGCAAGATTCAATAAAATCTCAGTACCTAAAATATTTGTAGTAATAAACTCTTCCGGATATTCTTCTCCAATTCGAACTCCAGGTTCTGCAGCTAAATGAATAATAGTATCTATTGGATTAGTTTCAAACATCTTAGCTAACTGAAACTTATTGCGAATATCCTGACCAAATACAAGATCATAGCCAATGTACTTTATCCTAAGTGCGTCTAATTTGCTACAAAGATGATATCCAATAAAACCTTCTGAACCGGTTACTAAGATCATGGTGCATGCTCCATATAGTGAAAGGTTTGTAGTTTATTAACCAAAGTCTCCTGACTTTTTAATTCCTTCTCCCAAATCACAAGCGTATCAAAACCGAACTTTTTGAAATGATCTATGCGGTCTTGTTCGTGCTTCTCTCTCGGGAGACCGGTGATTTTAGGCGAATGCCAGTATTGGCCGAAAATTTCGATTAGCGATTTAGATCCATTGATATTCATAAAATCTGGATTTTTGCCACCGAGGAAGAATTGAAAGTCACCGACATATTTATACTCATTTGGAAAAAGTTGATCGAGGAGATTAGTGAGAAATTTCTCGGGCTTGTTGGGTTTGAGAGCACAGGCTTTGCGAATCTTTCTTTGAAAAATAGGATCAGCCCAACGTTGTTCAGTTAACCGACTCATTTTTTGATGATAAATAGGATTACTCCATTTTTTTTGCATTAGTAACTTGTTAACTTGACCTGTCCTTTGACTTCCGCATATTGAACATCTACGACCAGATCTCCATTTATCCCAAGAAGTTTGAGTCCTGTGTCCCTCTGAACATATATAATCTAGTTTTAAATCACAATTTGTATATTCTGTAGTTAAAAGTTTATATCCCTCATCATTAAGAGCTTTTCGAATATCTTCAATATCTTTTCTAGCTCTTCCACCACAGTAAAGACATCTGGTACCATTCTTCCAATGTCTCCAATCTATAGAATGCCTATGTCCTTTTGGACAAATATAATCTAGCTTTTGGCGTGCATTTATGTATTTTTCAGTTAAAAGAATGTATCCTTCCCTTTCAAAAGACTCTTTAACTTCCTTAAAAATTTTTTTTATTTTCCCAAAGCAATAAAAACACCTAACACCTGCTTGCCATTTTGTCCAAGCAATTTGATGTTTATGCCCTTCGGGACAAATATAATCTAATTTTTGTTTATTATCCTTATATTCAGTTGAAAGTAGAATATAACCTTCTAGCTTAAATTGTTCTTTAATATATTCCAACGAAAACTTTTTCATCCGAAACACAACTCTTCAATTTTATCAATTATTTTCTGTGGATCCAAATTCCTTTTTGCCCACTGTTTTGCTGCATTTCCCATTTCATACTGAAGATCCATCTTTCTCTCCAAAGTTTTAATATGCAACAAATATTCATCATAATGGCATGCAAAAAAACCAGTTTCTCCATGAATAATCCTTGATGCTGGACCGTCACGATTTTCTACAATACTCGGCAAACCCGTAGCCATGCTCTCTCCCAGGACCCTCGGATACATATCTCTCCAAGCATTAGAAGTACGATAAAAAAAACAATGTGATTTCTCTAAGAATTCTGTTACCGGGATTTCATTCCATTTATAAAAAATCATTCTTGACTCATTTTTAAAAAAATCAACTAGTTCTTTGTGAGCTTCCATAAACTGAAATTTAACATTTTTAGGAGTGTCATGCAATAACCTTGAATATAGTTTTGTATCCAACTCTTTGGAAAATTTTTTCTGCCAGAGGTGAATTTTTTTCCCTTGATTAAGACTTTCTTTCGTTACATATTTTCGCGAATCTGGTGTACACATTTTTGCCACAAGGAAATCTTCTTCTCTTTTTTCTCTCTTCTTTGGACACAATAACAAAAATTTATCTAATTGTATTGCTCCAAACGAAACCACTAACTCAGTATTTTCAAATCCAATTTGATCTCTAATAAACTCTTCCCTCTTTTCTTTATTTTGGAACAGAATTGCTTTTAATTTTCCACTCTTATGTAACCATCTACTTTTTGGAAGACCTGAGTTAATATAATTAATTCCTACAATCAATAAAGAACTTTTATTAACAATTTCTTCGCCTCTTTCAAGAAATCTGCCAATCTGATCATTGGCATAGAAGAATAATGGAATGTCACTAACCATACTTTCAGACATTCCATTCAAAAACGTATATTTACTTCTTTCTACATCTTTCCAGCTATCATGAGTTTTATCCCAAGGGAAAAAATGTACTATCCAACCATTTTTTCTTAGCAATCTAACAATTTCGCATGCTGAACCTTCTCCTCCACCTTTTGAAGATAAACTTGCTAAAAAATTAATTTCTTTTTCTGATGTTTTCTCAATTTTTTTGGTTTTTACAAGTTCAACCTTCTTTTTCTTTGAGGTTACCAGATTCATATATTTATAAATATCGCCGTCATAGTATTTTTCAATAGCTCTAATTACATCTTTTGCTGTAATTGAATTCATGCAAGAAGGAATAATTCGTCCTTCTACCTTTATTGGTAATTTACAAAAATTTTTGTTTCTCGATGGATTTGTCGTTAATGCAGTAGTTCGACTTTTCCAACAACCCCCATTATCACAGCATTCCCAACTTCCATTAGTGTGCAATATTTGATGATTACAGTATGCAGTAAAAGAAGTTGGCTCACGACCACCATAAATGGCTACACATGGCTTGCGTTCCATCTTCCAGCGCGGTGGTACTGCAGCTGCCAGATGCATAAGGAATGTTACACCAGATACACAACCCTCAGCATGATAAACTAATGGAAACATTCCGCGTACATCATTATTGAATTTATCAGTTAAATCTATAACATTTTTCAGTTTTTCAATAATATGATCACTTCTGCCAATCACAACAAATTTTATCATTCCTTCAAAATAATCTATGACTTCCTGAAATCTACGATAATCCCAAATTTTACAGGTACAGTCTGATTTGCCTCCGGGTGCAACAACCCAATATTTTATATTACTTCCATAGATATCAGTAATCATGTTATAGGATTTTTCTTTTTCAGTAAGATGAATATCTCCTCGTTCACGCGCATATACACTACAGAATTTATCATTTTTTCCAAAAACATCTTGAAGCTTTTGAGGTAGCCAATCAAGGCCCCCTGAAGGTTTCCGTTTGCTATATTTAGCTAACAATTTATTCAGAATTTCTGGCTGTCCCTCGGGGGTTTCTTTGGAAACACCTAAATCATAATCCCCAACTTCACCTCCAGAGAATGTAGCCACGAACTCGCCAATAGACATTGGTAATGGATGATGAGCATCTGCATCAGCAATCATGTTTAAGAGGAAGCCCATACTAAAAGGTATGTAAGAATTGTTAGAATTGTTGATAATAGGATAGCCGACTTTATAATACTCTACATCAGGATCGTCCTTTTTTAGAGCAGGATCGATATATGGATTATTTTCCCAGACGGCAGAAAAATTATTTTCTACGTTAATGATTATTTCAGGAAAGAGTAATTTAAAATCTCTTACCCCAGCAGAAAACATAAGAGCATCCCCTATGGCTCTGCCATGAGCAAAGATAATTTTACGAGGATATTTATGAACAGATTTTACTTTTATGGATTTAATCTCAAGTAGTTCTTTTTTCTCTTTGCTGGGTTCTTCTTTTATTTTTCTTTTATCTATGACTTTGATTGCCGCCGGTTCATTTGTTGGACTCTTCTTCATCACTAATTTCAATATAAATCTCCTATTTTAATTTTTGCATTCACAAAACATACCGCTGCAGCATGATGGACCCGATATACCTGGTCCTTCCGGATGAATAGTCTCTTTAATTTTATGACATATTTCACAAAGTGTTATTTTGCAACCGCGCTCTTCGTAAAAAGATTTAAAAAACAAAATCGCTTCTCTTGAAACACCTTCTATCATATTGGCTTCCATTACGTTAGCCTCCATTATTAATCACCTCCTTCTTCATCTTCATCTTCAATTTCAATATCTGACCTCCTTGCAATAGCTTTAATAAATGCTGCCATCAATTCTTTATTTTTAGTTGGTCCATGTACATGAATATGATTATTCTTATCCATAGTCACTATCAAGTGTTCCTTGAGCTGAGATTTCTTTTGGGGTTTTAACTCTCTCTTGTCTGAACATAGTGGGCAGATCATAGTATCTTTAATACGGTATCAGTATCTTCAAGACGTAACATTTTAGTTCCTACAAGTCTAAATTTTACATGACATTTCTCACAGTATATATAGCTTTCTGTTAAACTATAAACAATTAACATCTTATGCTCTGTATCATTACAGGCAGGACATCCGATGCTTAATTCTGATAATTTTTCTTTTGGTGGATCAGACCATGGATGTGGCCTTTCCATTTTTTCTTCATTTCTAACCTCAGCATAAATGCATCCAAAATCAGGACTGGTACAGAAAAATCCGCCATGCTGCGGATAAGAATGAATTAATCCTGACTCATAAACTTTTGGATTCATACAATGTGAATCACCTTCAGGATCTAACCAATCTATTAATCTATGAAACCTGCAATCTCTACACTTCATTTTTTCTCCTCCATAAAAAAATCATTTACTCATTACCTCCTCACCGCTCTTTCCAGGTAGATAATGCATCTTGCCGTCTTTATCAATAATCTTTGCCTGAAATACATGATCCTTAATAGCTTGTTTTTCTACCTCTTCCATGGTCTGAAATTTCTTATCGGTAGCTCCGAGCATCCTGGGTGCCCAGGCACTTAAATCAAATGTTTTACTTCTGCTATCATATGTTACATTAATCGTTTCTGCTTCTATTAATATCCCAGAACCTTCAGCTGGATTTTCCTTTGTAGAGAATGACTTCCCAACAGATATAACTTCTTTCCCATCGATGACTTGCGTATCTTTTTCTTCGGTTGGTCTCTTTCCAGCTAAAATTCCATATTCAAGATTATACACCCCTTTTGTTTTAGTTTCAACTGAATTCAACACAATTGCAATAAAAGTTGTAGAATTATGAAATTTTACCCACGTATTCTCTCTTCGTCCCTTTAAATCGTGTCCAGCAGAACCTTGTTTAGCAACATTACCTTCTGAACCCTTTATCTTTCTAAGACGTTCTGTTTCTTTCTTCAATGCTTCTTTATCTTTATTCTCAATATGTGGAATTAAATTCCAATTATATTTTGGATCTGGAAATTCAGTCTTCTGCGGAAAATTCACTTTCTCTAATAGTTCCCAGCGATCCCCAAATGGCTTTCCGTGAATATCATTATCGAAATAAACCATATCGTATACATTGATGATGATTCCAGCTTCATTGGGCTCTGTCTTGTGAATATTACCATTGGCAACTTCGCGAGGATAGTGTTGTCCATCTTCCCACCATTCAGCTTCAGCTAAAAGAATTAGATCGTGCCCGGGAGATAACTTCTTGGCTTCCTCAATACTTTGAGGAAAAGAGCTTGTTTCGTCAACACCATCCTCTGTATAAACTATTACCTTACCATCTCTTGAAATATGCCATTCAGTATTCATACCATCAGCTTTACGAGAACTATAGACGGGAAATTGTTCATCTTTCCAGATTGAAAGAAAAGAATCCAGCGTCTGAGCCTGTCCAGGGAAAAATCCTCTTTTTGGCTTCTGTGGTTTAAAAAACTCACCAAAAGTAATCTTATCTTCCTTCGCGGCTTTATTAGCCTCTGCTTGCTGTTTTTCTGTCCCTTTGGTTCTTAACTTGATTTCAGCATTAATATCTAACTTACCATCTTCCGACTCATCACTTTCCAATCCATTACTTTCCAATTCTTCCATCTTCACAATTTTTGCATCAGGGATCCTTTCCATAACAAGTCTATATAGTGGCAAGTAATCTGTGAACGGACTTAATCCACCCTTTTCTTCCATGAGTAATTGTATTCTTTTTTGTAACTTTTCAGGAAGCATTCGATAAAGTCTAAACTCAATAATTCGCTGTAACTCTTTTTCAGTTGGAAGAGACACCAAAATATCGACATCATTTTTTGTACCTTCCGGATGTGTGATTAGTCCTCCAACAATCCACGAAACGGGATCACTGATTGCAAAACTTTTCAAATGAGGTTCAATATCTTTTAACTGAATCTTTGTCCCTAATTCTTTCCCACTTGAACCAACTGGTGCGTAATCTTTCTCGACAACTTCCTTCTCGACAACTCCTTTTTCAGCAGCCTGAGTAACGACAACCTTAGTTGGTAATTTCCGAATAACTTCTACTTCATCATGATTAACTTTTTCAACTTGATAGATAGCCTTTACTTTATGTTTCTCGCATACTGGAATGAATGCACGCCCCTCAGCCCAGATTATTGCAAGTGTTGCAGGCTCATCACAATATTTACACTTATGTGGCCGATCAAGTGATCCAAAAATTGAAAATGCATCCCCGCCAAATGTATTATCTCCAAATGTATGTTCAGTGGGTATAATAGGAATAGTTTTTATTTTGGCTATCTCACTTAACATCTTAGCTTCGATATCCAGATCAGTATCTTTAGAACCCAACGGTTTTTTTCGTTTTTTGAGTTCAGCTTTAATTAAAAGAAATTTATTAATAACCTGTTCATTCTGTTGATCAGGATGCTCACTTTTCCATTCCGTATAATCTTTTCTGAGCTTTTCTATATCAGCCCGTAATTCGATAATTGATTTATCTTTTAGTTCAGTCATAATTAAACTTCCTTATTCCCTAACTAATTATTTTCCTGACTTATTATTTCCCAATTCCTGATTTAACTGCTCTAATGCCTCACTAAAAACCTCATCAATATTATCTAAAGTAACTCTTACCTCAATATATGTCTTTACTTTTTCTGCAAATTTGTATGCCTTTTCTTCCTCACCGAATTCTTTTCGAAGCAACTTTTTAATTGGACCAACATTGATTGGTGTAGGAACATTTTTTTTGGTATAATTTTTCTTTACCCATGTTTTCATCCTGCTAAACACCCTTAACAATTCCGCAGATGGCTCCATTACTGGTTTATCAGTACTGCCTACAGGAATCCCATCAGGCAAAGAAGCACCTAATGGCTCTGTCTCTTTTGGGGACTTTTCCTCAACGATCGGTTTTATGTCAACCGGCTTACCAGCAATGGCCTCATCCTCAGGTAGCCCTATTGGTATCGGCTCCACCTTTGGCGGTAATTTAGCTATAGGAGCTTTTTTCTTCTTTTCAGCCACAGGTGTGTCTTTACCGGCAAACGGCTTCATGATGAACTGGGGATATACATCAGTTACAAAATTATAATCAATTAAACGTTTTACAAGCTGTTGCTGTATTACATCAGAAATATCAACTACATCTGCTGTTACTCTTTCACGCCGTACTTCAGAATGAGCTCGAGATAATGCGTATGAACCACGCCGGCCTTCCTCAACTGTTTGGGTAGCACCAAGAATGGCTTTAGAGATTTCAGCATTGCAGGCATCTGCAAGATCCCTGTAAGAAGCAGTTCCTACATGAGAAGCTTCGAGGAAACTAAGAGCCATCCCCTCTGGAATTATTACACCAGTTTCTTCCTGAATAGTTTCAACAATACTCAATAATTGATCCTGGTCAGGCTTAGACGTATTTTTTGGATAAGTACCAACTGCAGTCGGTGTACCATATTTATTCAAAAAAATTATCCATGATTTCCAACCTGCTTTTTTGAACCAATAAAACCAATAACATGGTTTAAAAGCAGCACGCCCATAAAAATTATCTTCAGCATCATATGCATAATGAATAATCTTCTCCCATGGTACTGGTGTAGCATTCATCGGTGAAGGACCAAAGAGGGTTACACTTTCATCTGCTTTATGCCAACGCTTATCCTTAAAATACCAATACCTTTGTTTGTGAAAAAGAAGTTCGTCAATCATGTATTTTCCCTTCCAACGTCCTTTATCAACAAGCTTCCATACTATTTCCAGGATAGAAAAACCTTTTCCTATAGCATCTAAAAGTTGATTAAGGTCTTCAGCGAATGTACCTTTACAATCATCGATTGCTGTAAGTACAAATTCCGCCATTTCTTTTTGCCTCTCTGAATCATCGCCAGGATAAACATCCCACGGAATCATTGACACAGCCAATTTCCGTGTTTGATACACAGAGTAAACATGAGTATCTTTCGCTTCCATTTCATCGTAAATTTTAACACCTTCTTTTTTCAAAATTTCATCCGGGTTTTTATCTGCCCCACCTAACGCTCCGGAAATACCTTGCATACTAGTAGTATCAATTAAACCCGTAGGAGGAGCTTTTTTGGTAGAAGCTTCTTTGGAAGCCGTTTCTTTAACGACAGCTTCTTTATATCTTGCTATTAAATTCTTAGGTAAAAACCCTAATAATGTTGAACGAAGCGTCATGATATTTTCTCCTTATGGATAGTATTAACAATTAAGCTAACTATCGTAGATCAGCTTGAACCGCTGATTATCTGTTATTCTTTAATTGCCCTCAGTCTCTTACCATGAATCCAATGCCACAAACCATTACTCTCATGATCTACATCTGCAACAATGGCTCTAGATATAGTCGAGAGCTGGTAATGTAACCTATCATCAATGTAACAATCATTTGGCTCAGACTCACTCATTGCAGCACAAATCATATCTCCATTCAGTCTCCATCTTATGCTCATATTTTACCTCACAATTAACTTCAATAATCATATATCAATATCATATATTAATAATCATCTAAAACAGCCTGGGTTACTTCTCTTTTTTTTCCAGTTGTCTGATATTCAAGCTTTGTTGATTCACCTGATTGTAATGCATCATTGGCAAGAGCAGTTGAAAAACAAAAATCATCCATGGAACCTTCTTCTTTTGGTTTTTTAACAACTAAGAGTTTTCCTATAACCTCTTGCTCTACATCCAAAAATTGGCGTATGAAACTCTGGGATTCTGGACTATTATCATCAAAATATTCAAACCTGGGTGGATCTGCAGTAAGCTCTGTATCGAGATTAGTAAAAATTTTATCTTTATACGGTGCAGACATAAATTTATCATGAACCAAGCTTTTTCCAATAGCATTAGCTAAACGAAGCGTTAATGGATCACCAGAACCAACTGATTCAGCATAGACTGTATCTAAGTCATATCCTTGTAAAAATGGTACTAAATATTCAAATTGATGATCCCAATCTCCCTTAATTTCAAATAAGTCTACCACAGATGTCATGTTTTGTCTATCTTCAAGAATCGTAGCGGTAGTTGCAGAAGTTACTTTCCCCCAGTCAACTCCAGCAACCAATCTCCCCTTATCTGTCTGTCCACGAATAGCAGTATTTAATTTCGCAAATCTTAGTGCATCAACGAAGTGTCCTTCAGCAATCAACCACTCTAGCAAATAGTTCATCCTAAAAAATGGATTTTGTCTTCCACCAGGCAACCGATCGATTTCAGCTTCGATGTATGAAGCATAATCCTTTGAATATGGGGTAACTCCCTCGTAAGGTACCTCTTGGTGTAAACTAGGAAATTTACGCTTATTATATTCTATGGCAGTAAGAAACGGACATCTCTTACGACCTGGCGTTCCTGTTTGTCCAATTAGACCATCAATGTGTGCAACCATCGGATGGAGGATCTTATAGAGTGAAAATGGACTTAATAATGCAGCTTCATCAACAAGTAATATATGTGCACCAGGTCCCTCATTGGCTGCTGTTTCTGAACCACTAAAGGCAGTTGCTGTTGAACCATTTGATAACTCAAAATTAATTGAATTTGAGGTAACGATTTCTAGTTCAAGAGAATGTAATACATCAACAAACTTTTTTTGTCTAGCCTGTCTTCGCAAACGAATAAATGGAATTTTAGCTATTGATTCTTTTGGGCCCGCAAATGCCACATCTACTCCATCTTTAAAAAGTTTTAACCGAGGGAACTCTTTTGCTATGTGAGTTCTTGCAAGTTCAGGCAAAAGTATTATTAATGAAAGCATTGCAACCTTAAGCATTTCCGATTTACCACTTTTTCGACTCCATAATGTTGTCCAAATTCCCGGTTCATGGAGTACAACAGCTCGTATAATCTGACCTGCTCGTTCTTTCTGGTAAGGTCTGAGCTTAATTTTATTAATTTTTTCACCAAAGATCAGAATTTTATCTACGAGATCATTAATTTTCATTTATAATTTTAGTTTCTTTTTCAGTTTCTTTTTCGGACTTATCTTCAGTATTTTCTTCAGACTTTTCTTCTATCTCGAGTTCACCCTCAAGATCACTCTCAAAATCACCTTCAAATTCAATATCAGATTCATCTTCAGGATCATCATCAGCTTCACCCTCAAGATCATCATTTAACATATCGAGCACAGAATTTTTAGGATCCTTTTTTTCTACTTTCTTCTTTAACGCCTCGATATTTTTTAAAGCATGCTCATACACAACTATGGCATCTTTCATAGAAGTGAAGCCTGTTCCTTTAAGATAAGTCCGTGCATTTTGAGCGATCTCATCCCAGACTACAATTTGCTCTCTGGTATCACCGAAATCTAGAACCCGTTTCCAATTATATCGTTTTTTCCACTCACCGATTGTATTGACTCGCGGTATTCCGAGTTCATCAGCAATCTCTTGGTGTTTTTTGCCCTTTTGATATAACTCTTTTGCTTGTTGGATAATTCCATCAGGATAGGTTTTTTGTACCATAATTATTTCCTTGCTAGGGTTTCAGTTTTTATGTAGCAATATTTTTGTCTAATATTTTTGTCTAATATTCTTAAATAACTGAAAAGAAAAGAAAAGGCAAGGAAATATTATTTGAGGAGTTTTGAGGTGGTAAGAATGCAGGGCAAAAATGAAAAGTGCTACTTAACTAAAAAAAAGTCATGTGTATATCAATTCAGCTGGCAAACATGACAAAACCCAACTCGAAAGGAGTCTGATTCAGATAAATTTTTTATAGACACAATCCAAATCAGTCCGCATTGATACCAACGGTATTCTATGATATGTCCAACCACTTGGGGAAAATTTATTTACTAATCGTTAAAACAATCCAAAGCTATATCTATAGCTCTCTCTAAGCTCCAATGATATATGTCATGAAAACCAATAGGAGTATCAGGATAAAAATGAATATTAATAATCGTATCTAATTCAATCATTTTCACTCGAACTTCCTCCGAGATATCTGGTGGACACTCAAGATAAGTAAGTTCTTTCAATTTTGCATTAGCAGTCTGATAATAATCTCGGTGTTCGTTTACTGTGATAAATACTCCACACTTGCATTTTGATAACAATTTTTTTAATTTGTCCATAATCAACCTCTCTCCTTTAGCTCCTCGGGCTGGATTCGAACCAGCTGCCTGGTGGTTAACAGCCACCCGCTCTAACCAACTGAGCTACCGAGGAATATTATTCATCTAAACTATCAATCAGCATCTCAATTTCATTAATAAGTAAATTTAAATGCATGTGTATCCAGATTTTGTTTTTACTTGAATCATTAAAAAAAGCAGTAATAGTTTCTAAAACTTTCTCATAAAGTTGTTCATTCATTAGATCTTTCTCCAAATGTTTTCATGGTGCGGGTGGTTGGACTCGAACCAACGACTCCTCGGGCCCAGGCCGAGTGCACTACCAGACTGTGCCACACCCACAAGATTATTCATCTAAACTATCAATCATTGTCTCTATTTCACCAATGAGCGTATCTAAATTTATCTGTGTTTCTGCTTTCGATACACTCATATCATTAAACAAATCAGTGATAGCCTCTACAGCTTTATCGTAAAGTTGTTCATTGTTCATAATATTCTCCTGTAAATAATTTTTTCCTCTAACATGATCCTCTTGTAAACCCATGGCGGAAAGAGGAGGATTCGAACCTCCGGTGGCTTTGACCCCACACTCACTTAGCAGGCGAGCGCCTTAGATCAACTCGGCCATCTTTCCGGTTATCCTCGACTATATTTCCGGTTATTTGTAGAGATCAGTTAATTCCAAGCTGTGACTAGAGCTTGAACTACTTGATGAACCTAACGTGTAGGAAGAACTTGACATCTCAAAATCTTTTTTCCATACCCACTCATCCAATACATACTGTCGATATTCTGTATCATCAATTTCTACTACTTTCTCAATACTCAATTCAAGCATACCGATTATTCGATTATAATTCTCCGTATAATCTTTAGGCGCGATAAGCTTAATATTGGTAATAAATTTTTCACCTTCTAGGGCCTGATCTAAAGCAAATTTAAGATGTCGAATAACTTCTTTTTTGTAACCATCGAGAATCTCTGCATAGATGGCTCTATGTTTTTCCCTGTTCTCTTTTATAATATTAAGAAGTTTCTCTCTTTCAACTTTTACTGTGTACATTTCTATCCTCCTGTTAATTGTTGATGATGGAAAAAATAGAATTTCGAATCAGTGGCTTTCTTGCTCCTAAAGTAGGTGCTCTGACCAGACTGTGCTACACCCACAATCAATTGATAATATTATTATGTCAAAGCTAACTTTTTAATTTCTTCCCATCTCATATTAAATCTTTTTAGTGGTATATGCCACCAAATGCCTATAAACTTCTTGAATTGTCGTCCACTTAATGACGAACCAAATTTATCAATAGATTCTTTTATTTTTTTTAAAAGAAAATCTTTGGAATATTTTATTTTGTCTTTACGGTAAGACATGTCTCCTATATTATTCAAATCACCATTTTTCATGTGCTTTTTTGCATGTTTCGCTCTAGTTGTTAATTCTAAATTTTCTAACTTATTATCTTTACCCTTACCGTTTTTATGATGAATAAGCTCCCAAGATTCTAAAGGTCTATCTAAAAATTCTTCCATTATTATTCTATGTTCATCCCGCGTGGTTCCATCTTTTAATTTAATACGATTATAAGGATATGACATTTTATTTCCTTTAAAATAAATTTTTTATTAAGTATTATATCATTTAATGAATATAAAAATCAATAATTTTAGTAAAAAAAGGTTGAATCCACGTAACTTTGTTAAGGATTAATTTTTTTTGGCGAAGGGAGTAGGATTTGAACCCACGGTCCCGCTTCCACGGAACTCCGGCTTTCAAGGCCGGTGCCTTTAACCAAACTCGGCCATCCCTCCATGTATTTCTCTATTGACTTTAATGTTAACTTCGTCAACATATACATTGACTATTGAAAATAAAAACTAAAAATAAAATTTTAGTAGCGAGAGCAGGAATTGAACCTACGAGACTGAATTTATGAGACTCAGCGGGCACACCAACGGCCTTCTCGCTATATCTTTTTATTATTCTTATTATTTTCATCATCATCCCCCAAACCTCTTTCTCGTTCGAGATAATCTTTCTCGTTCTTCATCCGCATTAATTTCAAGCTTTCTAAAAAGATTTTCTCTGAATAGTTCAGCATTAAGATTTAAAGTAAAACAAACTCCTTGGAAAGTATTAATATCTATTTCTTCACTTAGAAACCAACGGAGTACATTTTCCTTAATGCTATTACTACGTGAATTGAGATCCTTTACAGCTTTTTTTAAAACTGCTGTCCATGTCCATCTGTAGAATTCGTGATACAAATATTGCCCTATAGTTAAAATTAATATTAATTTTAAAAGATTGAACAATATTCATATACCCTTTTTTTCTTTAAGTCAACTCTGTGTTTTTTAAATCAACTTTTTTTTCTTTACTTCTTCTGCATAATCCCTTTTTTTCGCAATAGCTTCTTCCATTTCTGCCGGGATACCCCACTCAAGTTTTTCTGGGATGGACATTTCTATATGATTAAAACGTTGAACGAGTTCTAGCTGAAGATCAATGTTTTTTGAATCCCAACCATTTTTACCATTATTCAATTTAAATTCTATATACGCTTCAATGTATTCAGATACTAATTCTCCCAGTGTCATGTCTTTTGGTTCCATGGTGTTTCTCCTATCTTATTTTACCACGTTTTCTCATAATCTCAGAAAGCGTACATTCATGTGCATTCCATGATAAGGGTTCTCCCCACTTTTCGGTCCAACCTTTTATTGTAGATATTTGTTTAGGAGATAAACCATTACCTGAATAGTACCATTTGCTATCAGAACATTTTGCCCAACCATGTTCTTCGAGATATTCCTGAGCTTTGTTAATGTTTGCTCTCGGGAAAAAATCACTTAATATACCTTCGGATAAAGCTATGTGTTGTCCAGGCTCACAGCCATAATAAATACCGTCTATGTTAAGCCATCCTGTATCAAATTTAAACATTAGATCTATTACAACATTCACACCTTTAAAAATAGCATCATCAATACCTTTTGCAGTTCGTATTAATTTTACCTTTTCTTCATCGTCTAAAGAAGAAGAAGCTATAGATGCTATGATTGGCGCTTCAATTTGTTCTGCTATACTTGTACTTCCTCCTGGATCATAACCAGGGCGACTTTTTAGTTTATGCATGTCTTGATATAATGCTTCAGCTTTTTTGTATGCTTTTACTATGTTGACTTTCCTCCATTCAGAGATTTCTCTTGCCTTATCCCGCCATGGAGCTTTAACTATATCAGAGAGGTTTGACATGAAAATTACCATTGATTTATGTCTGTTTTCATTTGTCCAACCACCGAAGACTGCTTCTAAGACTTCTCCAACATATTCATCCATCTTTTTAAGATCTGGAGGCACCCAATTATCATCTACTGTTTCAACCTGAACTCCATCTTCCGATGTACATAATTTTATTTTACCGCATATCACTTCTTCAGCTTGTGGTACGGACATGCCTAGACTATCTACTAACATAAGCACTGCTTTTTCTTGCTGTCCATCTTGGTAAGCAAGTTCTCTGACCGTATCTGTTAAAAATTGACCAAAAGTATTTCCCAATCTCATATGTACGTTTCCAGTTTTCACTTAATATCTCCTTTCGAGAAATATCCTTCAAAATTTGATGATATTTTGCGAATAATCATAGCTTCTAGCGCTAACACAGTATGACTTGCTCTTGTTTTTTCTTACTTCCCAGAGTGGATTTTTAATGGCAACATCCCTGTTTTGATAACACAACGTTATAAGATAATATTCACCATCTGTTAATTCCACCTTATCGCCTCTTGAATATCCCATTCTACAACCCCCATACCCTTCCGATGCAACCATTGCCTCTTAATAAACCTACGCTTTCTTTTGCTCTGGTAATTCCTACATACGCTACTCGTACCTCATCATAAAATTTTTCTATATCATTCGCACAACCTCGCAAGCATTGTGGTGAAGTACTCATATCGAGCCAAACGTGGTCACTTTGACCTCCTTTTACACTATGAAAAGTTCCAATAATTATTTTTGGATCCACCAATATATCATCGGTATTTTTCAACATTTCTCCACTCTGTCCAGTAAGATTAAATACCTCTTCAATATTTTTTTCAAATGTGAGAAATGAATCTGTAAATAAGCCTGATGATATGATACCAAACATATCAAGTGTATCTTCAAAATCCATTTCTGAAATTTTACTTTTCATACCACGTAAGAGATTTCCATCAACAATCATATTTTTAACCATTTGGCGTAAATCTTTTTCTTTTATCTCTATTCCTCTACAAAGTTTCACATAATTCCTGGCTGCTCTCCAAATTTTTGTACCGACTGGATTATAATTTAAATCACCAGGCCTGTATGGATTATGCCATGGTATATTACGGTTCATCAAGTAATGTCTCCAGCGGTTAAGATGGTAGTTGCATCTACCAAGAATCATATGAGTACCTTCGAGCGTTAAATCCGGTTCATTGCAAGTTATGACAGAACCTTCTACACCAGTTGGTTTATATTCTACAGGTTCCCGAGTTTTTACTTGGCCAATAATCCTCATAGCATATTCATGTACTTTTTTTGGAACTCTGTAAGACTGTCCTAACACTTTTGTCCAAGTATGTTCTAAATTCATAAATGCTTCAGGCACAGCACCAGCAAATCTAAGAATAGCCTGATCAGAATCACCTACATATACAGTTGATGTTGTATCTTCTCCCCAAAGTTCTAATAACTCTACAGATAATTTTGACATATCTTGTGCTTCATCCACCATAAGCACTTCTATATTTGGTGCTAAACCTTGCATCAGTGTATCTTCCAGCATTCCTGTAAAATCTATATAATTATTTTCTCGCATCCAATGTTTCCAATCTGTAAACATAGCCTTAGAACGTTCATCTGGCCACTCTTCAAATGGGATCAATTGGTGTCTATGCATTTGAATTTCAGCAAAACATCTTTTGTTTTGTCCTGGTGTATAATTTTCAACTGGCGCATCGAAAGCGTCATCTTCTGTAACTTCTACATCGAGTGGCATTCTCCATTCTGGATATGCTTCATTGAACTCTTTAATATTTTTATCAGCAACCTGTTCTTTTTTAAGATTGAGTAAACGAAAACAAGTAGAATGAATAGTGCGAATATTTTTAGCAGCACTCCGAGATAGACCAGTTTGTTTTTTGACCCTATCTCTCATTTCCTCAATAGCTGCATTGGTAAGAGATACAGCACCAATTTTTTCTGGTTCATATTTTTTAGCAGCTTTTTCGATAAGATTGAGAAGATAAGTAGTCTTCCCTGTACCCGGCGGACCGGTGACCTTGGCGAGCTTGTGAGGTTGAGTGGTCATGTTATAACTTTCAGTTCCATTAATCAACATACTCAATCAACGGACACATCTTCTGCTTTCTTGCCCTCAAATATTCAACTACGATATTTCCATAAGGCATTTCGGGAGACTTTCCGAGCTTTTTTCGTAGTAAATTAATTGCAATACCAGGCACAGCAAATATAGATATTATAAAAAGTATCATGATTGTGGTAGCCATCATGAAACCACTTGTAGCAAAAGCATATCCTAGTGCGCTAAAAATACCCACAAAGAATACTGCTATAAAAATTTTACCTACTGTTCTCCAAAAATAAGCACACAAATTATCGTGCTTTCTTTCTCCCCAATCTGATCCAAAATAATTAACCTTGTAATGCCACGATGATCTTCTTACTTTCATAATTCTCCTCCTTTTAATGTTAATAGTTCCAACAATCTTTTCCACCATTTCTTTTTATACACAATTTCCACAAATTCAGGTTTACCTATGATTTCTAAATGTTGCATGGTACTCCATACAACATCCCACCAACAAAAATCTCGCGGCCATAATTCTTTAGCTACTGCATCGATTTCTTTAATTAGTTTATCCGGGATGGTTAGTTTAAAGATTATTTCCATAGTTTAGTTTTGCTAGATATTGTTTTATTAGTTCTAATAAATCTATTTCTATCCTATCCCAATTATAACAATCACTACTGAAAAAAGATGGACTAGTAAAATCTACATAAGGATATTTTCGCTTTTTAATTTTATTTATAAAGATGTTTATTTTTTCTTCAATTTTTTCCATAATTAACCTTTTTGCTCCCTCATTGTTTAACAAGAAAAATTTGCGGTTGATTTTTCAAACATTCAGGTAATCGTTGACCACCGCCTAATCCTTGATCTGTTGGTTTTCTATAAAATTGACACATATAATTAACAAATTCAAGACATGGACATTTTTTACAGCTGTATCCTTCTTTAGGTATTTTTTCCATGGCTATTTTCCTTCCTCCACCCACTTACCACTTTGGTTCTGTATTTCAATTTTTAGATTTTCAGGTTTCATAGTTTTTTCAACTCTTTTCTCAAGCGTCTCTCCTAAAGTAATTTCATAAGCAATCCAGTTAAGCCAAAACTTAAATTTTCCAGAAGCAGCAAGCCTACGTAATGCAAGTCCTTTGTTCCGATGCTGACTTCTATCTGAGCGACTTTCGCCTACAGCACCAGAAGCTCTGTGAATTAACCGAACGCCAGAATTAATTTTATTTTGATGCTGACCGCCTTTTCCGCCAGCGCGGAATGTCTGCATTTCAAAATCCTTTTTGGTTAATGTGAATAAATGTTCTAACTTTTTTGATTGATTCATGGTCTAGTCCTTATCCTCATCCTCATCCTCATCTAAACAACCGCACGTAATCAATTGTCCACCACATCTGGGGCATCTTTCTACGTCACAAGCTGGATGATGATAATTACCATGTTTTATGTTACAGTCACGGCATCTACCACTCAGTTCATCAAAATGTTCTGTTGAAGCTGGTAATTTAGTACCATCCGGATATTCGATTATCTGATTACCAGAACAATCATCGACCTCATTCATCTCCTGATTACACCATACACATTTTGCCATTATTTTTTCCTCCATCTTTCCTAACAAGCCCCGATCCATGACACATCGTACAGGTGTCCACACCATCAGGGTCTTTCAATGAAGATCCGTAACCGTTACAACGTGGACATTGTGTGTATCCATATTTTTCTGGATCTAACATAACCTCAGGCATGATCTTACTCATATTTTCCATATTTTTTCTCCTTTCATATAAGAAAATCTCCAAAACCCCATTTTTGTTTTAAGGCCTTTTTTAGCCTCGTGGGGCGACTTTCATTTTTTACGGGTAGGTTGATATTAGCTTAAAAAAAACTATACAAAAAGACACTAAAAACAGATTAAATTTTCTTGAAACTTATACAGAACTTATACAGAAATAGACGAATTATACCCACGTTTTTGAAGTCTCAGACAGATTTTTCATTTTTCGAGATATTTCCATGTTTTTGACCCTTCAACCATGAAATTATATCTTGTTCAGAAAATAGTTTTCCTTGACCTAATTTAATATATGGAAAATCTTTATCCCTTATGAGTCTTACGAGACTTTCCTTTGAAATTCCTAATAGTTTGATTACCACGTCCTCTTTTAAGTAGTCTCGCTTGAGGTAGTCTTTTTCCTGGGACATCTTCTTCCTCCTGATTATGCAACATTCCCTGAATATATTTTACCGCTTTTACTTTTTCCTTTTTTCTATTCAATTCCTGAAACTCCTGTAAACGTTCCTTGGGCAAACTAAAAATTACTTGCACACAATTTGAACAAATTATTTCAGTGGTATCTGGATGATATTTAACCTCACTCATTTTTTGAGTTGTGCAATTAAACTGAAATTCAGGAAGCCG
>Ga0307928_10000923_pt1 | contig 21988 bp, 25 predicted proteins | sample AceLakmetagen232_FD_201815 | JGI IMG/M metagenome (GOLD analysis project Ga0307928, IMG submission 201815) | Saline water microbial communities from Ace Lake, Antarctica - #232 | ecosystem: Environmental > Aquatic > Non-marine Saline and Alkaline > Saline | place: Antarctica: Ace Lake... | reverse complement strand
AATCTTTTAATTATCTCTTTAGCTTCTTTTTTAAATTCAAAGGTTATGTCTGATTTAACAGAACTACGCGCATTTCTAAACAGTGATTTTGCGTCTAAATTATTATTTAACGCAGAAGCCCATACCTCTTTTAATCTGTTTTTATCCTTACGATCAATAGCATCCCTGAATAGCTCCCTCGCTTTATAAGGAGTCATACCTTTAGATATAGGCATAGCGAATTGGAGAGGGTTAAAACCTGTCCTCATTTGACCTGATACAGAATAAGGTATAAAACCCTTGCCTACTTCTTTGACTCTTCCTTTCAAAGCTTCTTTATCCCAAAAAGGCTTATCCGCAAATTCCTTCTGCCATTCAGGATGAGGAAGAGTCTGCGATGTTGCCATACGAACTAAAGGAGCGACTTTACCAAATGCTTTCTTGGGAGGATTTATAAAAAACTCTGGTAATTCTCTGAACTGCTTGCCCCATCTTAAATACTTCTCTGTTCCATCAGGATTTTGCCCTATATAAAGGTGTGTCTTATGTCCGGGGGCATTTTCCCACATATAACGACCCTTACCAGTATAGCTTTCTGTAAGAGATTTATTTAATAAATTCATTCCCCCATAAAAATATAACATCCCCTTGCCCCAAAATTTCTGACCCATCTCGGTTCTAATGCCTCTTGTAGCTCCATGAACAGCTCCTACTCCTATGGGTGATAGAGCTTGCCTTATTGTAGATAATGTCCAATCAGGGGCTAATAACGCCCAATGAGCAGACTGTCTCCATTGGGGAGACTTAACAAGTAAATCCCATGCCTGACCACCGAAAGTATCATTTACAAATTGAGCTACTTCTTCCTTAACTTTATTCATGGGAATCTTGGGATTTTTCTGTATTTGAGCCTTTACTAAATCTTCATAGGCATATAACTTTAAGGAAGTATGGTAATAATCCCACAATCCTTTATCCCAAAATTCATTTGCTTTTCTTATTCCTTTTATTGCTGGCCCTAATACCTTGCCAATAACACGAGGCCTGCGGAGAGTATCCTCAGCAGTCTGTAAAGATTTTTGTATTACATTTCTCTGAACATCTGTAATTGCCCCTATCTGAAGACCATGCTGTAAAGCATCCTTACTTAAAGGCTCGTTTTCTAATATGCCATAATTACCTGATTTAAAAGCCTTGACTATCCGAACAGGATTCCAAAGTTTTCCTGCGCGCCCTCCTATTCCTGTTGCTGTAGCCGACTCAGTCAGAGCAGTATGATGAAACAAAGATAGGGATAGATTTATCTTTTTAGCTACAGCATTTATAGTGGTCGCCAATCTCCCTGCGGGCCATTTAAAGGGTTGCCCTAAAGCAGTTTTCATTACTTCCGCTATTTCGGGGTGAACCTTCACGGCAACTTTGTTTAATAAAAGCTGTTTCTTTTTTTCTGTCCCCACCATTTTTCCCATAGCTCTACGAAGTGCAGGATGGTCTATTGTAATCCACTCAGCAGGAGCTTTGTCTATTCTCTGCATTAACTTAACTCCTGCATTACCTTCCAATGCTTTTAATCCGTCTAAAAACTTAACATTGGCCACTGCCTTTATTTTAAATTGGTCATATGTCTGTATAATATCCGCTATATCTAAAGTCTTAGGTTTTAATCCAAACTTCTCTATCCCTTCCTTTAATGTAGGAATAAGCCTTTGTTTCATATGAGGGTTACGGGTTACAAACCAATTAACCACTTCTTTTTCTTTATTCTTTGGTATATCCCAAATGTGAGGTATGTAATTTTCTACAAATCCCACATCATCGCCATAGCTGTCCATTAAGAATTTATGGGCGTCATCCAAATAGTTAGATACTTCTTTCACTATTGGAGCAAGTTTTTTCTGCGCCTCTGGATATAAAGCCTCCAAATCAGGTCTATTAAGATTTTTAGGAATACCAGTTTTTTCCCTAAGAAATGGTATAATTTCTCTGAACTTTGTAGGGATAGTTTTCCGTAAATTGTTAATAAACTTGCCACTTTCAAATTCCCCTAATGCTAAATCAGAATGGCGTTGTTTAAGTAAATCATATGCTTTTACTTTTGGTATTGATAATCCTATGGATTCAGCGGTTTTCTTGACTCCCCCTCCTGTTATTTCATCAAGATTTCTTACAGTCTTCATTATATCTCTGCCTGCAAATCCCACGCCTTTCATAGCCAATGGAATACCAGCAAATATAGTCCCCATTTTTAACGCTTCTTTGGGTATCTCTTTGGGTTTTTTTGCTTCTAATCCACCGAATACAGCACCTTTTGTAAATTCAGGAACTATGGTTTTGGCTATAAGACCACCAACTTTAGGGATTTTAGAAATTGCTTGACCTGTTTTTGCTATAAGGGGAAGTTTAGAAAGTCCCTTAGTAACTGTTCCACCTACTTGAAATTCCCCAATTTGTCTTGTGAGTTCAGTTAAAGGAAGTTGTACTTTTTCTGCACCAGTAAATGGCTTGACTTCTTGTATTTGTTTGGGAAGTAATTTCCTTAACATAGGAGGTGTAAGATGTTTTGCAGCAATAGCCCCTTTGCGTTTTAGGCCAGCAATTAAAGCTTTGCGCGGTTCAAATTCTTTAATTTCGCCAACGTCAGCTTCTGGTATTTTTGAACTCATTTGCCTGTATTGAGAAGCCCCCTCTTTTTGGACTTCTTGTTTATATGGAGAAACCTTTGGGGTTTCTTCCAAAGTTAATTGTTTATAAAGAGAAGGCATTTATTTTCCCCATAAACTTTCAGATATATCTACTTCACCTAATTTAGTTGAAGGAAGTAGTATCCTTTTTAATTCAGAGCTATGTATTGGATAAATTTTTGACATAGCCCTATAAACCTTCATTGGGTCTTTTCCACCTTCAATATCACCAACGGCATCAGCCAAGCTTTCTTTATATCCTTCAGGTCTAACGTCTTTATCTGTAGGCTTAAACACCGACCCAGCAGGTCTTTCTCCTATTGGTTTTCCCTCAGCGTCAACAATCGCCTGTGGTGGTTTTAGTATTCCTGACTTGGCCGTTTCAAATGCTAACGCTTCTGGCCCATACTTAGAAGGCCCTGCATATTCAGCTCCTATCTGTTGCTTAATCCTTTCTGTCTGTCCTAATGTCCCAATAGCTTCCCCAGTTTCACGTTTGGATTTTAACCCAGCAGCCACCTTTGCAATGGCAGAGCCAAGACCTTTTAAACGGCCTCCCGTGCTTGCCCCAACCTGAAAACCTTGAGTTAATCCTTGTCTTACATTTCCCCAATCAGCCATTAGAAGCCTCCCTGTATTCTTTTTCAGTCTTATTGTTTTTTTTACAATTACATCTTCTGTGAGCTATTTCCAAATTATTATATTCATTGGTTCCGCCTCTTGACAATGGTGTTTTATGTTCTAAACAATCTTGTTTGAATTGAATTGGTTGTAAACATAGATAACAAGTAAGCGTTCCATATTTCTTTATGTTATCCTCATAAACAAGTTGAATAGTTTTTATGGATAATTTTCCAGCATTATAATATAATTGCATTCTTTTATTTTTATATCTCTCACACTTTTCTCTATTGTTATGTTTCCATCTTTGACCTATTAGTTTAATATGATTTTTGTCTTCAGTTATTCCACCCTTCCATTGTGGGTGTTTTTCTTTCTTATTTATTTCTGCTAATTTTTGCCTTGTTTCTTTTGATACGATATGTCCCTTAAAGTTTATACCTGAACATTTTTTACTACAAAATCTAAGCCTATTTTTTGAGAAAGAAACTTCAAATCTTTTATTGCATTGAACGCAAAATTTTTCTATTTTATTTTTGTTCCAAGCAACACAACCTTTAAGAAATCTACCTTTTTTATCTCTCATGCTTACCTCCAATAAAAACGGACGCATTTCGGTTGATGGAAGAAAACGGTTAAGTTTTCTAAACCTACTTTGCGTCCTTGTTTTAGGCAATAAAAAATCCGTTCTTCTTCCATCACCTAAAAGTATATCATACTTATTGGAGTTTGTCAAGGTATCTTATCCTCCCAAATTTACGTTTATTTCCGGTTGAGTTCCCGCTCCAGTCGTTCCCCTGATAAGTAACTCTGCCCCGACTGTTCCAAGTGCCTCTCTGATAGCTGATACATCGGCTGCTTGTGCGCCATAAATCATAGCCGCAGTCTGAACATCTAATCCACTCAAACCAACAAGATCATCCATGACGTTTCTATCTACGCCTAAAGAATCTTGGATAGCTTGGTATTGTGCAGTTCGCGCTAATTCAAATCTTCTCTGTTCTGTTTCAGCCTGTAACCCACTTTCAGTCCTCGCAAGTTCTTCCTGTAACTTAGCTTTCTGTGCCATGTGTTCGCCTGACCCATAAGTTCCAGCTAAATTATACGCTTTGTCCATATTATCTTGAGCGACTTGATAACTCTCTCTAGTTCTTCTTAAAGCCGCATCATAATACGCGTCGTTAGCTGTTGGGTAGAGTTCCTGTGGAGTGGATTTCAATATGTTCCCTAATTCTAATTGAGCCTGTTGTCCGATTTCAGTTAATCCGCCAGGTTTCATTTTTCCTGTAGCTGGGTCAACCTGTGTCTGCTCTAACAGTTTCTTTCTTATGTCCTCTACTGTTGAAGGCATTTGAAATTCAGGCGCAGACGGAGTCATTGAACCTATTAACGAACCAGCGCCTAAGATGTTTTGAGGAGTTATTAAACCCTTTGCTTTTTCTATTAAAGTCTTAGGAACTGCTTTTGCGACTTCTCCTGCTCCGCCTGCCGCTGCTGGGGTTCCTGGAATTCCCGCTGCTGGGGTTATCGGTGCAGCGCCTGGAGTTGCTCCAGGTGTAGATGGTGCTATATTTTTAAGGCTACCCAATGCTGAACCAATACCTATTCCAGCAGCTGCTCCTGAAACAGGTGCATTTATTCCTCCTGCTCCCATAGTTCTAACAGCCTTTGCGGAGGTAAGTTTTTCAGCTAAACCTCCTGCTACTGGCGCAATAGCGTTTGTTGCTCCTAATGCTCCTACTTTCATCGCCCCTGGCGTAAGTGCTTTTGTTGCGCCTGCCATCATTCCACCTTTACCAAATCCAGGCAAAGCACCCACCACACCTTGAAGCATACCTTGTCCACCGCTTAATGTCTGACCTAAAATACCGCCACCAGCGGCTTTGGAAGCCTCTACCGCACCCTTATATCCTGCACCAGATTGTCCTAATTTACCGCCAGCGAAAGATAATCCACCTGAAAGAGCAGCTTTGCCTAAGCTACCTGTTTTTTTGTAAGTTCTGGCACCGCTATAAGCACCAGCTAATACAGGCCCAATGCCAGGGATTAAAGATAAAGCAGCAGGAGCAACAATATTTTTTAATACACTCCTTGCATTTTTCCAACGGATATTATTCTCGTCTTCATGTTCGGAGTTTTTAGATATTAGCTCTTGAAGTTCGTGTTGCATCGTTGTAGCGTCTAATTCTTTGACTGTGGTTTTTCTGACATACGCTTCACCTGTTTCTTTATTGGCAAAACCCAACGCTGTCTTTAGAGTTTCTTTATCTACCTCTGAAAATTGTTTATGTAGATCTTCAAAATCCTTGTCATTTAAAACTTGTATCGTGTAGATTTGTTTCTTCATATCTTCCCCCTTTTTGTGTAAGTTTTATTATTCTTAAATCTATTCCACCTAATCCGTTCAACGGAGGGGAAGTTAGATTTTATATATGATTTAAACCTATGCCAAATCTCATAGGATAGTTTTGGGTTGTCAGGGTGCTTATCAGTTATTAAATGGTCGACGATACAAATGGTTCCATTTTCATTATCATCTTCTACGCTCCACATATCCTGACGAAAATATTTATCTTCTTCGCCCTTGTTACAAATATAAAAACTTAATGTGCAGACCAATCGTTTACCTTTAAAGAAAGGTATAAGTCTATTCCTATCCAGCATTTTCTCATAATAAAGTTTATTCACGAAAGCCTCTCCACGATAATAAAAAGCGAATACGCAGGCGTCCCCGACTTCCCTGTTATCGCTGTTGCATAAGTAATTGCAGCCGCAGTCGCTCGGACAAATAAAGTATTCTGTGAGGCGGACTTATCCACTGTTAAATCTAAATCATTTACTACTACGCTTGATTGAGCCTGTTCTGAATCTGTCCACCCGATTGTTACGTCTAACGTCCCGCCTGCTCCTGCGGTTGTAGTAAGGGCGTAAGTTGAAATACGATACACACCTGCTGCCGCAGGGGTATATAAGGTAGTAGTTGTTATATCACCGTCTTGAGCAGTTAAAGCAACACTTTTTACTATCGTTGCCTGGCCCAATCCTACGGCGTTCCACTCATTAAAATACCAAAGGGAATTTGTATCGTCCCAGACATAGAGTCTTAATACTGTACCTGATATAAAGATTCCAAATTCTCCTGATTCCCCTGTATGAGTAGGAACAGCTGTATATGTCCTCATCTGATAACGCCCACTATTTAAAATAGACGCCACATTATTTATGAATTCTATTAAACTTAAATCTTTCCTTAGTCGTGGACTGAGTTCTAAATTTGCTATTTTCATGTTGTAGCCTTATCTTCAGTAGACACGCCTAACGGTTTTTCTTCCCTGTATAGTTCAAATCCATATATCGTAGGAGCTGGATTAGAAGAACTATCTTTTATTTTTATCTGTAACATATTGTTTATGCTTCCTATATCAAATACAGCTGTTTTCCCAAAATTAAGCTCGTCATTATGGGCAGAATCAAATGTTGATGATGTCGGTGTAATCCACGAAACTCCCCAATTAAATCTATATTGTAAAGTTACACTAATAATGGAAGCAGATACAGCATATTTTGCATTTATCCCAAGTAAAAGGTTTTTGTTTAAAAGAGCGACCCCTGAAGATTTAATCTTTCCTGATACCCAATAGGCATTTATATCAGATCCATCATCGGAGTTTCCTGATTCCTGAAGCCATGTATAACCTGTGTACCCTGAACAGTAAAGTTTCTTGACCTTACTTGTTGATAACGCATAACAACTCGATGCAAAAACCTGCCCATCATAAGGGAATATCCCACCTGTTTTATAATCAAAGACAAAGGCATAGTTTACGGAAGTATCTGTTCCTAATACACTATATAAGATGTATTCTTGTGTGTCATTTTTAACAGAGGCATGAAAAAGGTCTGTGTATCTAAAATTCATATCATTAAAACTTAAAGGCTGGTCATCCGCAGAGGCAAATAAATCATTTGTTTCTTCAGTAAGAACATCACTTATTATCTGAACATTATATCCGTCAAAAATAGCAAGCTTCTTATCAGTAGTAAGATAGATTAAAACATTTCCCAATTCTCCGCCTATGTCTACCTCTTTGATCGTGTAATGACAGGGAGAACCTATGCCTGATATTTGGTCAACTTGGAATGTAGGACTGGAGCCAAGATAAGTAACTCTAAATATAGAATACCGCTTAAATATATAAAGCTTACCTTTAAGTATTCTAATGCCTGTAATTACATCCCCATCAGAGGTGTCAAAATTAAGCGTATTTGTAGCCGTCCAAGTAGTGTAATCTGATAGATCTGAATACCTGACAGTATTCGAAGAACCTCTTATTCCTGCCATAAAGACATAGTTTTTCCATATTACTACGAATTTACCTACAGGAGCGCCGGAAACCAGTGAAATACTACCTGTTCCCAAATAAGTATAAAGTCCTATATCGGTATTTATTAAAGCCCTTCCTGACTGCCAATCCGCCATTGTCCAGAAACGGGAAGAAGTTAATGGCGCGGAAGCAGCACTAAAAGCAGCAGCAGGTGATGTGTAACTTGCTGTATTCCTGCAAATTCCCTTATCTAATCTAAAATCATCTACCCAACCATCTAAAAAAAATGTACCGAATGACTTGCCTAATGTAAAAACTGCTGCAATATCAGGGATAGTTTTTCCAGAAATAGTTACAGTTTGTGTAACTGTTTTAGTAACGCCATCAATAAACATATAAGGAGTATTCCCACCTCTTGAAACTTCTATAAAATACCAAGTATCAGCTAAAGGTGTCCAGGCAGTTCCAAAATTTGCTATAACCGTTCCTGCTGAAACAGCATAAAAGTTTAAAAAAGCGCCTGTATTGGTAACTTGTATCCTCCAAGCATTACTGGTGTCTACAAATTGCCCACATATTGCTTGGTCTTTACTAACGTTAGCAAATCTGAACCACCCTCTCATTGTCCAATCACCCGCACCTAAATTATAGTTATTATTGTCAGGTTGAGTAACATAATCAGTAGTCCCATTTAATAATAAACTTGCTGTCCATTTCTTTTGAGCAGTATCTAATTCTGCCCCGCTTACAAAAGTCCAAGCACCTGCTATTGGGTCTGTAAAAGCAGTCGCGGCATCTGATCCATTAAAAGAGCTGACGATTTTAGTATATGTATCCCAGCCACTCCCGCCACTGAGAGCGTCCCAGACTCCATCGGGATTTCCAGATGAGCTTTTATCCATCTTATAAATTGAAGTCCCAAAAACTCCTAAGAGCATATTTTTAGACGAAAAATCCCATAGAGCCACTCCATCGTTTCCTTTTGCACCATTTGTGATATAAACCTCAAAACAGGCATTGTATGAGGTTTCCACAGTCCAAGTCGTGGCATCATAAACGCTCATGCTTCCATCGGGATAAATTACATCGTAATTATCTACGCCCCAATAAACATAATTAGTCCCGTCAATATCAAAAGCACCTGTCAATACTAAATGATACTGTGTTCCTGCCACTAAAGTGGGATTAGTCGAAAAGGTAAAAGTTACCCAAGAATACTCAGTAGTTACTAATGTCGCGGTATCTGAAATGTCAATGGCAGTTGCTACGCCATTGGTTACTTCCGTCCCTGACGGGACTCCTGAAGCATCTGACTGGATTTCAAGAGTTATGGTATCTGTTCCTGCGGGAGTTCCTACTTTCTTAAGCCATAATTTGACCTTTGTTACAGTAGAAGAAGTCTTACATTTAAACCCTTGCGATATTTGAGTCCTTGCGGCAGCATCCCTTAAAGCATAATCGGTGGTCTGATAACCAGGGGGATAACAAACATCAAGTCCATCTGATTCTACTGTTGAAGAATTTACTTTGTCGAACCCACCTCGTTTCATAAGGCGGTTTCCTACCCCTGCGCAATGAAAGTTCCGCATATTCGGGCTTTTATTTAGAGGCATCGAGAGTATTGGAGTCCTTGTATCCTCGCCACCTGAAAAGTCACTTATAACAATAGCTGTCTTGCGTATCATAATTTACCTATAATCTGCTTGCCCACCCTGCCCATTTACTCCATCAAGTATCCCAAAAGACGGTCTTCCACTTTGTCGTTTCACTCCCCTAAAATGAATATCAGCTTTAAAATACTTACTGAGTTCCTTCGTAGCTTTTAATTCCCATACTGCCATACCAGTTAAATCGCCCTGTTTAGCCAAAAGTTCCGCTACTGCGTAGTAGACGAGAGCCATTTGACAGTTCGTAGGCGGTATATCTGGAATATCGGTGTCGGCTGAAACTTCCGTAGGTTTCTTGTCATAATCAATATAGATAGTCGAATATAACGCTACAAATGCGTCAGAGGGCAATGGTGAGAAATATACTTTTATGGCCCCTGATATTTCAAGGAAAGCGCAAATACTCGGAGTCCCGACAGTATCGCTATCGTTTTCTTCAGCCCATACCTCATCACTGACTATATCTATCGGTGCTTCATTCCCATTTAATAGATAAAATGCCCTGAGAGGATAGTTAAAGCCTGTTAATCCTGTTAAAGCATAGCTCTGGGTAGAAGCAACTGGAGTGATCGTCCCTTGACGACGCAGAGCAATCCAACGCCTTTCACCTGCCAATTTACGAAGGGCATCGTTAAGCGCTATTAAAGCCTTTGCGTCAGCACCCTCGATGTTTGCTATATTGGCATAGTCTTTAATGCGGGTTAGTAATGTGCTTGTTTGTAGGCCATAAGTAGGCATCAAGCCCTCCTTACTTCAGTGTTTCTTTTATCACTTCAAGAGCTTTTTGAAGTTTAGATTTCAATAAATTTACATCCTCTTTTGCTAATTTGAGGCTTTTTTCTAACCCCTCATTTGATTTTATGAGTTTAGCGAGATCTTGTTTTTGTTCATCCAGATTGACGAGCCTAATCTCTACTGTGGACTTTTTAGATATTGCCTCTGTTTCGATATTCTTTGCTTTCTTTACGATATTTTCCGCTTCAAGTTTTGCCTTTACTACAACCTCTTTTGATGATTTTTCAATTATCATCTGCCTTTCTTTATGTCCCGACAGATTTACTATAACATTGTTAGTTTCTCTGACAAGAATAGCCTTTTCCTTATTCAGTCTTGCGACCTCTTTTTCTAAGTCTAAATACATCACTTCTTTTCTACTCATATTTCTGTCCATTTACTTTTCCTCCTTTTTATGCTTTCGAGAATGCACCAAAAGTCCATATTCACTCTTTGCTGTAAAACCGCACTCATCACAAATTAAAGTCTTTTTCTTTTCAACCACGACTTCCTTTACGACCGTTTTTGTAGAGTTTACCTGATACTGCCCTGGGGCGTTATGGGCAAGCCACTCGACCAACTTTTGTGGACACTCACAGGTAAAGTCATTCTCTTTTTTAAAGACATAAGGCTTTCTCTGAAACACAACCTTGTTAAATGAACGCGAACCAACATATCTTAATGAAACCATGTTACACCTCCGTTTTTATGTTCAATAAACCGAACAACACAATCACCGTTCCTGATAATCTCGGAAAATCCATAAAGGACTGCCCTAATGCTATAATTGCAAGGATTAAGCAACTTGGAAAAACTAATCCTCTATTTTTCATAGAATTATATAGCCAGATAAATATAGGAATACTAAAAATACCAACGCTGAATAGAATACCTAAATACTGATTATAGGGATTGTCAAAATGTCCAAATATATGTTCTAAATTTTTGCTAAAGCTAAACCCATGTCCTGCAAGGGTTAAAGACTTTAGTGTTTCAAACCATACCCAAAGACGGGGACGTAGATCATAAAACATTAGTTTATAAAATATACTTACAAATAACACTATGCACGACATAAAAAACATAATCCACATAGAACCTAATCCGATTATTTGCTTTCTAAATTTAAGGCATATTACTAAAATAACAGCAAATATAGCAGTCCAAGTTTTCGTGAGTAAAAGTCCCATAATTGGGATAATAGCTAACCAGGGATTAAACATATAACATATAGGTATTGCAAGCGCCTGATAAGTCCCTAAATGACTCGGGTTTTTCATAAGACCTGCGTAAGAATAAATAAAGTTTATATTAAAAAATTGTAGTGATTGAAAGATAAAATTTAAGACGCTGACTATAACTATCGGCAATAAGATAAGTTTTATATTTCTTGAATATTCAAATACAAGTTTATAAAGTAAAAATCCTAAAAATATATTATGAATGACTTTTACTGATATGGGATGCAGAAATACACTTACCAAACACCCGATTAAGAAAAAGAATAACCACTTATCCTGAAGAACCCTTATCTTTTTTTGAAACAAGGATACGATATATAAGACAATTATCCCGAATTGAAAGAATTGTAATTGTAGCATGGAGTTGGTAGAGTCTATCACCCCTGATTGATAGAATTGTAGAGCTGTGATATTACCGATTACGGGTAATAAAATAATTGGCGATAAGAATAAAAATATCACCAGAGCCAAATCAAACATTATTCGTACTCCACGATAACATTACAAGTAGTTATCACTATGTACAACCCTGTCGAACCTTCCAATGGTTTTTTAGAGAAATCTAATACTTTGCCGTTTAAAGAAACTGCTTCTGAACCCTCTGTCTTTACATAAGTATTAGAAAATTGGGAAGTATCCACAGCATCATAAATAGTAAAGTTTCCACTAGCAGTAGTTACTACATAACTAATACGGTAAATTTTCCAGTCCCCTCTTTTTATTAACGTAGATGAGGAATATCCTTTTGTGGTTGAGGTATTCCTATCCGCAAAAGCAAACGGAGTAAAGAATATCACAATCAATAGTGCTAAAATTATTTTTTTCATAACTCTCCTTTAAATATAGAGGACAGGTTTTTAGCCTGCCCCCTATAAATTACTTTACAGATACTCAATTACTACTGTGCAACCATATACAACAACAGTCATACCAGAATCAAGAGTCAACCCTTCTTCCCCGAAATACATATGGGCTAAAGCGTCTTCATCTGTAGCTTCTCCACCTTCAACAGCAACGGTAGTATTGCTTGCGGTAGCAAGTGTAGAAGTATTGTATATACCAAACTTTCCAGCGGTTTCTGTAACATAACCAGTTATTCTGAAAATGGTAGCACCTTGTGTTACTGCGGTATCTGTTGTAAATGCTCTGAACTTATGTGGTGTCGTCCTTGTAGAATCAGCACTGGATATTGAACTCCCAACTGCTATCAACCCGAGGACGATTAAAGCAATAAGTAATTTCTTCATGGCTTTATCTCCTTATATAGTGCCTGGGTTTTTAGCGTAGGATTTCATTAAAAGGTAATTCTTGCAAGCTCCAAGTGTATCTTTTACTGCTACTTGCCCAAAAATCGCCTTTACCCCTATGCCATTCTCGAAACCGTAATCATAAGACTGAGAAATAGGAGTCGGTTTCATCCCCCAACCTCTCACCGCTACTTCAGCTCCGAAACCTATCTGCGTAGATACGTTCCTTAATGTGATCAATGCACCTGCTGTATGAGCTGCCGCAGTTGTTCCGTTCTGCGCTCTTGCATTTATTGTAAAGGTCGTAACTGCTTTTGCTGAATAGGTTATCTCCTCACTGTCTATACGAAGCGTTCCAGTTGCTGGGAAGAACTTTGTATAGTTAGCTTTGGCATTAGAACCTACTGTGATCGTGGTTTCAGCTGTTGAAGCAATGCCTGTATAAAGCCTTGCTTCCGGACGTAGCGGAGAACCCTGAATATTGTAACCTGATTTTACAGACTTACGGACATACAAAATACAACCATTATATATCCCCAATGCTCCTGTAAAAATCCTATTCTGTTCTCCCCTTATCCCTGCGTCTCTCTGCGCCTGTTGCCAAACACTATCACCTTTCAGCCAATATTCGTCAATTTCAGATATAGCGATGCCGTATGTATCAAGTTCTTCGCCATCCTTCATCTTAACGGATATAGGTATTGCACCTTTACGCTGTAATGCGAGCTTTATTCTGTCGATCTCTTCAGTTCCAAAGGTGTCGTTGTCTCCGAGGTTCGCTTCAGCAGCGGCATCTCCCGCATAAATAGTATCTGGTGATTCAGTCGTTATAAGCTGGGTATCCATACCCTCGTCTATATGACGGCTAATCCAATCAGACAATCTCTTGCGAGCTACCTGAACTATGCTAAAGTTTACCTTTCTTTCCAAGTTCTCAGTGAAAGCTACTGCATTTCTGATCCAGTCAACAGTTAAGTCGAACTGACTCATAGAGAGCTTGTCCTCGCTTGCTTCTAATGTGGATTCTCCTGTAACTCCCGATGAAATAAGTTGGCTCATTGTCTGGAAGTGAATCGTATCTCCAGGCCCTTTTGTGAAATCATCTTTCGTGATTATGGGCTTACTTGAGCCTTCCTTACCTTCAAATCTCGCACCCCAAAAAGCTTTTCTGATACCCTCATCATAAAGCCTCGCATTCCAAAACTCTGGTATGGCATCATCGAACTCACCAGCACCAGCATTATAGGTATGCGTATTTAAGGTAGCAAAACCTCTTTCATCTGTTAGGAATTTTAGGAGATTTCTAAGAAAATTCATTTTTATCTCCCCGTTGTTGATTTATCATAGGCATCTTTGTCATCGTCAGACAATTTCTGATATTGTTCAAAGGAAAGTTTCCCACCTCCAAAACCTTTAGAGCCTTTACCCTGAATCATACCTGCCCGACCTTTTTTACCTGGTGCTGCTGCATTTTCCGAAGCTTGCCTACCCAACTCCGTATATGCCGCTTCAACAGCAATCCTGTAAGCAAAGGGGGTTAAAAGTTTCACCTCACCAGAAGGAGTAATTTCAGCTAATTGTCGTTCAAACAGAATATCGTTCGCGCGGACATATAGCTTACTTTGTTGGTTTTTAACATCGGGAAAAAGTTTTTCAGTTTCCGCCCATACATCCGTTACCTGTTTCTGGAATTCTCCCTGTACTCTTGAATTCTCCTGAAAACCATCAAACTCGGTTTTTAAGAGGTTCTTGAAATACCCAGACAGAATTTTTGCAGTATCAGGGTCAAAATGTTTGGTGAGGTCTGTAATCTTTTCCTCGATTTTCTCCTTCTCCTTTGGCGGTGCTTGCTGGGCGAGCGTTGAGAGCCTTTTGATTTCTTGAGCCATACGGGTCGCTTCCCTATTGGAATTTATATACCCTTGCTCAAGTTCTTCTGGCGTCTTATACACCCCAGCATACAACTTTTCCTCTTTGCCACTACCATCCTGGTTTACCCCTTCGGCTCCAGCCTGGCCTTCTTGCTCTTGACCTTCCTGGGTCAAGGCTTCCGCATCAGCGGCTTTACCTTGATTTTCCATTTGCTACCTCCCTTTAAATAAAAAAGCCGTATTGACTTCCTATGAGTTATAGGGTTAGTTAATACGGCTTCTGTCTTTCAGATTACCGATTATTTAATTGTCTGGTGCTTAGCTAAACTTATTACTTTTCCTTCGTGAAAATTTAATTGCACATAACCATAAAACTTTTCTTTTTCTAAATTGGCTATTTCTTTCTTATCACTATGTTTCTCAATAAAGGCTTTTGTCCAGTCCATTATTCCTCTATCTTTTCTTCTTTCTTTTCCTTCATATCCTTTTCATCATAATTGTCTTTTTCTTCATCGGGCATATCGAGGTAATCTTCTTCAGATTTACCAGATGCACCCATTTTATGAATCTCTATTTCCATATTTTCTCTTTTTTTATCATCTTGTTCGTTTATTCCCTTGCGAGTAATTTTGCCTATAATCTCAAGCCGACATATATCCCCAACATCTTTTTTCATTAAAGCATCTGGGACTTTATTGTCTAAGTAAATTGAGGGGTATCTAATCTTATCCTCCCTCGGTGCTTCTACTGCTTGCGGTGATTCATCTTTTGGTATCTTGTATCCTACATCTTCCATTTTTACCTCTCCTTTCGAGCTTGTTTCGCTTTAAACTCTAATGCTTTTGGTATATCGAACGCCAGCTTCAAACCTTTTTTAATAAGCTGATAATTCTTTATCAGTTCAGGGGAAGCGTCAGGATTATCCATATAAATAGTATAAACATTTATCAGCTTTTCAAGTTCCCTTTTATAAATCAGCCACCCATTAAGTGTTGAAATATCAAGCACAGATTGACAGTCCTGTATTCTATTATCTTGCTTCGGCTGAGTTTCTATCACCTAGCACTCCTTCCAATTTTTCTAAGTCCTCTTTTGCTATCTGCTCTTTTACTGACTCTGGAGAAAGTTGTATCCCTGCGTTTGCGGCCATTTGAATTCTTCCCTCTGCTGGTAAATCCTCGTATTTAATAGGGGCTAACGGGGATTTAGGAACAGGTTGTTTGGACTGCGTCTCTGCTTCAATAGCTTGTTGTTGCTTTTGAGCGTTCTGAGCCGAGATCTGCTGTAATTCTTCAGGAGTTGGTATCTTCACATTTCTCATATCTATTGCCCTGAAAAAGTTTTCAGTTAATTGGCGTATCACTTCATCAGTTATAACAGGGTTTTTACCATAGGACTCCATTCCAGTCTTGTATGCCATTGTCGCCCTGTTCTGCTCTATCTCACGATTTATATTTATAGAGTTTCCTACGCTCTCAAAATCAAAGTTTCCAGACCAGCCCTTTTTATTTATTTTCTTAAACGGGTTTTCTTCAGAGCCAGTTACCATATAGACATAATCATCTTCCAGCAAATCAGCATTTAACTGGACTATGAAATCATACAAGTCCTCGTTTATGTCCTGTAACGCCCTTATCATATCATCAAACTTAATATTCCCTTCCCCAATTATAGACATAATCCCTGATGCGGTTCTATTTGAACCGATAGGAGAATCCATGCTTGTTCCATAATCCGTTACTCCGAATAGTTTTTGGACAAGGGATAATAAGAATTCTAACTTTACGAATTCCAGTTGTTCCGATTTAGGGAGTTCCAATACTCTGTATGCCGAAGGGTTGTCAGATACCCATTGCGCTCCAGGGCCGTAAGGGTTTTCATCAGGATCATGTCCTGCGGGAACTATCGTAGGAGGATTATTTGCAATCGAACCCCTGTCTATCATCTGATTAAATACGGCGTCTATTAAATTCCTGATACCTATTAAGAATTCAGGCACTCCCTTTCCATAGAAACTATTATCCATAGGGATAATTTGGTAGTGGAAGAAAGGTCGTTTAGGATATGGGGAAATCATCCATCCTAATAGTTTGGAATTCTCAAGCTGGTCTTTTGAATTCGCCACTCCTGTCAGGTTTGTAGAGCCTATAAAAACAACGATTTCTTCATCAAATCCGTCTTCATTTACATCATACTTTCCATGCCACTCGCTTATGAGTATTTTAGAATAGTTATGGATTTCATTTTTATTTGTGGGATTTTTTACTAAGATGTCTTCTTCGAGTTCAGTTACAGCTCTGGGATTAAACTTTCCCTCGTCTTGTTCTCCGACATTACGTTTACACCAATCGATAGTCCGTTCATAGGTATCGCAAATCCAGTCTAAGTCATCCACTTCGGGAGTATTAGCGTCCTTCGGGATTAAGACCTGTTTGATATTCCTTGAATAAAGTTTAGGCCCATCATAGATTTTCTTGGGTTCTGATAGGATTTCTTTCTTCTTTACCTGTGGCAAACCCTGTTCGTTCACTTCTTGAACGATAGCGTCATTTGTAACAGTTATGGGTTCGCCCTGTTCGTTAGTATATTTCTCATTGGTCTGGGGATTTACCACATAATAAACGACCTTATTTATAATCTTTTCTTCTTCTTCCCATACACATTTTACTAAAGCATCACCAGCCATGACGACATTTTTAAACACCTGCTTCATCCTACGGTAAATCTTTATATGTTTGGTAAGCTGAAAATTAAGGGCTTCTTGGACTACTGGGGCTTGACCTAAATCATCTTCACTCTGACCCCTGACCCAGACGATCGGCTTTGCCCCATAACAGACTTTTAAAAATCTCGGCAATAATCCTTCTATGGTAAACGCTTCTATCGGGACACCTATATCTGAGGCCCATTTCCAGGGAGAATTCTTTGGGTTTTTCTTTGGGTCATCCCCCCAGCCCATAAGGCCAGAGATACTTCGTTTCGCCTCATACCGCTTAACGTATTCATCCACTTCTTTAAAGCGGGGAGCGTAATGGGTTCGGGATTCCGTAACCCACCTGACAACATCTTTTCTCATATCATCTGGACTAAATTTACTTGGCACTTTTAACCCCTTTTATTGTTCCTAAAATCCCTGTTCCGCGAGGTGGAAGCTTACTACCTTTTCCGTACAATTTTGTATGCCTTTTTCTTCGTTCTTCATTAGTTCTGGGGTTTCCAAATCTGCGTTTACCGTCTTGCATACCTAATCTCCTTTTCTATTTATTTCCCCCGAACATACCGCCAATACGATTCTTGGCTCTGTTAAGTTTATTCATAGCGCTGTTGACTGCCTTACCGCTTAGAATATTAGGCTTCTGAACAGGGTTGTAGTCCTTCACGATTTCCTTGCAGTATTCTAAGATCCCCAACGCTCGTAATTTATCCATCCAGAAATTCGGAACAGCGTCTAATGCTACGGTATCATCTTTAATCCAAATCTCGGCTATCTTAAAATCTTTTGGCGGTGGCGTTAAGGAAATCCTCTCCTGATAAAGTTTTCCCAGTTCCTCTTTGTTCGTTTCCTTATCGAGTTCAAGTGTCTTAATCTTATCGTTTATAATATCTAATCTTGGTTTGTTACCGTTATCTCCTGGCATAAATTCCTTTCTGTTAATACCCCGACAAACCCCTATAATGAGATTTCTTTTTGCGTTTAAATTCCATGCTCTTATACGGTTGTTCCAACCTAACCATGCCAGCTATCGACCTTGCGATTACGAGGTCATCATTCTTCCCGCGTTCAGCTTCGGCGCGTTGTTTCTTAGGATTGTTTACGAATGTCCAGCACTGTTGTATCAAGTCCTTATCGAGTAAATCCGTAGAGCCGTTTGAGATCTCCTCGGCGAATTGAGATAACATTTGGGGCCTGGTAACGGAATTCGTGTTCCATCCTAAATCCATTGTCGGTTCATTGAATCCTTTTTTAGTCCTGACCTTCCGATACACCCTGCCGTATTTTTTATATAAATCCTGATTCACGGAATACCCGTAGCCCTTGTTTTCACAAACTACAATTGAGTCATTATAGTAATGCCCTAATTTAATCAGGTCTTCAGCGAACCTATCAGGAGGTATGTTATGATTATAGGTACACACAGTTCTATTCGTTCTTTTATTTAAGACTATCGCTGAGGACTTATCCGCGTTCTCAAGCCCCTCTGCTGGATCACCACTTACCACATACTGACCGCCCCTTACAGGAAACTCATATATCTTAAACAACCCCGTTTGGTCATATCTAAAAACGTATTTTCCTTCTTCTTTTACGATGTTCCCTGCGGACTTAGGTTTTATAATCTCTTGGGATTTTAAAGCGTTCTTGTCGAAAAATAAATCTCCTGTTGAGATAAACGCGGTTTCAGGTGAGTCAGGGTATTCCTGATTAAACTGCAAGACCGAACGATTGCACTGGTTTACGATACACCATCTGCGCCAGTTTACCTGTTCAGGAGCCCATTTATATTTTATGGCTAAAGCCTTTTCCTCGATTAAAAACTTCTCTTTCTCTGTAGGAGAGGAGAATTCTATTGCATCCACAGGATAAAGTTTCCCGTTCTCCAAATTAAGCGAATACTCATCAACCATGAACCAGGGAATAAAGATTGTCTCCCAATCACTTTGGCCCAAAGAGGCGGACTGCCATTCATCGTAGAATTGATTTCCGATACCATTAGCGGTGGTTTCCCCAACTACGAATGTCCCCGCGAGATTAGGGACTGACTGGTTCAACCCTAACATTAAAGTCTTCAGATCCTTGAAATACGCCACCTCGGAAAGATGGACATTCCTAAAGGTGTATTTCCTACCCGCCGATAGGTTCTCTGCCGTATCAATCAATATCTGGGAATGAATTTTATCAAACTCCAGTTTCTTCTCGTTTGAGTGTTTCGGGGTAGGTTTTAGGTGGTCTTCCAAAGCCTCTTGAAAGAGTTTCTGCATACTAAAGATGTAATTCGCGCCATCTACGTCATCAGCTATAACAAGTGAATTCGTGGCCTCGCGCTGGGAGGTATAGGCGTAAACAATGGCTTCTATAAGCGTAGAGATGCCTGTCTGGCGGGCTTTCAAAACCCAAAGCCGTACAGGTTTACCCTTTGCCATTATGGACTTGATTTTATCCAGAACGAGCTTTTGAACGGTATTCAGGGTAAATTTTAGCAGCTCCCCTTTTTTGGTCTTTATAGTCAAAAACTCATTCTCTATAAGCCTGATAGGGTTTTCATCTATTAAGAGATGTTCGCTTTCAAAGATTTCTTTATCGGTTAAGGTTTGCATAAAAAGCCTTGCGAGTTTGAAAAGTTGGGTGAATGGGTGTGGGGGGTTATATATATATTCAAAACTTTCTCAATGCCCCCCCCTGGCCTCTTGTGCGACCAGCTTCTTCTACATCTCCCCTTAGTTCATCTATGCGCCGTTGCATCTCTATTGTCTCTATGTGTGTCATGCGTAACCGCCTATAATGTATGTTACGTTAACTACGTTCCTTGTGGCACAAGCCCTGTTAATCGACACTAGAACCTCGCCTTTGTGCTTGATAACCCTTACCTGGATTGCCTCTTGGCTTGTCTTTCCAGTGTCCTAAGGCCTTCAGCTCCTGTTTAAGTACCATTGCTTGATTTCCCTGTGTAACCATTCATAAACGCTCATTCTACCCTTTAAATATCAATCCTAAGCCACGTTCTCACGTTCACCCATACCATACCACCCTACGATTGGCTTGGCTCTAACATCCCCTTTAACCTGCCTATCCTGGCTTGCTTCTCCGGGGCCGTAAGTTCACTACGATCTGTGGCGTTGCCCTTTAGGAGTTCAGCTATCTTGGTCAGGTCTGGGATATTGTTCTTGGATTTGTTTAGGATTGAGGCCATTAAACGTAGGTCTTCGTCGGATAGTTCAGCTGTTTTTACTAGGACACGTCTCTCGGCGGTGATTTTTAGATTTACGAGTTCTTCTATGGATTGTATTAACTTCTGCCTATCAGACACCGCATTATCCACTGCCACGTTAAGGGTTTTAATCCTAACCTTCTCTTTATACTCTGCTCTTAAATATCCCCAACCTTTGCAACATTGACACTTACCTGCTGCATGCCTTTCTAGGGTCTTTACGGATACACCATACTTAACGCTTAACTCATCATACGTCATAGGGTATCTTATATACTCATTCTTAATAATATCCCAGTTAGGCCTTATAGCTTTCCTTTTGGGCTTATCTTGTAGAACGATATGTTCCTTCTTTTGGGTCTGTGATAGCTTATCAGGTGGTTTGTTCAAGGCTTCTGGCTGGCTTTCTCTCATGTTTACCCCTTGTTAATAAAAAAGGCAACATCAATAGGGTTTCTATTAACATTGCCTCTTAGTAGAATCGAGGTCAATCGTCTGCTAATACTGTTTCTTCCTTACACCGGATGTAGTTCTCTGGGAATTTCTGTATTATAATTATTCTTTTATGATCGCGCTTTGTTACGTTTACTCTGATTTCACCGCCCTTTTTAAGGATCTCTTTCGCGGCTTTCCAGAGTTCATCGCGCCAGTCCATTATAAATCCTTCAGTCTCTGCCAGCGCTTTATCTCATAAATCAATATAACTGCAAGTAATAGTATGATTAGATCTAACTGCAATAAGTCAACGAATCTCCCTATTTTAAAATAGCCTATTTTTTCTATTATGATGTAATATAGTATGCTCATCGATGCTACCGTTACCTTATATAAGAATTATACCATTTACTTAATCTAAAGTCAAATATAATTTTGATATTCTTTTCTTCCCACTTCTGTCTTCTGCTTTCCTAGACCTTTTCTTATCCTTGTATTTGATCTACGGCAAGACACGTTTTAGGTAGTCTATTATCGCATCAATTTTCTGCATAGCCTGTATTTGTCTATTTTCTACAAAATCATAACTTTTAAACTTCTCTGGCAACTCTTTCTTGGGCTTTGGAAATCTTATTGGCTTACCACATTTAATACATTCACAGCTAATCGGATCCTTTACTGGTATGGCTTTTCCTGGTTCCCATGTTTGACATCCACACCACCCACTCCCCTAACTTACGCCCACACTCTGGGCAAAATTCAGGCACTATTTGATGAATCTTATATTCTACTCTTTTCCCATGAAGGCCGCTTTCAGCTTCTCCTTGATAGTAAGCTACCTTCCACTTCTCACAGCATTTATTCATAACGCACCTAATCCTTTCTTATAGCCCACATAACCCCAAACATTACAACCAATCCAACTGAAAAACTTACTGCACACCAATAGATAATAGGAATTGTGCTTAGATTGTCTATAAGGTGATGCAATGCTGTATATTCGGTCATCCTCCTGGCATCGAATAACTGCTGTATCCATAGTCTTATTATTCCGACTGCTGTAAAATTTAGAAGTAATGATACTAAGATCAGGGGTAAGTAAACACCTTTTTTATCTAGCTTCGTTCCCATTCTCGCTCCCTTCTATTTCTAAGAGTAAGTTGTAGGTTTTTCTTATTTCGGCTATCTTTCCACTGCTCTTTCTTTCCAACCACATCTCA
>Ga0307928_10000919_pt1 | contig 22009 bp, 39 predicted proteins | sample AceLakmetagen232_FD_201815 | JGI IMG/M metagenome (GOLD analysis project Ga0307928, IMG submission 201815) | Saline water microbial communities from Ace Lake, Antarctica - #232 | ecosystem: Environmental > Aquatic > Non-marine Saline and Alkaline > Saline | place: Antarctica: Ace Lake... | reverse complement strand
ATTAATGATAGTACATCTTTCTTCCAATGATCTACTTTCAGTTTTAGCATAACACATCCGTATTCATATTTAAAAGAATCTCTTTTGGTTTCGTTTAATTCGTTAAATTTTTTAATTCTTTTCATTTTGTTTTTATGTTATTTTTTAGTATATATTAAAAATGTGGGTTTATTAAATAAAAAAAGGGGTGTAAAAATACAACCCCTTATTTATCAATGTTTTATGTTTTTTTATAAATTTATTACAATATCATCTCTGTTCAATGTATCCCATACGCCCCACCACCTACATATTTTATCTTCAAGTAAACCAGATTTAGGTGTAATTTCAGGAAAATATATTCTATATCTACCTTTGTGCTTTATAATTGACATTATATCTTTTACTTTATTCATCATTTTGTTCCTGAATGTCCAAAACCACCAGCACCTCTTACTGTTTCACCAAGTTCTTCTATTGAATTTACATTATCCCATTCTACTTGTGATATTTGATTTAATACTCCTTGAGCTAATCTTTCCCCATCTTTTATGATAAAGTCGTTGTGTGGGTCTGTATTGATTAAAATAAGACCTATTTCCCCTCTGTAATCAGAATCAATTGTACCAGGTGAATTAACTATACTAATTCCTTTCTTTAATGCTAATCCACTACGAGGTCTTATTTGTAATTCATATCCATCAGGTATAGATACATATAATCCTGTTGGTACTAAAATTCTACCTCCTTTTGCAAAAAGTGTAATTTCTTTTAATTCATTATCAAAAGTAAATCCACCACTACCCATAAATTCATCGGCATTATTCTTTTCTGATAAATCAGTTCTAATATCAAACCCTGCTGCAAATTCACTTTCATATTGTGGTAATTTATATTTACCGTTGTTAAATACTTTTACTTCAATTTTGTTCATCTATATTTTGTATTATTTTTTCCATTTTTACTTTTCTTTGTTTTAATTTAATTTTACGCAAAGAATCACCTTTCCCTGTGTTAGTAGGGTATTTATTAACTATAATATATGGTGGATTACCATATCCTGAATCCATTGGTTTATTATATTTTTTCATTCTTTTTATCTTTTCTCCATTGATACCAACCGTATATGTTAAATACAAAAAACACCAACCATAAAATTAATGATTGTGGATTCCACATATTAATAAAATATATTATCCATAATACATTACTTGCTAACCACACGGGCCAACAAGACATAAGTTTCTTTGCATTTAAAACAATTCCTATAATTGATAGTATTGTTGCTATCCATCCTATTATTTCCATAATTTATTTGTTTTTAGTTTTTTAATTTTTTTATTTCTTTCTAATTCAAGGGGGCAATAAAAATATTTTTTAAAACTATCCCAGTATGGTACACCACTATGAAATATATTACCAACAATAGTAAATCTATTTCCATATCCTTTATTATAATTAATCCATACCAATGTACATTTTTGGTTATTTGTATCATCAGTAATTTTTAATGGTTCTATTGTTGCTTTATATTTTTTATTTCTTTCGAAATATCTACCAAACTTATCATTTGGATCACCGATACTTTTTCGGCACACTAATTCAATTTTTTGTGTTTTATCTGTATTATAAATGTCTATCATCCCCAGTAATCATAATTTGTAAAATCCTTTGTTTCTTTTAATATATTATCTCTTACTTCAAGTAAATCACCCAATCCACCTGGAGTAAAAATATATGACCACCTTTCACCTGAAACAAAATTAGAATTATCTTTTTCCTTTTGTTCCTTTTTCCATTTATTGATTTTCTTTAAATCTTCTTTATCAATTGTGAACGTTTTCATATTCTTTTATTATATTATGTTTTTTAAATGTTTTAAAAACGGCATCCCAGAAATCATATTTTTGATATGCGCTGACAGCATGAAAGAATATAGATTCATCATTACTATTAGTAGAAATTTTGACATCACATACCATTATTAAATCTGGTATTACTGTTACCCATATAAAATCCCAATACGCTTTACTAACATTCATACCAAAATACGCCCATACTGAATGTCCATCTATTGATTCTGCTTCTGAATTAGCACCTTCACAAGAATAACTTGTTACTATGTTTTCATTTTCGTTTAATTGTAAAATAAACGATTCAATATGTTCATCTAACGAATCATAAATTTCAAAGTTTTTCTTTTGTTCTTCAAATTTACTTGTTAGGATTTTTCTTGCTGTTTTCATTTATTTAATATTTTAGTTATCTTTTCGTTTCTTCTCTTTATAATAATTTTATCAATCCAAACATCAATAAATTCTTCGATTTCTATATATGTTGTATCTTTTTCAAATTCTTTAGTTACTTCTTCATTTTGTTTAGTATAAATAATTAAATAAGGATTGAAGGTTTCTGGATTAACTAACCGTTCTATCCAAATACCTTTTTTAGATAATTCTACTTTAGAATATTTTTTACTAATTTTATTCATGTTTGTTAATATAGATGACATTTCTGACATTCCTTTTTTCATCCAATAATCTAATACTTCATTTGCTGAAAAATCAGCATACCTATGTTTAGTAATATTGTTTTCCATATATTTTAAACAGAATTCATAATAACTATCTACCTTAGTGTTATCGTGGATTCTGGATAAAATTAATTTCTTGTAATATTTTTCTGTCTCAATTTTCATTTTGGTTATTTTTATAGGTATCTAATTTCTTAGATATTCTTTCTAACTTTGCTTTCTTGTATTCATCTATTTTATCTGAATCAAGCATATACCTCATTTGATTCATCATATTTTCAACGTCAGCAACTTCTTCACAAAGATGGTCATATACTGCGATTTTTGTTGCATCATCTTTGTTTTGTGCTCTTCTGTATTTTGAAATGGCTTGAAGTAATTCACCCATTTCTTCTGTAACCATATTTAATTGAGATTCAACACCCCATGTATCAACGATTCTTTTATAAATATTTTCTTCCATAATTCTCCTTTTTCAATTAATATATATCTTAATGACAATAAAGTTTAGAAAACAACTATGATATATTTTAGAAACAAGTATAGATTCAATAAGGAATCATTAGAATATGATAAAATACCAATAAGACCAAGAAGAATAATAATTTACACTATTATTACTTTATTACTTACTGTAATATCATTATATTCATTATCAACATTTTATGATACACCCAAAGAAAAGAAATTAAAAAGTCATGTGGATATGTTAGTTTCGGATGTTTATATTTTAAATAAAAGAATAGATGGACTAGAAGATATTTTATCCGAAGTTGAAATAATGGATAGTATTGTATATCGTTCTATTTTTGAAACTGATCCTTATTTTAAAGAGTATAGTAGAAAATATAATACCATAGATAGTGCTTATAATATGAAGTATGTAGATTTAGTAGATGCTACACACAGAAAAATAAATAGATTAGAGCAAAAATTAACAAATGAATATTACGACTTAGAACATTTACAAGAAATAAGTTTAGAAAGACAAGATTATTTAAAATCTGTACCATCTATACAACCAATTTCTAATAAAACATTAAGAAGAACAGCATCTGGTTGGGGATATAGAATTCATCCAATTTATAAAATAAAGAAATTTCATTATGGGTTAGATTTCTCTGCTAAAACAGGAACTCCAATTTATGCAACTGGTAAATCAAAAGTATATTATGCTGCTTATAATAATGGTGGTTATGGGAAAGTTGTAATTTTAGATCATGGGTATGGGTATAAAACATTATATGGTCACATGGAATCAATATATGTTAAAAATGGTGACATAATAAACAGGGGAGAAATTATTGGAGAAGTTGGAAACACAGGTTCTTCTACTGGCCCACATTTACACTATGAAGTTATATATTATGGTCAGAAAGTAAACCCTATTCATTACTTCTTTAATGATCTTAATCCAGAAGAATATGATAAAATGATTAAAATTTCTTCACAAATGGATAGAACTTATGATTAAAATTTATTTAATTAAAACTATTTTATTATATTTGCATATCTAAATAATAACTATAAAAATATAATTATGAAAAGAAGAAGTATAATAATGATTTTATCAGGAATTTTTTTAATGGTTGTATCACTTATAATATTTTATGATCGGGGCGGAGATACAGAATATATTTTTGATTCATTACCTAATGATGTTGTACATCTATCAGATGGAACATTCGTATCGATGTCACAACATTATGATGTAGGGTATTGGAAAGGTATGAATGATATGTTAGTCTATTTACAAGAAAATAACAATCTTAGACAAGACACTACTACAAAAATTCATTTGGAACAATTCATAGAAATGAATAAGAACCATAGTCAAGAATATTTCGAAACGTATAAAAATAGAAAATAATGGGAGAAGATTTATTACTAAAAACATTTATTGTTCAGTTTTTCCAAAAGACTGAAACATCGGATGATCTAATTTCATCACTCAAATATTTTATGTTTGATGATAAAAAGAATCCAATATATCTCCATGTGTGTGAAAATACATTGTTTATTTACACTGCACATGAATATTGGAATATGAATTCATTAGCTATGCTAATTCGTTCACACCTTAAAGGTGATTTTTTCCTCATTCACGAAGTTGATTCGTATGATGGTTTATTACCTTCAAGTGTTTGGGATAAGAAAGCAGATGCAAAGAAATATTATAATGATAAGGCATCCGTTTTGAATAAGTACAAACGTGGTTATGTGTTAGAAAAAGTATCCAAACGAAGTTTTTTAAAGGATATAGGAAATGTAGAACCAACAGTTGAAGATACATATAAGGTAATTGTAGATGAAGAAGTGAAAGAAATCCCAATGAAAAAATTATCGAAAAAAAAGACCAATTAATATTGGTCTTTTTTATTTTAAGATATTTCGTAATTATACCACAAGGTTTCTATTTTAATTTTCTTCTTATGATCACCGCTCATTGTACTAACTTCAAAGTGATATTTACTCCAACCATTCTTTTCAAGAACATCATACAATTCATTATCATATCCACTAAGTAATATCTTTGATTTACAATTTAAAATTGTTTCTAATAATTCAAGATGTTGTTCATCTTTCATATCACATTCGTATCTTGCTTCTGTCCTTGTAGAATGAACATAAGGTGGATCTAAATATATGAATGTATCTTCTGCGTCATACTTATTAATAATTTGAATAGCATCCCTATTTGTAATAACCACATTAGATATTCTTTGATTATAATATTCTAATCCATCAATAGCTGATAAATAATCTGATGTTGCTTTACTGATGTTTCTTCTCACATAAGTATTAACTGAAAAACCACCTACACCATTCACGCTTGTCCTATTTACATAAAAATAATAGTATGCTCTATCTAATAACGATAAATCATTTCTTTTGAGATTTAGTTTATACTCCTTTGATATTTTTTCTGAATATGGTGTGATGTCAAGTTTATCTTTAAGTTGTAAATAAAGTTCTTTATCTGACATTACTTTAAATAATGAATATACATTTTCATATAAATCATTATAAATTTCTATTGGTGCTTGTTGAGATAGTAAGACTGTACCCGAACCACCATACGGCTCTACAAATGTCTTATATCCTTCGGGTATAAATTTCTTGATTTCTGTCACTAATTTTCCTCCTTTTCCTCCGAAATATCTTATGAGTTTACTTTTCATTTATTGTTATATAATTTTTTACTTCAATAGCCAATTCAATTAAAGAATAAACTATTGGTGCATTTGGGTTTGAAAGTTTTGTTTGAATTTCAACATCTATACTCCTTGTATAATCCTTATCTATTCCAATAAATATTGGTTTATCTGAAGCTGTTCCCCATTTACCTAATTCGTAAAGTACAATAGGATTTATAGAACCCCTTGAAAACCAATATATTATAATATCAGAATCTCTTAGATGATTATATTCCCATGTGATTTGTTCTTCTGAAGCATTGGGATCATCTATTGGGAAGTCTTTTCTTCTTGGGTTATAGATTGTTAAATCTTTTATATGTTTTAAATCGTTTATGATTTCAGATTGCCAATCAGGACAATCAGTTATACCACCTGCTAAAAACAATTTTTTGTTTTCATTGTTTTCCAATGAATAAACTTCATTAGGTGATTCTATTATTATTGCCATAGTTAAAGTATATTTTAATCTTATAGTGGTTTTTAGACTATATGTTTATAAAAAGAATCAATATTTATGTTAGATATTATTAAAAGTATAATTAACTATGTACCGAGGGAATCAATAGAAGAAATGTTAGAACTTAAAATTTCATCTATTGTTATGGTAGAACCAGATATTATACCAACTTGGAATGTTGTTCCTGGTAACTGGAATAATATTTATGGTGTAAGTGGGAATACAGAAGATAGTATACCAACCATTGAAATGAAAGTACATCAAAATCAAGTGAAAGAAGAAAATATTAAAACCTCACTTTTCCCAGAAGATATACTAAAAACAATATTAGATAAATTTGAAGAAGATTATAAAGAAGGGAAAAATTATCAAAAAATTTCTGATATAGATAGTAAAGATATTAATAATTATAATATTATATTATCTAAAATTATGATGTCGGGAAATATTATAGCAGGAAATGGTAGAATAGGTCCAGGTAATGTAGTTATTGTTCCCGATGTTTTACGTAATATGTTTTCAAATCACGGGAATATATTAAATAATATGAAATTATTTTTCAATCCTTTATCTGAATATAATGATAGAATAATTGTAATCCGAAAAGATAGTGATGTGGTAAATCAACGTTATCATTTATTAACTGATAATAAAATACCTGGTGGTAGAGAAAGTAAACTTAATAAATTATTAGGTGGTGGTGAAAGAGAAGTTAATTATGGAATTGTGCCTATTCATGGTCATAAAGAATCAATAGTTGTAATAAATATTGTTTAATTAAAATATTATTTGTATATTTGTATTGTATTAACCAAAAACTTATAATTATGTTAATAATAATGGATTCTTTTAAAAAATTTTTAAAATCATTGACATTCTCTAACATTAGAAAGAATATTCAAAAAAGAAAAATTGAAAATTATTTTAAAAAACACCAAGCAGATATAGATTGGAATAATTATCTATCGAATAAAAGGATAAGGGCAGTTGAACAATTACAACAAGATATAATAACTTATTTTTAATGAAAATAATAAAACTAAATACCAAACCTGATAAAGATGGTTGGTTTCCAATTCCTCATAATATGTCGAATTGGAGAATGTTCATGTATCCGAATTTAGGACTAGAAGATCAATGGGGAAATGAAGAAAGAGAAAATAGGAAAGTAAATGCTATTGTATCTTATTGGGGAGAATACTTTAAAACAAAGAATTTAAAATGGTATATCGGAGCAATGGGTCATGATAATATCATAATCTTTGATGAAAATAATAAAGAATATGATTGTTATTTTCGTTGGTATGTTTATAACGGTGGTAGGTTTCTTTATAAGTTTAGATTTAAGTATGAAGAACAAGATTGGTTAACATATAAGAAAAATGAAAAGGTTTATTTAAGAATGGAAAAAATTGATAAAATATTAAATCATGACTAAAGATATTTGGGAAAAATATAAAGAAGAACATTATGGTGACAATGAATATGATGATATGGAAGGTTATGAAATGTGGGATCAAAAACTAAAGTATAACCAAAAGGAACGTGCTAAAATGATTCTTGATACATTAGATAATGAACCTGAATTATCAAAAGAATTTCATTTAGAATTAAGACGTAGAAAACTAAATAAAATTAAGAAATAATGTTTTGGGGAAACGAACCATATGCTTATCTTAAAAATAAAGATGGTGTAGTAATACGATATTTTCAAGACAAATCTGAATGGGATGAATGGGAAAGGAATGAGAAGATAAAAAAAATAAAAAATAAAATTTATGATTTTTGAAGAATGTGGTGAGGGGGTGTTATGTTAAAATTGATGGAGCAACATATTTCTTTGATAACCCCGAAGAATTTCATAATTTTATAAGGATTGAAAAACTGAAACATATTAAAAAAAGAATAAATGGGTCAAGTATTTAAAAATTATTGGACGAGTACATCTAAGAAACCTAAAGGGTTTAAATCCATTGGTAGTAATATCTATGAATATGAAGTTACAATAAAGGTGTTTAATAAAAACCATAAACCAGAACCAGAATACGAATATTATACAGAGATGATACCAACCCATTATAGATGTAATAAGCGAAATGAAAGATTAATAGAATTAGAACAATTTAGAGGAACACTAAAGAAAATGATAGGTGTCGATACAGATGATTGTAAAAGTGGTACAGGTGGTTCTGTTAATGAAGGATGGTTTAGAAGGGATGGTGCATCATTTCCGTTTATAGAATATGTATTAGTTCCATCAAATCAAAGTGAAAAGTATTTACAATTTAGGGATATGAGAGATAGAGTAAGGAAAATTAACCAATTAAGAAAGAAAATGTCATGATACCAATTAAAGATGTAAGTAAATTAAAAAAAGATCAAATAGTTTATGTTTTTGATGGTGATTGTAAATGGGTTGGTTGTAAAATTATTAAAATCAGGAAAAAACAATATACTGTTCTATTCGAAGAAATGGGTGGAGATGCACCTGGTACTCGTTGGACAGAAAAATGGTTTAATTTACTTAATGGAGAATTTTATAAAATAAAATAATGGAAATATACATAATAATATTCATATTAGTATTTATAATAATGATTAATGCTATTTTAATTAAAATAGGCACATTTGATGAAAAAACACAATATAAAAATTGTGATTTATATGATCAAACTAATTTTTTATGGTTGTTTTTATTCTTTGGGGTATATACATTTCCATTTTTAAATAAAATAAAAAAATTAAGAAAAATATCATATTTAAAAAGTAGATTGAAATATTTAAATGACGATACATTATTTATATTGATCCAAGAACCATCATTAAGACAAGAAGATATAAATAATGAAATATTTTCAATAGAAAGATATTTAAAATTAGAAAAACTTAAAAGAAAAGTATAATGGATTATCATAAAATAAAATCTGATAAACAAGATAATGGTTTATATGGAACTTCTTTTAGTATAGGTTCTATGAAAGATATTATGTTTATGAAAAAACCAGAAGATGAAATTAAATTATCTGCTATTCTTATGTCTATATGTGAAGTTCATGGAAACGGTAATTCTAATATCCATATAGAAGGATTACAATCAGTAGGGTTTATAAAAGTTGATATTTATAATAGTGAATTATGGCACAAGGATTCACACATATATATTAACCTTGATGATTATGGTTTGTTTGGTGATAAAGTTTATTTCATAAGAAGTGAAGAAAGTAAAAAAATATTTTATAGAATGGTAAAATTAAATAAATTAAAAAATGGAATGGTTTCCTCTATGGGAGATATTGATCAAAAAGAAAATTGAACAATTACCCGAATATCAGTTTAAATATACCTATGGTGGTAATATGAGTGGATATGGTGATGTTTATACGACTGTACTTTTCCAAGATATAATAGCATCATATGTTATTGATTTTGGTGCAGAAAATTATGGATGGGGAACGAAATTTTCACCTGAACATCTTATTAAAAATCAAAAAGCATTATCAGAAGTATTACTATTTAATCAGGGTAAATTGTGTGATGATGAAATATTTGAAATATTAGCATTTAATGAATATAATAAAGTACCCTTTTCTATATTAAATAAAATTGGTGTTAGACATTGTTCTTCTGCACCTGCTCAATTTAATTATGAAGTAAATCCTATTAACGGTCATTGTGTCATGCAAGACAAAGAATATTATCTTGATGGTGATGAATACACCAAAGAAGAATGGAAATTAAGAAAAAGATATTTAAAGATTGATAAAATTAAACAAACCCTTGGTAAAATACTATAAACACTATGGAAAAATGGGATAAACGATTTATGGAAGTTGCGGACTTACAAGTTGCTCAATGGTCGAAAGACCGTTCAAGTAAAGTAGGTGCAGTAATAGTAAAGAATGGTGTCATTCTAACAACAGGGTATAATGGATTTCCAAGAGGTTGTAATGATGATGTTGAAGAACGACATGAAAGACCAGAAAAATACCAATGGGTTATTCATGCTGAAACTAATTCCATTATTAATGCAGCAAGACAAGGTGTTAGTACCGTAGATGCTGATATGTATGTTAATTGGTATATCTGTGATAGGTGTGCTGGTAATGTAGTTAATGCGGGTATTAAAAGATTGTTCTGTGATGTTGAACCTGATTGGGATGATCCAAGATCAGAATCATTTGGATTTCTTAGAGCAAGACAAATATTAAAAGAAGGTGGTGTTGAAGTTATCTTCTTAAATTACGAAGCTCATAGAAAAGGTTTATAAAACAATTATTTGTTGTATATTTGTAAAAAATAAGAAATATTATGGGAGGACATGCATTAAAGGTTAACACTTACAGGAAAACTACTGACGAATTTAATAAAATCGCATCAGATATTATACCTATTATCGAAAATTCTTTAGGTACTGAAACATTTATTGCTAAATGTTATCATAATAAAGAAACTCACGGTGATATGGATATTCTAATTAGGTTTGGGGAAAATCAACAAAATATAAATTTAGTTGATTTCATTAAATCTACATTTAATCCAAATGATATTCATAATAATGGTGGAATTGTTTCTTTTGATTATGATAATTTTCAAATAGATTTCATTCCAATAAAAACATCTAATTGGGAAATTGCTAAAATTTGGTATTCATATGATCCTTTTTCTAATTTAGCAGGAAAAAGTAGTCACCGTTTCGGAACAAAATATGGTTGGGATGGTCTTACTTATCCTTTTAGAAATTTTAATGGTAGATTATCACAGGATATTACATTATCTAAAGACCCAAAACGAATTTTTGAATTTCTTGGATATGATTATGAAAGATTCCAAGAAGGTTTTGATAACCTCGAAGAAATCTTTGAATATGTTATTGGTGGAAAGTATTTTGATTATACTATTTTCTTGATGGAAAATCTTAATCATATTGATAGGAAAAGAAACAAGAAAAGAAAGTCATATCAAGAATTCCTTCAATACATCGAAAACAAGGGAATTAAAGACACTTACGAGTTTAGTAAGGACAAGTCTGATTACATTGACTTAATCCATCAGATCTTCCCAGAAGTTGATTTAAAGGGTAAAATCAAGGAATTAACTAAGAGGGATGAAGAAAACCAAGAATTGAATAGTAAATTCAATGGTAAGTTGATTATGAATCTATATCCTGACCTTAAAGGAAAGGAACTTGGAAACTCTATTACTAATTTCCAAAAGTCTTTTAAAGATTATAGGGAGTTCGCATTAAATCATTCAAGTGATGAAATAATGGAATCGTTTAGTAAATTCTATGAAAACAAAAAGGGAAGTTAATACTTCCCTTTTTTTATGTTTTAACTTTGTGGATGTCGTTCTATGTTATCTGTGTATGGTTTCATTGCATTATACATACTAACATAATCGGCTGATTGTTTTGGTAAATCTTTAACACCACTTTTATACTTTCCTAAATTTCTTGCTCCCCAATTATATGCTATTAATACATCAGGGATAGTTTCAACGTGGTCACTCATAAATACTGATTTAAGATAATAGTAAATGAATTGTGCTGATGCACCTGGTTTATACATATCAGCCATTGTAAAATCAGTACCGTGTTTTTGATTTATTCCAGGGTGGAATTTCCCATCTTTATCAGTCCAACCATTTATAATACTTAACTTGGTTTGTGGGAATCCTTCATAACCTAAACTGTTTTTTCTTGGACGCATTCCAGTTTCAATAACCATTATCATTTTAATTAAATCTGCATCTGGTATTTCTCCCTTTGCTTTTAATTCATCTAAAGCTTTTAATATTTCTTTATCGTAACGATCATAATATTTTATTTTAGTAGAGTCTAATCTACCTGGTTTGACTTTATTTACATCATCTATTAATCCAGGGGTTCCCATACTTATTATAGGTAATACTTCTTTGGGTGGCATTAAATCAGCTCCCGATACACCATCTACATCAAATAGATTCATTGTGAGTTCGCCATTTTGTTCTGCTTTATTGATTAAAGAAGTAACAGATGCTTCTATATTCTTATTATATTCTATTGAAGAACTCCACTTATTGTTTTTAAGTGCAAAGTTACCTACTAATAAAACAACCAAAATAGTAACAATAGTCTTTTTTGTAGTAAAGTTATTACTTTGGTTAAATTTCTTTATAAGATTTTTAATTGTTTCTTTCTTATTACCAATTTTCTTAACAATATCTTTAATCTTATCAATGTTGATTTTTTCGTTCATCATAGATTCGTTTAATAACTGTTCTAATAAATAATCTTCATACTTAGTAATAACCATCATAAAAGTTTAATAGTTTTTTACTATATATTAAATTAATCAGATAAAGATTTTAAAAGTTTATCCATTAATAAATAAGGATCGTTTATTTGATCTTTTTCTTCCTTCACTTGATGGAAGAATTTTCTATCAAAACTAACGTTGGTTTTATGTTTACTTGCTAACCGATTCAATAAATGTCTTATGATTAAAATATCATCTGATGTTGTTAAAATACCATTTAAAGATGTTAACACTTCCCATTTTGAACATCTGTCAAATTTATTAATAACAGTATCAATATTTATACCCATTTTAATTGTATTATTAATAAATTCATTAACGATATTTTCGTGTCCTGTGTGGTTTGAACTATATACATTAGTTACATTTTCATTATACGATGTTATAGAATCACCCTTATCAGATAGAACAAACCCCTGTTTTAATGCAAACATTTTACTATCTTTAAAAGAATCGTATTCTAATTTTATTTTTTCATTTAGATTAAATCTACTGTTTGATTCATGCGGAATACCACCATTATAAGGTTCACACAAAACATAATAGGAATCTACTTTAATTGGATTAATATAAAGTTTAACAGGTTTTAATGTTATTAAATTATCGTCTGTCTTTTGATTAGTAAAATTACCATCAATTGTTATTTCTGGTATTTTTTTATCATCATCCTGTTGGTCTAATAGCCTTGGAGTATTACCAAAATAAGAACTTACCCCATCAAATTTTCTAAAGTCAGCATCAATTATTTTAGTGATATATCTAATATCGCTAATAGTATTACCATCTATCCATATGTAATCTAATATTATTTTCATATTATTTTATTTGTTTTTAGTTTAATAATTTATTTAATAAAACATATAGTATTAATCCACCGAATATAATACCAATGGAAATACTAAGAGTTAAATTAGTTTGGATTCCTGTATAAATAATGTAACTTAAATAAACTACACCACCAACAAGAACTAATAATCCTGAATTTGATAATAAATTTTTTACCCAGTTTTTCATAATATTTTATTTATTTTTTAACAGGAATAGGTTCTATATTAGAACCAAACATTTCTGTTCGTTTATCACTTCTTTTCATCATTTCATCGAAAATGAATTGTTCATTCTTGTGAAACTTATCAAGTCGTTCTATATCTGAATCGGCTAAATTAAAATAGATTCCTTCTTCATCTTCACGATAATCCCAAATTCCTCCTAATGTTTCTGTTCCATCATCTTCCTGTTTGATTTCTAATGCCATTCCTAGCGGGTGTAAGAATCGTCTATTTAATTCTTGTAAGTAACCTTTCTCACGAAATTCTTTAATATCTATTCTTTTTATATCTTTCATAATTCAATATTATATTTTTTTTCAAATTCTTCTTTTGATAATACACCATCTGTAACTAATAATTCATAATCATTAATAGATAATGTTTTTAATTCTTTTTCTGTAACTTGTCTTAATGGTGTACCATCTATAAAAGAATTATCTAAAAATTTACCAATATTCTTTTCTGTTTTAATAATAATAATTTTTTCAATCATAATTTTTAGTTTTAATTTTTAATCCATTAAATATCGTTTTCCGTCATTAATTAAATAATTCTTTATATCCCCGTTATCATTTTCTCTCATAAGATAACATCTTGTTCCATTTAATATATTTATTTTACCTTTTATGTTGAATATGACATCATAATCATATTCATCTATTATAATAACACTGGAAGTATAATTGAATTTTCCCTTTGGTTTATATGTTCGTTTTACTACTCCTATGTAATATATCCAACTTTCCCCAATTACTGGAATATCAGGTGGTAATTTATCATTTTTATCTTTTCCATACACAATTGTATGATTATCATAGATATCATATGATATAAATGTAGCAGTAGGAGCACAACTATATAATAGTAACAATGATAATATTATTAATAATTTTTTCATTCCCCTTTTTCTGTTGGTCTAACTACACAAGTTGATTCTGATACTCTTTTATCAAATTCTTCCTTAGTTATTAATTCTTGCCAAGATCTATCAAAATTTTGTCTATCCCAACCATCAGGATCATAGATAGTAAATTCTGTAACTAGACTGTACCAATACTCTGAACTTCTTTTCTTTTCCATAATTAATCACTAAATTTTTCTATTTCTTCTATTTCAACCTCTATTCCACCTATCCACTTGGATACTAGATTGTAAATAGCTCCCATAATTAAACCACCAACAAAACCTACAACTGCATAGATTATTGGTGCTATTATAACAAGTAATAATCCTATTACTTGACCTTGAATTACTAATCCAAATACACCAGCAATTAAAAATACAATTGCTGATAATATACCATATACAGATGCCATGAAAAAGGCAATCTTTAATATGTTCACTTTTTTAATTTTCATTTTCTTGTTCATTTTCCATTCCCTCCTTAGTTTTTTTAATTATTCTTTTAACTCTATATTTTCTTGTGTTTATAGTCCATTGTTCTTTATCCATCTTCAAACCCTTTAAATAATATTCATCACTATCAACACTTGGGTTTGTTTTATGTAACCCATCATATGTATAAACAATAGCAGGACCAACGTGGTTATGTAACTGACCACTAATTCTATATTCTGTCCTATCTCTAAACACTATCTTTTCTTTTAATCCTTCTAAATCATCATATAACCAATGGTGAACGTTTTCATCTGCTTCTGTCATTAACTACTATACTATTTTTTATCGTAATTAAATACGACAATTTCTTTTGTACCCTTATCATTATTCTTTCTACTCACCTTATCATAATCAAATTCTATAAATTTATGGTTATACCCATCTTCTATCAATTTAGTAAGAATCCAAGATTTTTGTCCATCATGTTCTAATACTCCTGACATAAGAAATGTTCCTCCTATTTCATTTATTTTATTAACATAATTATATAATGATACATCATCTTCTTTTTTATAATAAGCATTATATCCAGCTTCACTAATTTGTTTATTACCCATTGTTCCATCTTCATTCATTATATAACCGTAAGGTGGATCAATATAATAAAAAGATTTTGGTGCAATTGGAACAGTATTAAATCTTTTAGATAGAAATAGTATATTGTCTTTATATGGTTTTACACTATCTATATAATTTAATACTTTCTTTTCTGTGTTCTTGTTGAATGTACGTTTACCAAATGTTTGATTAAACTCAAATTTCTGATTAAACCTTAACATATTATTAGTACAACATAACATTAATGCCCATAATTTTTCGGGAGTTTTGTTTTCATTGTAACTTTTTCTTAATTCAAGATACCCATCTTTATCATCTTTTTCTACACAAAGATTTTTTACTTCATCTATTACACCGTCAGTTAAAATGAGTTTTTTCTGAATTAATATTAAATCTTTAATTATGTCATTAACTAAAATTTTATCATATTTATCTAAAACATTAGCATAAACTGATCCACCACCTGCAAATAAATCAACAAACAATCGTTTATTATAATCAAACATTGGTAATATTTGATCTAATATTTTGAACTTCGAACCCGTGAAGTTAAATGGTGTTTCAATATACATGATTAAAATGTTAAGTTTTCTATAAATGCAGTAACAAGTTTGTTAAACCATTCTCCCACAACACTTCCGAAGGTTTCTGGGAAAAATATAAAGCAAAGTAAAAGACCTACCAATACTATTTTTAACCAATGTTTCCGAAAAAATTGGATAACACTACTGAATTTTGCTCTTCTATCTAACTTCTTACTGTAATTTGTTTTTCTAATATCTTCCATTATTAGTAAATATGTTTTTCTTTTATATCTTTCTATTTGATAAATGTTTATTTTTAATTTCTATAAAATAATATATAGTATCATAGGATTAAAAAATTATTATATTTATGAAAATCACGAAAGTTGATAACAAGAAATTTAAGGCTACATTTAAACAGGATATTAAAAACACTTCCGTTGACATTCAGACAGATAAATACCTTTTCGATAGGAATAAAACAATAGGTTTTAGGAAAGATAAAAAGTTATTTAAATTTGTTGGATTGAGAGATGGTTATTCTAAGCAATTAGAATTTAGTATTAAATCTGTTATAATAGATGGGGATGAAAAAATATCATCAAATAGAGTTAATTTTAGTGGAATTAATCTTAGTGGTGAAACTATAATTCATGATATAAATGGTGTCGAATTTTATAATAATATAGATCTCGTAAACTATAAAAATTTAGTTAAAATAGAAAATGAATTTTCTGACTTAGATATAACTTATGAAGTACATACCAAAGGATTAAAAATAGGTGGTAGAGGATATAGATTAGGTAGTAAACTTGTTCATAGACAAAACGAATTAGGACAATTCTTATTAATGGATGAAGGAAATAATAATGTTTTATTTAAAATAGAAAATCCTGTTGCTATTGATGAAGAAGGGAAGTTTTATAGTAATATATATCACGACTTATATGAAGAAGGTGGTAAATTATATTATAAAAAAACCATAAGAGATAATACCTTATCAATTTATCCTATATTTATTGATGCTAGTATTACATTTAATACATCAACACACTCAAATATACAAAGTTACGTTAATAATAATGATAGTGATCTTAGTTGGAGTTCTGCTAGGAGTGGTGGTGGTTCATTATATTTAAATTCATATAATGATTCTATTAACAATTTTAGAGTATCATCACCATATCTAAATGAATGGTATGATGATTCGGGTGATTGGGAATTTTGGACCACTCATGGTGATTATATTAGTATTGCAATTTGGGATGGTCTTGTTCCCATACCATATTCGCATACTAATGTATTCGATGTAATAGGTGGGTTAACATTAGAAATAGAAACTGAATTAACTCTTGATACTGGATCGACACCTATTTTAACAATAGAAGAATTTGACGGTATAACGACAGGTTCAACAGTTATAACATTAGATATGCAATATAATCATGTTTTATCAGGCACGACTACAAGTGCAAGATTTAAGATAACACCACCTGCTGATACAGAATTTCAGTTAGAATTTGCGGGTTTTGGTTATCAAACTAATGTATATGAATCTTTTATAGATAGACAATTTTTAATATTTGATACATCTCAATTATACCAAATTGCTATTGAAAAAATGGAATTAGGATTTACATTATCAAGTCCTTCTAATGGAGAATACGCGATACAAAGGACATTAACATCTGATGATAATTCAATAAGTACAACAGATTTTAATAATCAAGTAGGTAGTCCATATGGTACGTTTGAATCGTCAGGTGGAACATTTTTGATTGATTTAGGGCAAAGTGCAATAGATGATTTTGTTGATCAAACTGTAACCAAATTAGTTGTTAAAGAAAATGAATATGATTATCTTAGTGAAACACCAACAAACCCTTATATAGAAACAATAACACATAATTGGACATATGAATTAGATGTAGAAGTAGGTCAATTTGTTATAACAGGTACAACAACATTAGATTTTGGTTTAGAAAGTAATGGGTTCGGTGTTATATTATCAGTAGATTCAGATTTCGGTAATGCGTGGAGTGGTTTAACATCTACGAGTGTTGCGGCTAGTAGTGTATCAGGAACATATGATAATAGTGCTGCATACGAATATGATAATTCAGACCATTTTTTATATAGAACATTCTTAAATTTTGATACATCAATATTAACTATCTATGATAGATACGTTATAAGTTCAGTAAAATTAATAATCAAAGATTACACTTACAATGATGATATTGTTATAAATAGAGGTTTACAAGATACATTATCTGGTTTAACATCATCTGAATTTATGAGTTTTGGTGACTTTTATACAAGTGTTGAAGGTATTACATTAGATGAATCTGTTGAAATAGAATTAAGTCCAGATGTTGTTTCTGTGTCAGGTAACACATTATTTGTAATTAGAAATAAAGATTATGATTATGATTATGATTATAATTCTGGTGTAGGTTTAACATCATCTATTTTAGGTATAGACTTCGATAATACGAAATTTCAAATAGAATTAGAACCATATACAATAACAGGGATTGAATATATTAATGTAGAATATGGAAAAGATGTTAATTTATATGCAAGTAGAAACACATCAGATGGTGATATTTATTGGAGTACAGATAGTGGAATAACAAATATATTAGGTTCTGGTAATACATTATCAATAAACACAATTCATTATCAAAAAGGTGATTATATTTATGCTGGAATATTAGATATATCAGGGAATACAATTTCTTACAATATTTTATCTATTTACTTAGATTTATTTGAATATGAATATAATACATTACCTGAAAGAAACTCCAATGATCATAATGTTGATATTGATGCTGTTTATTTCAAATACCACAATTGTATTTCGGGAGCAACATACGCATATGTAAGAGAACTTGACGATGTATATGAACAAAGTGTAGAGGTTAGTGACGGTGAAGGATTAGGATCATATAATATGTATAATGAATGGGATATTATAGATGAATTTTATTCTAATTCTCACGAAGTTGAAGTAGTAGGGAAATTAGATGAAATGGATTTGAATGTGAGTTATAAAAGAATCAATGATGTATATATCCATGAAGGAACAAGAGTATTATTATATAGTTCAATACCAACAGAAAATGATGGAGTATATGTAGCTGATTTTAATTTAAAATTACATAAAACAGATGAATTAGAAGATACTGATAAAGCATTTAGATATAAGGCTCACGTTGGAGCAGGTGAATTCTTAGATTATGAATTCCATACTATATCATATAATTTAAGTGGTTCAACATCATACGATTGGGCTGATTATGATTATTTTGATAGTCAGATTTATGGATTCGAAGTGATTGACATGGACATTTATGGTGAAATCTATTTTGACTCAAACATATTTTAAAAAATAAAAACAAAAATGTATATACCTGTATTTGAAATAAAAGATTCGTTTATTGTAAAACATAAATTACAATATAATACGTCATGCGATTTAGATTTACCATATAAGATGATGTTTATGGATTATGATTTAGCTAGAAAATCTCAAACAACCAATGCTGAAAATTTTAGTGGTATTACAATGGGTGTAGACCTATCTGGTGTATCATCTATTAATATGACTTATTTTGAAGAAACATATAATATTTATTTAGATGGTGATTTAGTCGTGGAAGATATATTTAGTGGTACAACAGTTACTAATAATTCTAATAATCAACAATATACTGTACCAGATGGGAGTTTATTTGATACAGAAAATGAAAGAGTAGATATTGATATTTATCAAAAACAATCAGAAAGTGGTACTACATTTTGGGAACACATTGCTTATGTTATTCCTGATATATGGAGTCAAAGTGGAGAAACATCATTTGGAGCTCAATGGATAGTCACAGGTAGTACATCATCCACAGGATATACATCAGGGTACACTAATTGGTATGTTGAAGATATAACACCCGTATTAACATACATGGCTTATATAACAACCACAGGTAGTACAACGATACAAGTAGAAAAAAAATTAGAAGATTATTTATTTAATAATTTAATGAATAATTATGATGATTTATATTATAAAATAACATCTATGAATCATTGTAATCCAAATTATTCGGATTTATATTTAAAATTAATTTTATTACCAAGAGCTCCTAATTTTGATATTATTATAAATACTGATAGTATCACATTGAACCCAATATTTAACAACGAAGATATTTATTTCAATTACGATGCTTTAAATATTATATTGAGTGGTGCTACAGGATATACTTTTGAAACTGATTGTTTATATAATAAATATAATTTAACCAATTTCTTTGCAGGAATTGGTTATGGACCTAATGGTGCAATACATGAAAGTTATATTACAAGTACAATAGTATTATCTGGTTATACATTTGGTGATTATTATATGAAATTGGAAATTCCTGATACTAGTGATTTAATAGAATTTACTTATGTAGAATTAGAAACAAATTCGGGTAACACTTATAATGTTATGATTACAGAAATAACTGAAACTACAATAACCGTGATTTCTCCACTTAATTACACAAGTGGTCAATCAATTGATACATTAACAAACTTAAATAAAATAGGTCAAATTTCAGATATTTTACAAAAAACTTATGAAAATTATGACCAAGGTGAATATAGAAAACATACAACACAAATACAGAAAAAGGTTTATAATGCATATGCAGAAATAATTAATTTACAAAATGATAATCAAGAATTGAGGTTAGAAATAACAGGACTGATATTTGAAAATGATAATAAAATTATGGTATTGAAAATATTTGATCCTGCCGATTTTATTGACGATAGATTATTATATGAACCTATTGAAATAGTAAGAATTGGGAAAGATAGAAAAACTTCAATTCCGATAACTATTAAAGAGTTTGAAAAGGGTATTGCAGCAGATGAAATAGATGCTAATATTTACTCTGTATATCTATTTGATCCAAGGATTTATGATGTCTTAATTATTAACGCTAATGATACTTAATGATTTAATATATACATTTATAAAAAGAAAATTAATATAAAATGGCAAAAACAACAAGAGGTGCAAGATTTGTACTAAAACGTTCAAGTAACATAGGGGCAGTACCAACAATACCACCGAATGACGACCACACAACGGGGTGGATTGATACTGATATTTATGTCGGTGAAATATTCTTAAATATTACTGATAGTAAAATGTGGTTCAGGAATGATGATGATGATATGATCCAAATGGTTCCATTAACATCAGGGGGAACTATTGATACTAGTTATCTCCCAGGTAATTATATTGGTGCTATGGTATATAAAGGAGTATGGGATGCATCAACAAGTAACCCACCAAGTACAACACCTGAAAAGGGAGATTATTATATTGTTAGTATATCAGGCAATACAAATTTAGATGGTAATACCGATTGGCAAATTGGTGATTTCGCAATTTATAACGGAACAACATGGGATAAAATAGATAATACTGAGCCACAGATTGAAGCTATTAATGTTCTATATACACATTCTTATTATACATTATTAACAAATGTGTCGTTAGCTCTTAATTTTCTTTTAGATGGTTATAATGAATATACACAAGGAACAAATATTACTATTGTTGATAGTGGTAGTGGACATGATAAAGTAATATCGGTTGTAAACGACCCTACATTTACTGGATCATTATCCGCAGTAGGTTTAAGTTCATCTAATGGTTTAACTATTTCAAGTGGACTTGCTACATTGAGTGGTGGTTTATCTGTTACAGGTACAATATCTTCAACAGGAAATATATCTACTTCATCGGGCACAATATCTTCAACAGGAAATATATCTACTTCAACAGGGGATATAATCGCAACTGCTGGAAATCTTCAAGCAGGGAGTGGTAAACTTAATTTTAATACAACGTCAAATTATATTACAAATAATGGTACAGGTGTAAAAATATATAATGCTAATAATATTAAACTAGATATAACACCAAGTGCAAACACAATATCATACAAT
>Ga0307928_10000917_pt1 | contig 22047 bp, 23 predicted proteins | sample AceLakmetagen232_FD_201815 | JGI IMG/M metagenome (GOLD analysis project Ga0307928, IMG submission 201815) | Saline water microbial communities from Ace Lake, Antarctica - #232 | ecosystem: Environmental > Aquatic > Non-marine Saline and Alkaline > Saline | place: Antarctica: Ace Lake... | reverse complement strand
TGTAGACATGGAAGCATGTCCTGCTCCTGCCACTTTAATCAAACCCTTTTTAACTTGTTCATAAGCAAATTCAGGATCATTTTTTTTAAGAGAAATTAACTCATTAAGGGCACCAACATCTTGATAAGTTATTTTTGCGGCACCATAAACAAAATCATCTGGAGTAATTATCGTTTTTCCAACATGCATTTTAGGACCAAAATCAACAATATTAATTTTCGGATCGATTAATTTATATTTCATTCTGAAGTTAAGATCTTTTTGTTTATAAATTAAATTATAGTAGAAAATATATTTTTTAATTATTTTAATCCTGTGCTTCCAAAACCTTTTTTTGCTCTTGAACTCCTTGTAAGAACCTTTGTTTCTTTTATTTTAGCATGCACTATGGGTTGTATTAATAGCTGTGCGATTTTATCGCCTTTTTTTATTTTATAATCTTTACTAGATAAATTAACTAAAACTATTTTATATTCTCCCCTATAGCTGTTATCTATTACTCCTGCCATTGTTTTTATTCCTTTAGACCCGATCCCAGATTTATCCCAAACTAAAGAAACATATCCTTTAGGAATTTCAATTGAAATTCCAGTTCCAATAACTGCTCTATGATTTGGTTTTAAAATTAAGTCTTTAATTGAAAAGAGATCCATTCCAGCATCTCCTTTGTGAGCATATTTTGGTATTTTTGCTTCTGGAACTAATTTTTTTAATTTTATTTGCATAACTTTGAATTTGTTTTCTATTTTATAAATTAAATTATACTGAAAAGTATATTTTGATTTTATCCGCCACAACCACCAATTTTATTAGTACAATTAGTACATTCAAAACAATTAGAACTTATCTGTTGCATAATATTCCCACATGCTGAACAAATTCTTCCTTTACTTTTTTTATTTTTATCTGAATCATTATTTCCATTTGCTTCCCTTGCTAATTGTTCTTCTGTTTTTTCTACAAATCCTCCTAAAAAGGGATCTTCTAAAACTTGTTCTAAATTCCAATCATCTACATTCGCTTTTCTATATGTTTCAAATGCCCCGTTTTGAAATCCTCTTAATTTTTTAATATCTACAGTTGAAGGATCATTTGCTAAACTTATGTCTCCAAGATATTCTAATCTTAGAAATTTGTCTGCAAAATCTAATATTGAATTTGCTGTTTTAATATAAGGATGTCCTTTAACTAGTCCATGAGGTTCAAATTGTTGACCTTCCCACCCTGATGTAGCATCTATGAGATGAACCCCTCTTTTCAAAGATTTTGATGCAGAAACCCCTGCAGTTGATAATAAAGAGCCCAAAGTTGAACCCGCTTTATAAGATAAAAAGGCTACTTGACCAGGTCTTCCATCATCATATTCACTTACAATAAGGTGAACATTTGCATTTGCTATCTCTCCCTGGATTTCAAATTCAATTTCTTTTGCATTTCTTATTTGGGGCAGATCATCTTTTTCTCCTCTTTTAAATTCTTTAAAATTATTATCTCCAAAACTCATAGCAGCAATGGGTTTACTATTTCTTCTAAATATTGTAACTCCTTTTAATCCTAATTCATGTCCTAAAATATACCCCTCATAGACTTCTTTTACAGTTGCGTTTTCAGGAAGATTATTTGTTTTAGAAAGGCCCCCTGAAATAAAAGGTTGTGCAGCAGCCATCATTTTCAAATGCCCTTCTAAATTAATACTTCCTTCACCTTTTGAATTTCCAATAGCAGTATCAAAGACAGCATAATGGTCTGGATGTAAAATTGGAGCTCCCCTTGCAGTATTGTTTTTAGCAATATATTCTTCAATGATTTCTATTTGATTTACATTATATCCTAAATGTTTTAATCCTTCGTTAACATCTTTATTAGCTATTATTACATGTCCTCCTCCTGCTAAGTTTTTTCTTATATTTAGAGAAATGGCTGGTTCAATTCCAGTTGTTGGATATCCCATTAAAAAAGAAATAGTTCCAGTAGGAGCTAAGACAGTAGCTTGAGCATTTCTAAATCCATTTTTTTCTCCTCGAGAAATAACATTTTCCCAAGTTTTAGTTATTTCTTCTTTTAGAAATTCATCTCCAACTAAATCCCATGCAATATTTTCTAAATTCTTTTGATGTTTCTTTAAAACATTTATCATAGGTTTTTTATTAAATTCAAAATGTTCAAAGGTTCCAAGATTTTCTGCCATTTCTGTAGATACTTCATAAACTGTTCCTGTTAAAAGGGCAGCAAATGCACCTCTTATTGCTCTTGCTTTATCAGAATCATATGCAATACCTTTTCTCATCAAATAAGAACCGATAGCTAAGTCTCCTGTTCCTATGGAGGCAAACTCTGGACTTATTCTTGCAATTTCTTTTATAGGATATGATGCTGCTTTATTGGCAATATCTTGTGCAATAACTCCTATTTTTAAAGATTTTTGATATCTTTCAACATCAAATGAACCATCTTTATTCATAAATTTAAGTAAATTTTGAGATAATAAATTACAAGAAGTATTATCTAAAAAAGAATATTCTCCACAAGGATTTGTAGAATTTTGTCTTCCTGAATTTGGAACAGTGTGCATTTCTTGCATTTTAGATTCATATTGTACTGCAGGATCTCCAATTCTCCAACTTCCAAAGGAAATCTTTTGAAGTAATTTTTTTGCAGAAATTGTTTTAGTAACTTTATCATCTTTAACACTTTTCAATTCAATTTCTCCATCTGTTTCAACTTGTTTAAAAAAGTGATTATCAAGTCTTATAGAAAAATTAGTATTTTGAAAACTAACTGTTTCATAAGCTTCATCTTGACTATATCCTCTTTTCATTAGTTCTAATGCTTTTTTATCTTCTTTTAATTTCATTTCAGTAAATTCTTCTACATCAGGATGACTTTGTCTCATTGTAGTCATTCTAGCAGCTCTTCTTGTTTTACCACCAGATTTAATTGTTCCTGCACCCACATCATAACTTTTAGTAAAACTCTTTGGCCCTGAGGCAGTTCCCCCTCCAGATAATTTAGCACCTTCTTCCCTTATAGCACCTGCATTATGTCCTATTCCTGAACCTGAAGCAAAAACTGCTCCTTCATCTAAACCATGTTGTAAAATGCTTTCTAAACCATCTTTAGGACCTTTAATAAAACAAGCATGTAGTTGAGGGTGAATATATTCTCCTTCTTCAACTCTTTTAATTTTTCCTGTCTCAGGGTTTTTCCAATAATTTATGCCCGGACTTCCTTTTATACCATAAGAATTAAATAAACCTGCATTAAATTGAACAGGGGAATTAAGAGCCAACATTCCATTTATTTGTAAAAAATAAAATTCATTTCTAAAATTCTCTTTGTCCTGTGCTGTTTTAAAATAACCTAGTTTATGTCCTTCATCTGTAAAAAAATCAGCAACTCTTTTACTTAAGTGTTTTAAAGAATATTCATGGTCTCTTCCCAAAGAAGCATTAATTTTATCTTTCCATTTTTGACTTTCAGGATTAAAGAAATATTTACTTGCAACAATATTAGCCGAGGTTTTATCCATCCATTCTGGAAATTCAACATCTTTCATTTCAAAGATGGTTTTTCCTGTACCAAAATCCTTTATTTCAGTATCCATGTTAAAATAATTTACAGATTCAAAAGGATCTTCACCTACTTTGGTAAAATATCTTTCAACAGTCAGTCCTTTTGTTTTAGGGTGATAATCATGAAAAACTCTTCCAAGATCTAATCTATCAACATATTGCTTACCTTTAAATTCATAAATATGCAAAGCCTTACTTTCAATAGCTTGATTAAATTTGTCTTCATCTAGATAATCTTTATTTGTTTGAATAAGGGAAGTTGCTTCTTGGAGCAAGACATGTCTTTCAGGATCATAGAATCTTTCTATAACGGGGGAGATTTTTTTTATATCCATTTTTAAACTTCTTTCATTGCCTCCTTAAAATCTTTGACATCTTGGAAGTCTTGATAGACAGAGGCAAATCTTATATATGCAATCTTATCTAATCTTTTTATTCTTTTAGATACCAAATTACCTATTATTGAAGTGTTTATTTCTTTCTTGCCTTTTTTTCTTATTGATTCTTCTACTTCGTTAATCATTTTTTGAATTTTTTTAATTGAAACAGGACGCTTTTCAAATGCTCTTTCTACACCCACATATAATTTTTCTCTATCAAATTTTTCTCTTCTACCATCTTTTTTAATAACATATAATCCGCTTCTTTCAACTTTTTCATAAGTTGTAAATCGTTTTTTACATTTAAGACACTCTCTTCTTCTTCGAATACCATCTGGAGAATCTCTTTTATCTGTTACCTTAGATTTTGTATGTCCGCAAAATATACACTTCATGTTTTTATGCAATATACCATATGTTGTATGCCTCTTTTGTAATTTCTACCAACCATTGTAGTTTGTTATTCTTAATATAACATTTTACTTTTAAAGATTTTGAACTACTTTTGGATGAAATTAGAACATACAAGATTTCAACAGAATATTTATAAAACAAGAACACGTTTCTTTTTCATAAAAGAGGAAAATGGCAAGTTATATTGATTTGATTGCAACTCAGGTTGGAGCACCTATTTGGTTACTTTATACAATCTTAGTTTGGACAGCTGTATGGAAGTTATTAGCCCTTTGGAAAGCAGCAAAACACAAACACATTGTATGGTTTATTGTGATGGGTGTAGTTAATACAATAGGTATCTTACCTATATTGTATCTCTATGTGTTCTCAAAGTTGCATCACCCAAGTTTTAAGAAAAAAGCAAAATCTGTAAAAAGAAAAGTAGTAAAAAAGAAAGTAGTTAGAAAAAAGAAATAATTTTTATCTTAATTTTTTAATAAGCTACACTTTTTACATAATTTGTTTCTAGAAGGTTCACCACAGTTTTCACAATATTTTATTTTTCCCAAATCTTTTTTTATCTTGCCTTGAATATTTTCAAAATTCTTAATAAGATTTATTTTTTCTTTTTCACTAATAGTATTAAGGAAGATTCTAACTTGAATTCTATAGGAATCAATTCCACAAGGACAAGGTTGAGGAATAATTTTAAGTTTCTTTAATTTTACATATTTTCTAATATCATTTTCTAAAACAAAGAATAAAGGTTTTATTCTAGGAACAAGTTTTTTATCACTAATATTTTTTGTTATGGGTCCAGTATTAGCAGATAATTTTAAACTTGCTTTAAACATATTAATTAAAAATGTTTGAACTTCATCATCTAAGTTATGGCCTGTTGCAATTTTATCAACTTTTAATTTTCGAGATTCTTTATTCATAATTGATTTTTTTATAACTCCACAAACTAAACAATTTTTAACTTTCTCTCGAGCTTGAACACCCGATCTAATATAGCACATTCTAGATCCCATTTCTTTTTTAATATCATAGGTGTATAGTTTAATCTTATTTTCTTTACAAAAGTTTTTAATTACCCCTTCACAATCTTCACTATATTTTCCCAATCCAAGATTAATATGAAATCCTTGAATATTATATCCCCATTTTTTTAATAAATAAGCTGTAAGAGTTGAATCTTTTCCGCCTGAAAGTGCAACTAATATTTTATCTTTTTTACTTGCAATCTTGTATTTTTTGATTGTGTTTTTGACTTGTTTTTCAACTTTTGGGATTATATTTACCATGGTATTATTTATGGGTTTGATTATATAAATGTTTAAACATAAATTTTAATTGAAATTTTTATCAACTGAAATTTTTACGAAATTTATTGATACAGAAATTAATTCTGAAAGCTCAACATTAAGAAGAAAGGAAATAATCCTTATGATTCTTAAAAAAGAAGTTATCTTAAAGGATGCTCATAGAGGTTTAATCCATGCAGAAATTATAGCAGATTTATGTGAGAACACATATGGGATTACCTATATTGAAGGAAGAGCTAGAGCTAAAGAAAAAACAAAACTTGAAAGATTAAATTATAAGGATTTAAAAGAATTATATTTATGTTCTTGTAAAGATTAGTCAACCTTAAAAACTCTTTTTTTCTTAAAAATCTATGATAAAGAAAATCAATAGTTCTAAATATGAGCTCCTTGCACCTGCTGGAAACTTTGAGATGCTCACAACAGCTATAAACGCAGGAGCAGACGCAGTATACTTTGGATTAAAAGAATTTTCAATGAGAGCAAATGCACGCAATTTTACTATAAAGGATTTAAATAAAATCGAGAAAATCTGCAAGCCAAAAAACATCAAGAGATATTTAACATTAAATGTAATAATCTATAATAGTGAATTAAAAAAGATTGAAAAGATAATTAAAAAAATAAAAAACAAAGTTGATGCAATTATTTGTTGGGATTTATCTGTTATTGAATTATGTAGAAAATATAAAATTCCTTTTCATATTTCAACTCAAGCATCTGTTGCAAACATACAGTCTGCTAAATTCTATAAAAATCTTGGAGCAGAAAGAATTGTTTTAGCTCGTGAGTTAAATTTAAAACAAATAAAACAAATATCAAAAATTGTAGATGTTGAAACTTTTATTCACGGAGCAATGTGTGTAGCAGTTAGTGGAAGATGTTTTATGTCGCAAATATTATTTAATAAATCTGCAAATAGAGGACAATGTATACATCCTTGTAGAAGAAGTTATTTAATAAAAGATTTGCAAGAGGGATATGAATTAAAATTAGAAAATAATAAAGTTATGTCTGCAAAAGATTTGTGCACTTTGCCTTTTATTGAGAAATTAAAAAAAGCAGGGATAATTTCTTTTAAAATAGAAGGAAGAAACAGAGATCCAAGATATGTAGATGTAGTTGTTAGGGCTTACAGAAAAGCATTAGATAATAAATTGCCCAAACGTTTTGCAATTAAGGGTACACTGAACAGTGCAACAAAAACAGAAATTAAAGAATCTCTTGAAGAATTAAAAAAAGTTTATAATAGAAAATTTTCAACAGGATTTTATTTAGGTTTTCCAACAGCAGATGATTTTACAGATGTTGAACATAGTGCTGCTACAGAAAAAAAACATTTTATTGGAAAAATACAACATTATTATCCAAAGATAAGTGTTGGAACAATAAAATTAGTCTCTGGATTAAAAGTAGGAGATAATGTTGTAATCATTGGGAAAACAACAGGAATAGAAAAATTAAAAGTAAATAAAATTGAGATAAAAGGCAAATCTGTTTCTAAAGCAAAAAAAACGCAAGATATAGCAATAAAAGTACCCTCGAAGGTAAGAAAAAATGATCAAGTTTATTTAATTAAAGATAGCAAAAATTAAACTATTGATTCTCAGGTTTAGATTATTAAATATTTCTTTAGGTAGAGATTGTAATTAATAAAGACACAAGGGCGGTTATTATCCATTAGCAATTTATCCTCGCAAAGCTAAGTCTTAAAAAAATAAAAAAATAAAATAAAAAAATAAAAAATTAGAAGTTAAATGTATTTGTACCTGAACAAATTTTTTCAATTCCGTTTTCATCAAGGTAATAAGGTGTAACTTCTATTTTAGTAGCATTAGCAACTGTATCATTTAGGTAACCTGTTAGTGTATCTAAAGGAGATAAACCTAATAATGTTCCATCACCACTCACAAAATCTTTAACTGGTGAATTATCAATAGCACTAAAAATAACTAGTTTTGCATAAACATATTCATTGTCTCCTATACCTTTTCTATGTAAAGTTATGCTATAATTAACTGGCTCATCACCATTCATTGCAGATACATTAAGAACTTTTATAGCTCTTACATCAAGATCTAAACATTTTGTACTAGATTCAATTGTACCCTCGCTTTTACTTAAAAGATTGTTCACAACTCCCCAAATAATTCCTACTGCCACCAAAACTAACAAAATTATTATAAGTGTTGTCACAACAGTCGATAAACCTTTCTTATTTTTCATATTTTAACCTCCTTTCAATTTTCATAGTTAATATTTTAACTATATTATATTAAAAAAAAACTAGTATAAAAATGTTATTATTCTAAGGATTAATTTTATTCTCGATTGAAATCATCTAATATCTTAAAAAAATCTTTTTTATCTAAAGTTTTGTCTACTTCAGACAATCCAATGTGCTCTGCCATTTTCCAAAAGGCCTCTGGTTTGTATTTTCTTTTTTTAAGCGAAGCAATTGTAGGTAATTTTGCATCATCCCATCCAGAATATTTTCCAGATTCAATTTCTTTTCTAAACTTAGAAGTGGATAATTCTAAATCTTTAAAATGATATCTTCCTAAAAAACCTACCCAAGGAAATTCTTTATTAAAGATATTAAAAATCATCTTTTGTCTTTCTGCATTATCTCTATGATCTTTTCCTCTTATAATGTGGGTCATTTTCATTTCAATATCATCTGTTGAAACACTTAAATTCATTAAAGGCCAAACACGATATTTATTTTTTTGTCTAGGATGAGCAGTCAAATTAATTCTAGCTAATGGAAAATCTCTCATTGCAGGATTTTTGTGTTTCATTCCTTCAGGAGATTTAAATCTTAAAACAGCTTCTCCTTCAGCAAATCCTTTTTTGTTGCCCTCAGTAGAAATCTTTTTTGAAGATTTGTCAGGGTACGCCACAGGTGCTAACATTTTTTCCCAATCTAAAATATTTTGTTTAAGAGATTTAGATCTACAAGGGCAATCTTTTTTTTGTTTTGAAAATTCTCTAAATTCATCTCCTGAACATTCACAAACATAAGCACTTTTTTTCTCAATCAAAGCAACAGCATAAGCATAATATAAATCCATTCTATCTGATTGAATTTCAACTTTTGCTTTTCCTTTTGTTAAAAATTTAGCATCTTCTTCAATTAATTTATATGCCTTCGGGTCAATATTATTAGGATTAGTATCTTCAATTCGAAAGTACATTTGACCCCCATATTTTAAAACATAATTATAACTTAAACAAGCATTAATACCATGCATAATATGTAATGCCCCTGAAGCACTTGGGGCAATTCTCATAATAACTCCTTTTTTTGGAACATTTGGCAATTCAGGTAATCCTTTTCTAATCTCCCTTTCAGAAATTAAATTTTTTAATTTTTCAAATTCTTTTTTTTGATTTTCAATTGAAAGCTTTGAAATTTTTTTAATTATTTTTTGAATTTGAGGCATAATTTCTTTTATTTTTGATTTTTCTAAACCTTCTGTAAAAAGAGCAGAGACAATTGCACCGGGATTTGCTTTGCCTTGATAATGAATTGCATTTTTCAAAGCATATGCTTTAATCTTTCTATCAGAAAGATTTACCTGTTTTGATGTAGAAGAGGTTATGATTTTATTATCTGATATTTTCATAATTTAAAATAGAAACAAGGATTTATTAAATTAATCTTTCAATAACTTGATCCAGATTTTCTCTCAAGAACTTCAATTCTTTGTTGTAACCTATAAATTTGATTTGCTTGTTCTTCAATCTTATTTGTCATATCTAATAGTCTCTTTCCTAATTTTTTTCTTCTTTCTTCTAATGAAGATTTATCTGCAGAACCTGAACCATAAGTAGAGCTATAATTAGAATTTGATGTTGAAGAATCAGATGTATTTGAAGTTGCAAAAAAAGGAAAAGGTGCAGCATTTGTTTCAGTTGTAGAAGGAGATACAGGACTAATATCAGAACGCATGTTCGCTGTTTGTTCTTGTTGTTTGTTAAGTTTTTCAGTCCAATCAACTACCTTTTGTTTTTTCTTGCCAAATAAACCCATACTTAATTTAAGAATAAGTTATTTTTAATAATTGTGGTATAAGAAACATTTTTTAAAACCAAAAAACTTAATTTATATATGAAAATATCACAAGAAATTCCTGAATTAATTGAAAGCATTTCTCCTTACTATCGGAAAAAAAGAAAACCAGAAGAAGAGCATGAGTTAACTTATGATTCTTCTGCAGATGGTCTTGAACCAGTTTATTTTTTCATGACAGATTTAATGGAATTTATGGGATTTAAAATAGAAAAATTAATTGATAATTTTTCTTCCTCTCCTGGATCAGGACACTTTGGAGAATTAGGTCAAAGAGCTTCAATAATGCAACAACAAGGATCAAAAATTTTAGCAGATATGAATACTGTATTAAGAAGTATTTTAAATTTGATTTATGATCTAAGAGAATTTAAAATTAGATTGAAAGCTTATGGAGATTTAAAAAGTCCTTCTACAAAAGAGGTTGCTGTTTTAAGTTTAAAGCAAGTTTGGATGGATAAAGTAGATATGGCAAAGGGGAATTCAAGTATTAAAGCAATGGCATTGGGCCAGGCAGGATTTGCAACTTTAATAGACGGTTTTTTAGCAGCTAAAGATGTTAAGCAAGTAGATAGAATTGATTTAAATGATAGAGTTAAAAGAATTTTAAAACCAAGACTTTTAGAATTTGAATCTTGGATAAAAGAGTCACAAGCAGAATTAGAAAAAAGATATGAAATAGAAAAAACATATTTAAAAAGCCAAGTAAGTAGTTTAAAATTATATTCGAGATGGGCAAAACCTTATCTTAAAGCAGCAGCACAATTAGAATCAACAGATTTTGGGAGAGATCCTGCACTAGTCAAAGTATTTAATACATTATTATTAGAATTAACTCTTTTAGGAAAAATGCAATTAAATATAAAAGAGATATCTCAAGAAACAACTTTTCCAGAACATTTTGCAAAAGAAAAGTTTCTAAAAAATTTAAAAAGACAATATCATATTTGCACTTTTCTTAATTTTAAATTTAGAGGGATTCCAAATAAAGTTCCAGGATCACAACATTATTCTTTTGGAGGAAGAGTAGAAATGACCTTTAGAGCATATTCCTTAAATGATGATGAATTAGCTGCACTATATCAAAAATTAGACGATGATGATTTAAATTCTGGATTAGGATTAATTAAAGATATTACAGAAGATAGTTTAGATCAATTAAAAGATGATATAGAATATTTTGTGGGTGAGGGAAAAGAGGAAAGAGGAATTGATGAAACTGCTTCAAACCCTTTTTCAGCATTATTTGGAAAATATGAACCAAAAGATTCAAAACCGAAGCAACCAAAAGAAGAAATCTTAGAAGTAAAACCAGACAATTGGTATGAAAAAGAATATTTTAGAAAAGAAGCAGCAAAAACAGCAAAAGTTCTAACATACAAATTATTAGATGTTTATAAAAAAGCTCACGATATGCCTAGTTTTACTTCTTCTTATTAAAGAAAAATTTTATATATTTACATTTCTTTAATTTTTCATGGATTCTAAGGAAAAGAAATCAAAAGAAAAACCAAAAAGTAAAGATGAAAATAAAACAGAAATAAAAGTTTTAAATGAATCAAAAGAAATAAATTTAATAAGAACAGCTCCAAGAAAACAAAAAATAATAAAAGAAATTATAGATGATTCAAAATTCTTAGAAGCATTACAAGCAAGAGAACAACAAGATTTCTCACCTTCATTAGGACAAGCAGAAGTAGCTGCTCCGACTGCAAGAGCAACAGATTTAGAACAACAAGTAGGATTTAATTCAAATCCAATGCAAGATAATAAAGATAATAAAGATGATCCTTTCAAATATAATGTAGGAGTAAGTGATGGAGCAAGTCCAATATACACTTCTTCAAAAGATGAAAGAACAAATCCTTTAGATTTTAGAAGAGAAAAACCTTTTGAATCAAGTGTTCGAGAAATAGAGCGTTCAAGTTTTTTTGAACAAAAACAATCTTCTAAAGGAATAGAAACTTATGTTCCTGCAAAAAGAGTAGATCCTCTTAGGGTTTCAAAAGAAGATGTTTTTGGAAAGCAAAATATAAAATATAACCCCTCAGATTAGTAATTACTCTTAATCAATAACTTAATAAATAAATTTTAATTAATATAACCATGGCTGAATATACTAATTCAATGTATCAAGGAGGAGTTTCTACTTTTGATTCTAATTATGGTTCAAAAGAGTTTTTCACAGGATATAGGGCAACTGGTGGAAGTTTAGGGATGACTACAGATCCAAGAACAGCAAATATAATCAAAGATGCATCTGCAAAATTATCTTCAGGTGCAAAGCACATGGAATTGGCTTTAGTAAGTCAAGAACTTTTTGATTCTGTTCCAAAACAACAATTAAAAGAAGTGAAACAATTATCAAAATTAACAGGTTCAACAGTTTCTGTTCACGGTCCTGTAATTGATACTTCTGGAATAAATAGAGATGGATTTAGTGAATTAAATAGGCAAAGTTCTGAAAGAAAAGTTATAGAGGCAATTAAAAGAAGTCATGAAGTAGATCCAGAGGGAAATACCATCGTAGTTTTTCATTCTTCAGAAGGAATTCCAGGATCAGATTGGAAAAAAATTGGAGATCAAAAAAATAGAGAAGCATCAAGAATAATTGCAGTGAATAGAGAAACAGGAAGAATGGTTCCTGTGGAAGAAGATAAAAAATATTATCCTGTAGAACATGAATTAACTGATGATAAAAAATATGTAAAAAAATATCTTCCTTTAGAAGGAGAAAAAACATATAGTGCTGAGAAAAATCTAGACATGCACAATAAAACAGAATGGGATAATTCAATGGATCAAGTTATTTTTAATAAAGAAAGAGCAGATGAGATTTTAAAGAAGAATGAAATTCAAATAAGACACCTTTTAACTCTTGCAGGACCAGATGGAAGATTAGACACTTCAAAGTTATCTCCGATTCAAAAAGAAGCATACAATAATTATAATATTGCAAGAACATATATAGATGACGTAGATACTCATGTAAAATCTTTTTTTCATAGAGCATATAAATATGGAAATGAATCTCAAAGAAATAGATTAAAAGGTATTTCTAAAGAATATGCAGGCAAATTAAATACAGAAATGAAAGAAGGAAGTCAAAATCCTATTAAACAATCAGAAGCAATGAATTATCTTTTAGCAGAATTAAAAGAAAGAAAATTAGCTCCAGATATTAATGTTCCTGTAGAAGATTTTGCAGTTGAACAATCTTCAAAAACATTTGGAAACGCAGCTTTTGAAGGATATAAGAAATTTGGAAATAAAGCGCCAATTGTGTCAATTGAAAACCCCCCTGCAGGATTTGCACTAAGTACAGGTGAAGGTTTAAGAGCTTTAGTTAAAGCTTCAAGAGATAAGTTTGTTGAAAAAGCAATTAAAGAAAAAGAAATTTCAAAATCAGAAGCAAAACAACTTGCAGAAAAATTCATCGGTGCAACTTGGGATGTGGGGCATATTAATATGATAAGGGGAAGAGGACATGGTGAAAAAGAGATAATAAAAGAAACAGAAAAAATTGCACCCTATGTTAAGCATGTTCATTTCTCAGATAATTTTGGTCTTGAACATACAGAACTTCCAATGGGAATGGGAAATGTTCCTTTAAAAAAGATTATGGAAAAATTAGGTGAAAAAGGATTTAAAGCAAAAAAAATTATTGAAGCAGCACAATGGTGGCAGCACTTTCAAACAGCCCCCTTAAAAGAAACAATGCAAGGCGTGGGATCCAATATTTATTCAGATGGAGTCGGACCTTATTGGAATCAAGCTTTAGGATTTGAACAAGGATATATGACTGGTTTAGAAGGACCTTGGTTACCAAATAATAATTATGAAACTTTTGGAACAGGGTTTTCAAGATTACCTCAAGATCTTGGAGGAAATCTTCAACAAGGAACAGGAGGAAGAATGGGAGGAGGAAGAGATTAAGAATACTTTTAAAAACATACTTCAATATATAGAATTATAAAAAGATGGTGAAAAAAATAGTTAAAAAAAAGGTAATTAAAAAGAAAGTTATTAAAAAGAAACCTAAAAAACATGTTCGTAGAAAATCTATTTCTAAAAAAACTAAAAAAATAAGTGAAAAAGATATTCCCACATTAAAATTAAAAACAGAACAAGATATTGCAATGGATTTTGCTGTTAAAGCTTATAAAAAATTTGATAAATTACTAAAATCAATTATTCTTTTTGGGTCAACTACTAAAGGAGGAAAAGTAGTAGGATCAGATATAGATATAATACTTTTATTAGATGATGCTTCTGTTAAATGGGACCAAGAATTAATTGCTTGGTATAGAGAAGAATTAGAAAAAATAATTAGTGCAAATCCCTACAAACATAATCTACATGTAAATACAATAAAATTAACAAGTTGGTGGGAAGATTTAATGAGAGGAGACCCTTTAATATTAAATATTCTTAGAGACGGTGAAGCAATGATTGATGCTGGAGGGTTTTTTAATCCTTTAAAACATCTTTTAATTGAAGGGAAAATAAAATCAACTCCCGAAGCTATTTATACTTGTTTACAAAGAGCTCCAATACATATTGCAAGAAGCAAGGCAGCAGGCTTATCTGTAATAGAAGGTTTATTTTGGTCAATGGTAGATTCGTCACACGCAGCATTAATTGCAGCAAATATAAGGCCTTCGTCACCTGAACATATTCCAAGAGAATTAAATTTAGCTTTTGTAGATCATGGAAAATTAAAATCAAAATATCTTGGGTGGTATAAAGATTTATTAATATTGCATAAAGAAATAAATCATGGAAATGTTAGAGATTTAAAAGGTGTGGAAGTAGATGCTTGGCAAACTAAAGCTGAAGAATTCTTAAATGTAATGGCTAAATTAGTTAAAGAGTTAGTAGATTAAAATAAAATTAAAAAAATAAAATTTAAGCAGCCAGAGCATAATCTTTAGAGCTTATATCTGTTTAAACTTTCTCTGGTTCTGGATTAAGTTCTTTGTTAATTGCACTACCCATTTCATTGAATCTTGCATAAAGAGCATTAGTTCTTAAATTTGAGGCATCTATTTCTTTGTATGCTTGTGAAAGATTTTGATACATTTCAATTGCCATTTGTTCTTCTTTAGATAATTTCTTTGAATCTAATTCTCCTTTTTCATTAATTGCTTTCTTTTCAATAGCAGATTGAAGTAATTCTTTTTTAGTAAATCCTTTAATTCTTTCATCAATTTTAATATCTAAACCTGGAGCAATTTTCTTAACTACAGCATATAAATCTCCTAATTTTGACATTTCCATAACTTCATTAATTTGTGTTATAATAAGTGCAGAAATTTCTTGATTAGACATATAAGAGGATTCTCCAGCAACACCTAATTTGGCATATTCTGCTTTTTGAGATTGATGTGCTTTTTTCCTAATTTCTTGAACATATTCACTATTCATTAAAGCATCATAACTAGTTTCAGCATTTTGTGTAGCTTGAGTTCCATATTTGTTAGAATCTGATTTAATTAAATTAGTAGCAACTATTCCTCGAAAATCTTCTCTTAAAAGAGTTCTTTCTAATACAGATGATTCTTTTTGTTTAGTGGTTTTATCTGTCATTTTAGTTTTTTGATATGTAAGATTTTTCCTCTGACATTGCTTTAATTATATGATAATTTTGAATGGAGTCCATTATTTTTTGATATGATTTTTCTATAGTTTCAATGGGTAATTCTGTTTGTTCCATAAGACTCTTATTTTGAAGTAAATCAATTAAAATGTGCTTATTTTCTCTTAATTCTTTAAAGTTATCTTTAAAATTTGGGAGTGCATTTAAGGAATTTTCAATTTGAACATTTTTAACCGTTATCTTACCAGTTATATTTTTATCTTCCATATATTTTATAGAACTCTTTACTTTATAAATCTTTCTATCTGTTACTATTTATTAAAAGTAACACTATTAGTGCTTATAAGCATCTAGTTAGAAAGCTTTTCATATTCAACTTTTATCTTACCTGGAAGCTTAGGATTAACTTGTTTTATAATTGCTCGAGCAAAAACAACTGCTTTTTCATTAAGAACAGCAATTTCAAAGATTCTTTTACCTTTTTTTACAATAGCAGCCTTATTCATAGATTTACCATAAGATAGTTGCATTCCTGATTGTAAACGATCTGCACCAGCACCTGTAAGCATTTTATTTTCTCTTTGAACATGATGTGGAAAAGGCACAATTTTAAAGAAATATTGCCCTCCAAGTTCAGTATCTAATTTCTTATTAATATACTGCCTACACGCTTCAAATGCATTGTGTCTTATTTGGATATTTTCTAAAGATATTACCCTCAATAGATGTGGAAATTTTCCTGCTTTGTATTCAGATCCTTTTCCCATTTCAAATTTAACAACTTTATGAGGAGGAAGTGTTTTAATAAAAGATTTTGTTCTTTTTTTAGAAACTCTAGTAAAAGGAGTTACTTTTCTTTTTGAATATGAATTTGCTTTTCTTAGTGCAGCCATTGTAAGGAAACCAAGTTTTCCTTGACATTCAACCTTCCTTTAAGCTAGTGCTCAAGGTTGATTGAAATCAAATACTTGTTACACTCCTATTTAATTTATTTATCTTCATTTTATTTCAACCTCAGTTGTAACTGCTTGACCAGGTAAACCTTTTTCAAAAATAGCTCTAACAACACCTTTATTTCCATGAGTGCCAGAAATTTTACCTTTAATGACTTTATTTGCTGGAGATTTCCACTCAACTTCTTTTCCAATAAACTTACTAGCTTTTTCTTTATCATCAACACCTTGAATTTCAATTAACATGTGCTTTTCAGTAATAGTGTGTCTTCCTCTTCGAAATTGAATTACTTTTGCCTTTATCATTTTATTTATATAAATGACAACACGAAACAATAAAGTTTCAGTATTACCATATTCAATATCAAGAAAAGGTATTTATAAAGGTTTTGAGGCATTTACTCTAAAATAAAAATTCTTCTTCCCACAACCTGACCTGGTCGAAAATCATCAAAATAAGGTTCAATTAATTTTAACCCAGTATTTTTAGTTATTTCTTCAATATCACAAGCCAATCTTTTTTTATGAACATTAATTAAAGGAGAAGTAAAGACAATTCTTTTAGATATTTTTTTCTTTAGATTATTTAAAACATCTATCATAAGATTTTCAAATTCTTTAAGAGTTTTTTTAGCTGAGGTTTCTGAAGGAGATTTTTTTAGAATTTGCCCTAAATTTGGTTCTGTTACAATAGCATTTGCATTTGAAATAGCTACCTCTTTAGAATTTTTATTAAAAAGTTTATAATCTTCGTTATTAAATTTAAACCACTCTAGATTTTTATTTGCTCCTGTAATAGCATCTTTGTCCATATCAATTCCAATAACTTTTATTTTTTGTAAAAGAGCTTCTTGCAAAATAACCCCAATCCCACAAAAACAATCTACAAGAGTTTCATTTTCTTTAATCTGAGCCAAATTAATCATAATTTTTCCTAATCTTGGAGAAATAGCTAAAGATTGCCTTCTAACAGGTTTATCCATGTCTCGTTTTTCTATAGTTTTATAATCGCATTTTTGAATAAGTTTACCAAAGTAATCTTCAAAAACAAAATATTCTTCATCAGTTCTAGAAGAATTTTCTAAATGTTTAAACACAGCTTTTATTTTTTCTTGTTTAAATCTTTTTTTTAAATAATCTTTTACTAAATCATATTCTAGAGAAAAATTCCAGAGACTATAATTTAATTTATTTTTTTCTCCTAGATAAACTTCAATATCATCTAATTTATCTAAATCTTCTGAAAGAACTTGCCCAATTGCAATAGTTCCTCCAAGAAAATCAATAGTATTTTCTTTTAGTTTTTCTTTTAAATCTAATAAATATCCTTTTTCTTTAACCGAGCTTTCAATTATTTTATTTCCAATTTTTTCAAGATAATTTTTAATTTCTGCAATTGATAGTTCAATATTATTTCCAAGAATAAATAAATATTTCATGTTAAATCAAAATCTCAAAATTACCTAATTCTTTTTTAAGAACTTCAAAGATTTTTGGATCAATCTCAACAGTTTCCTTTGATTTTTGAGCTTGTATGGATTTTTCAACTTCTTCCATCGAAGAATTTTCTAATTTAGTTGTTACTTTCTTAACTGTTCCTGAATCAAATAAGAAAGTTTTATTATCACAACTTAAAAGTTCTACAGCTTTATCTTTTAATTTTAATCTCATTCTTCCTTTTTCCAATGAAACTAAATCACATCTTTGAGAAAATTCCACTAAGTTATTAATTAATATTTCAGCATCTTTTCTAGCTCTATCAATTCTTTGACTATCTGCCTTACCTTTCTTAAAATCCTCTCTTGCAGCAACAACATTCTTTAAAATTTTCAAATCTTGAGGGTTGAATTTTCCTTTTTTAACAAAATCTTTTTCAAAAACATTAATTGTTTCTTCTCTAGATTTCTTACCAACAACTGATTTTAATAATTCAAAAGTGTCTTTGTAAATTTGTTCAATTGTTTTTTCATTAAATTTCTTTTCAATGTCTACTCTTAATTCTTTTAATCTTTTAAGAAATTCTCCTGTTTGCTTTAATAATTTATCAATTTCTGTTCCAGAAATTTCTTTAATTTTCTCATGTTCATAATCTCTCCATGTTTTAACAACTTTTTCTAAAAAATCAACATATTTTTTTTCAATCATTTTATTGTCTAAAAATTCTTTTTTAAATTCTCTAACTAATTCTTTTTTAGCATTTGGAGGAGCACCACCATTTAACATAATCATTGCTTGAGCAGGAGTTGTAACCCCCCAAAAAATACTTGTAAATACTTCTGTAAGTAAAGTCTTTTTACTTCTTGGAATTACTTCATCTCCCATAGACATGAACATTTCAATAGCTTCTGGAGAAGGTTTTAATTTACCCATTTTCAAAAGAGCTTTCCAAGGCATAAAAGTTCCTCTATCATAAATTGGAACACCATCTCTAATAAAAGTAAACATTACTGGGTGAGCATCTTTAACTGCATCCCAAAATTCTGTTAATAAATAAATTTGAGGTTCTAATTTGTTTTGAACACCTGCTAATGAAGAAGCTTCAACAACATATTTGTAAATTATGCTTCTAAGTCTTTCTCTTAATTCTAATCGAGGCATCCTTTTTACATCAGTATCATTAATAATAACAAAAACATCAACATCAGAAGTCTTTACAGCATCTCCTCTTACTAAACTTCCACCAAGAACATAAGACACAACATATTTCTCAAATTTTTGTAAAACCAATGATTTGTGAATTTCTGCAACTCTTAAAGCACCTAAAATCCCTTTATCATATAAAGGAAATGACATAAAAATTCCTCCAGTTAATTCAAATTTTTGATCAGTACATATTTCCCAGATTTCAGAGACATTTCTTATGTGTAACCATACGTTTTCTTTTGTTTTTTCAATCTCCTTTATAATTTCTTTTTTAATTTTTTCAATTTCTTTTTCTTTTTCATCTGGAATAATAATATTTAGATGAACATGTTTTTCAGATTCTTTTGGAATTTCTTCTTCTTCAATAAAGAATTTAATTGCTTGAGGAGGTAAAACACTTATTGCTTGAACAAATTTATATTTTTTTATAATGAAATTCTTTAGTTTTTCAAGTTCTTTTTTTGTTTTTTCAAATTGTTTTTTAGCTTTTGCAGCATCTGGTTGAATATTCGGTTTATTATAATCATTATTAGTATCCATTCCAGGGATATTATCAGAATTTACATTATTCATACTCTGAGAATAAAATTGAGATTTATAAAACTTGCTACTCTAAAAGAAAGACAAAATAGATTTAATTATAGGAAGAAATAGTCTTTAGTTATACCTTTTTTGGTCATCTCTTTGGAAAAGAATTTTTCTTTAAACATGTTATTGTCTTTTTCATATTAAATAAAAAACATTAGGCAACCAGAAGATCACCTGGGATTATGTTAATATAATCAATAATTAAGGGCTTATAAATTTTGTCTTTTTTAAAAATATATCTTCTCTAGAATTGATACATTCTTCCAGATCTACTTGGCGAAGATGTAATTCCTTTTTTGGAAACCTGCGATTTTCTCGGTGTAAATAATATTATGGTAAACCTAAAATAAGAGGTAATAATAAATAGGTTTTCACGCTGGTCATTAAATTTTTTGTTAAAAAAAGGCAAGAGTGAAGTTAATTATGAGACCATTACTTGATTGAATAATTTATTGGAGAAGATTTAAGATTAAAAAGTAAACTTTTTTTCTGGGTCTCCTGCGAACAGATTTAACTTGAAAGGTATTTCGTGATAATCCATTTTTTCTTTAAATCTTTTTCCAAAAAATAAGGCTTCTTCTAACATCATATTAAAATAGGGTTCATCTTTCCAAAGATATCTATCCCAAAGAATGTTTATTGAGTTTTTCTCAAAATTAATTTTTGGATATTTTTTGCTTTGTTTTGGAAAATGTCCCTCTAGAAATTCTTCTCCCCCTTGAAAGTCAATTATAGTTCTAATTTTTGGAATATTATTATATTCAATCATATTTTCTTTCTGCCATAACTCTTCATGTAATTCTAAAATATTTTCTTTTTTTAATTTAGATAAAAAATAATCAACTGTTAAGTCAGTTACTCCTTGATTGATTATTCTATACATTGGCAATCTTTTTCTTTTTATATATTGAATAAAATTATCTCTATTAAAAAGATATTCTATGGGAGTTATTTCTGCATTCCCCCTAATAGTTTTATGTAATCGAGTATTTTTTGTATTAAAACTATTTTCATATAATATGCTATTTGCTACTTCAAAAGATTCTTTTTCAGTTAAGATTTCTTCTTCTATATTTCTTACCATACAAAGAATATCATTAATTAATACTTAATTTTTATAGCGAACATGTTCCCCTTGGGATTAATCAAATTTAGGAAAAATATCTGGAATTAGTTTAGATTCTGCAACCTGCAAATGTTTTGAATATGTTGATAAATTTATTTTCATTAATTTAGCTAATTTTCTAAGGGAAGTTTGTCTAGGCACCTTATAATACCCTTCTTTTATGGCTAAATCTATTGATATTTTTTGTTTATCTGTTAAATTTGGTAAAATTTTTGGAAAGAATATATTTTTTGCTGTTGATTTTTTTATTTTTAATAATTCAAATTCTTCGCTTATTTTTTCTAAATCATTTATAAATTTATTCAAATTTTCGCGGTTAAATGAACCAACTTCCCAATATTCATATCCTTTCTTATTTATTGTAACTGTTGAAGCTAAAAAGATGTTTTTATTATATTTTTTAATGGGGGTGTTTGGTTTATTTTCTGAAATATAAATAGTATTATTCTTATGTTCCATATGCAAAATATTTTTATCTTTTTTTAAATCTATTATGAATTTTTTAATTTGTCTTTCTTCTCCAAATAGTTGGTGAACAGAATTGGATATTTTTATTTTTCCTTTACTGTATGTGCCAAGTTCATTTGCTGTTGCTTCAATTTTAAATTTTTTACACCTATTACCTATTAAGCAATCATGTTTCATTTTTATTTTTGCAATCCACATAAAAGAAAAAGGAAAAGATTGTTTAAAATTATATTTATTTTAAACATTTTTGGAAAACTTCTAAAAAATAATATTCCATTTTAACATTGTACCATAATTAAATAAATATGAATGGGCCCAGGAAGAATCGAACTTCCGATCTTCTCGGTGTAAACGAGACATCATAACCACTAGACTATGGGCCCATATAAAAGGATTAACAGTATTTGGTTAAAAAGGTTTTTGTTTTTAATTTTTAGACCATTTTAGAAAATCCAAACTTATTTTAGAATCTTGGATTTCTTTTTTTACTATATCCTTTCCATCCACAATAATTCTCTCTAAAATTTTTCTTTTTTCTTTTCCTCTAGGACCTGTTTTTCCAATTTTTGTAATATTTATATTTGCAAGACTCCCGTGCTTTTCAAAATATTCTTGAATATTTTCTTCAGTTGTCTTAATATTCTTTCTATCTTTTTTATAGGCCATATATTTTTGGTTTGAGGCATTTTGGGCCATCACTTCAAAGTATGCTTGAGATAGTTCCGCATTAGTATATCTTTCATCTCCCATTGAATCCTTTAATAAGTTGAATTTATAAAGCTTTAGAAGAACTACAAAAAAGGGGTTATGCGCGGTCCGGGAATCGAACCCGGCTCACATCGTTGGCAACGACATATTCTACCAATAAACTAACCACGCAAGTATATTATATATAATAGCTAGGGTTTTAAAAGATTTT
>Ga0307928_10000916_pt1 | contig 22123 bp, 50 predicted proteins | sample AceLakmetagen232_FD_201815 | JGI IMG/M metagenome (GOLD analysis project Ga0307928, IMG submission 201815) | Saline water microbial communities from Ace Lake, Antarctica - #232 | ecosystem: Environmental > Aquatic > Non-marine Saline and Alkaline > Saline | place: Antarctica: Ace Lake... | reverse complement strand
GTTAGACATAATTATTTCTGTAAGTGCATAGAAGATCTTGGTTTGTATGGAGGAGGCTATTTTCCCGAAACGAAACAACATATAGTCCAAGTCATGTTAAAGAAGGACAAAAAGTCAATTGCAAAAACCATAAAGGCATTAAATCTTCTGCTTCCTTTCATTAAGCCTCTGAAAAATGGCTATAAGTATATTGACATTTTTGAATATACATGTTCTGAGAATGGTGTTTGGTTTATGCATATTGATGAGAAGAATTCAAAGTTCCATATTATGAAGACAACTTATAGCAATACTGAAACGAAAAAGAAGTTTGATAATCTTCCCGACATTATTGCCCACATCCATAGGTTTCTGCCATATGAAAAAGATGAAGGCGATAATTTTGGTTGCGATTAATACTTGACTTTTTCTAAGATTATGATATAGTATTTGGAACAGTAAGTAAACAGTAAGTAAACAGTAAGTAAACAGTAAGTAAACAGTAAGTAAACAGTAAGTAAATAGTAAGTAAACAGAAAGTCGGCATTTTTGTTGGTAAGAAGTTGGGCAGTAAGGTTCTTACAGTAAGGTTCTTGTCGGATGGAGTCGCGTAAATACCAAATGTAGCGACACTTTTAATTTTGAGAGTGCCGTTAAGATTGCAAAGGATCGATTGGGAGTAGGTTATGAAGCTCCTCAAAGTCTAAAGAAGAGGATGGATCGCTTTTCTGTCCGATGTCAAAGATATTTCAAAGAAGCGAAGGAAATTATTGTATAATGATATTCAGGTTGAGTCTCGTTGAGTTCGGTTGAGTTCGGTTAGTTCCTGTCATTGCGGTCTGCTATCTCAGTGGCGACCGTTGAACTTGATGCGTGTTTACTTGCCGCGCTTCAAGAAAATAGGCAGTTTTTGGTTGGCTGTCCTATTATAGATCAACTTGTTTTGTTTGTTGGGCAAGTTGGTCGATCAATTGGGGTGGTGAGATTAATTTCTCACCACCCCTTTTTTGTGCCCAAATTTTCCTAACTTTTCTTAACGTGCCCGACTTCTACTTTAACATTCTAAATCATATTCATATCAACTTGTCAAGCATATATAAAATTATCTGAGGTCATATTTGTAGTTGACTTTTTACGGTGGTATGATATAGTTAGTTCAAACAGTAAGGAGATAGACAATGGAAGCTAGCATGACTAATTCGGAACTGACTGAACTGATAGGCAAGGCGAGAGAAACGACTGACCATTATATTGAAAAGGCTATGGACATATATGGAGATCATTTTAGCAGGGTCGGTATTAGTACGAAGCTTAGGGGAACAACGGCAGAAAGAGCTTCCTATTCAAGATGGGAAATAAGGCTTAATCTCGTACTCTTTAGCGAGAATGTCGAAGATTTCCTCAAGAGAACTGTCCCTCATGAAGTTGCCCATCTTATTGCCTTTAAGGTTTATGGGACTCATATCAAGCCTCATGGTAGGGAATGGAAGAGCGTCATGCGTAACTTCGGCCTTACTCCTTCTCGTTGCCATAGCTATGATGTTACCAATTCAAAGCAACATCGGAAGCCTCGAAAGAAGTTTGAATACAAATGTAACTGTACAAGTCATGCAATTGGGGATATTCGTCATAAGCGCATCCAAGCAGGCCGAAAGTCTTTCCATTGTAAGCTCTGTAAGGCTTCTTTGACTTTTACAGGGGAGCTTGCAAAAGTAGCTTGACATTTACTGAGATTGTGGTATAGTCATTGAAACAATAAGGAGAAAGACAATGAAAGTTTGGAAGATTGTAAGCGCGGTAGCAGATGGAGTTGGGGTCTTGGTTATTATTCTCAAGATCATAGGGATTATTACGTTCAGTTGGTGGTTTGTTGTAGCCCCCCTGATCTTTGGTCTGACTATCGATCTCTTTCTCCTTCGTCATTATGGAGTTTGGGGAGTTAAGAAAAGATTCTAACCCGAAATGCTAGTCAAAATGCTAGTCAAAATGCTAGTCAAAATGCTAGTCAAAATGCTAGTCAAAAATAGATGTAACCATTTGATTGACAAAGACTTACATCTATGATTTTCTATTCAAGAGTAATTCAAGAGTCAGGCAAAGGAAATTTCTTCTTGACTTTTGACGCTATTCTGGTAATGTACTTCAAACGATAGAGGCAGTAAACAGTAAACAGTAAACAGTAAACAGTAAACAGTAAACAGTAAACGGTACAAAGGAGACAGTATGAAGTCAGAAGTATTCAATGAAGAGAAGATGCAATGGGAAAATCAGGAAGTTGACGATATTGATGGTATTGTATTGTTTATGACCATTACTCCTGAGATGGCTAAAATCTTCTTGTCAAAACAGCATAATCGACCCCTTTCCAATAGTAAGGTCGATATGTACGCGAGAGATATGCGCCTTCAACGTTGGAAAATCGGTAATGATGTTGTTGTTTTCGACATAGATGGAGTCAATATTAATGCCCAACATCGACTGAGGGCCATTGTTAAGGCTAATCTTGCTCAAAGGCTTATGGTTCGTTTTGGAGCGCAGAGAGAAGAGCAAGAAGCAATGGATATCGGCCCGAACCGAACACTACATGACGTTGCAGTTCTGTCAGGCGAAGAGATATCAAAGTTCGGTACTTCCATTGGGCGCTATATTAAGAAGCAAACCTGTACGGGTTCGATTCGCGGCCATAATTCAACTCGACAAGATGATTTGAGTTTTATTCGACACCATAAGGATGCTCTTGAATGGGCTAGCAATCTACTTAAGCCCAAAATACCTAAGGCACAAAGGGCGTTGGTTCCTCCTGTTGGCAATGATGTAGCTTCCGCATTTGCAAGGGCTTATTATCACTGCAAAGATGATAGAATAAAGCTCATGCGTCTTGAGCAGTTTGGACAGTCGTTGGTTCATGCAGAAGATTACAATCTGCTTGCAATTTCAGGAGACACCAAAGACTCATCCTTCTCCTTGTTTGTTCGCGTACTATTCGACTTGCAAGGTAATCAGGGACAGGTTGGAAGGGATGCTCGTTACAAGAAGGCAGAAAAGGCGCTCCACCTATTCATTGAGGGTCGTCAAGTTTCCATATTGAGAACTGACAACAAAGAGCTTTTCCCTCTCCCTGTTGAGATAGAAGCTCGGAAAGCTAAGAAGAGATAACTTGATTCATAAAGAAGACGGCAATGGATTAACATTGCCGTCTTCTTTTTCTCTTGACAAATTCACAACCTTCTGATATAGTATCTTTTAACAATAAAGGAAAAGACAATGTTAATGGAAACTTACAATTATCCGATAATGGCTGACTTGGCGGTATTTCTTTCAGGTATGTATCTTATGGCTCGCGTAACATGCAATTTGAAAGTACATCTGTTTGCCATTACAAAATCAATCAGCCATAGCGACTTCACATGTAACTTCTATCATTGGAACGACGGAACATTTGTGAAATCCCTCATAACTTTAATTAAACCTTGACATACACTGAATGATGTGGTAAGGTATATGCACAATGAGTAAACAACTATATGTCCCTTGCGTTATCTGCGGTAAGAAGGCAACTTGGTCTTATATGCCTTCCGATGAAAACTATTGCGACGACCATGTTCCTAGAGGTTGTAGCTGTAATTGCAATGAAAAAGGGGCAGAAGAACTTGATGAACAGGGAAGAAAAAAGCCTTGTTGCGAATATTGGATTATCAGTTCTGAGGATCATGAGGACACAAATATGGCAAGTTATGGATGGGAAGCATATTTTAGGCACCATCCTGAAGAACGTATAGAGTCAGTAGAAACGGAATATTGGGAAGACAAATTAGGGATTGAATGATGAATAATATATTTGATTTTATGTTGCTTATATTGGTTTGTTGCATAATTGGTTCTTGTGTTGAAAACAAGATCTCCGAAAGAGATGCAAAAATGGCTATGATAATGGAAAATTCAACCTATAAGCAAGGACAAATTGACGCCATTGCAGGAATAATCAAGTACCATCTTATGACCAATGACGTTACCCGAGAAGTTACATGGGAATTGATTACGCCTTGACTTATCCGCTGAATGATGATAGGGTAAAAGAACAATGAATATATTTGACATACAAAAGATGAGTAACGACGAACTTCTAACCAAGTTTGAGTTTTTGGCTGAAATTGGCCACCTTAGCGACGACATTCATAGTGATTTAGTTCTCTATCAGCAACTCAAGATTGAAATTAAAGCGAGAATGGAAAAGGGAACAAATGAGTAATACAGTCATAGCAATTGCGGCAATCATGATTTGTAAATCCATTACGGGAAGTCAATCTCCTCTTGTAATTACGCCGATTATCTTATTGATCGCACTTGTAATAGATTGTCTGAGAGTTGGCGAATATATCAGTAAACTCTAATTTTCCCTTGACATTTCCCTAAGTTTATGATCTAATTTTTTGGAGTATCAGATAGCTCAAATCGGTCAGAGTAGGCTTGCGCGGCTTGGTTGTGGGTTCGACTCCCACCTGATACTTCTTGCTTTAACGGAGATGCGATAGCTTACTTGGCCAGAGCAGGGATGCACTCAGGTAGCGTGGTTCGACTCCCGCCCATCTCCCATTATTTCCCTTGACTTTTTATGAGTTTATGATATAGCGTTTTTAAACAATAAGGAGAAAGACATGGCCGATACCCTAACAGCAGATGAAGTTATTGAAGAAATTGCTGAAACCCTAAGAGAGAACAGTGGAGAGTTTATCGAATCTATTGCTAACCAAGTACTTACGAATGATGTCAAGTACCTTGAAGATTCCTTGTTTGAGAGAAATTAATCCTTGACTTTCTCTGAGATTCTGATATAGTTTAAATTCTTGTATGGAAAAAACGGAACTCGATTGAACACTTAGGGATAGTTTTAAAGAAACCGTTTCTCCCCTTTTTACTTTAGGAATCATCATGGCAAATGAAAATGAAATGTGGGACGACAATAGAATCCAATATCCAAGATTGCTTGCTGAAATCAGAGCAGTCATTCCACTAGAGACTGTTGCAGAAGTAGCTGACTCAATGGATATTTCATGTAAAGAAGTGTGGGAACTTCTTGAACGTGCAGAAAATCATTGGGAAAAAATTAAAGCCGCTGTATGCCCAATAAATCCTTGACTTTCCCTGAGTTTCTGATATAGTTTTAGAAACAATGGAGGAAGAAATGAGCCACGCATCAGATTTTGTCGAAGGTTATTGCAAGTTTGAAAATGGCATCCATATCCTTTTGGGTATCAGTCGCAACAAAGAAAATGACAAAACTAGTCCTGACCATCATCGGTTTATGCGACGGTTTACTATTTCCTGTAAAGAAGATATTGCCCCAAGAGTAGATGATCTTTTCGCAATGGGCAACAAACCGAACAACACCTATCGCATCTATATCTCTGCTAATGAACGAGATCTGACTAAAGGCTTGTTCAATTTTCAGAAAAGACTCCTTGATCTAAGTTTAGATTTCGCAAGAGGTTTGAATGATGCACAACGAATAGTAAAAAGACTTGACTCTGTATGGAAAACGGAATTGATGCAGAGAAAGAATCGGGCAACCAAACGTTTTATGCTTGACATTGATGAAGATGATCTTGTATTTGCTGAAGAACTGCAAGACTACATTCATACAGTCTCTAAAGTAATTATGTTTCGTCCTACAGTTTCAGGCTACGCGATTGTCTTTGATGCTTGTGATACTCGTGAACTAATGGAAAAGGTTGAGGGCAGAGATGTAGAGTTGCATAGGGATGGAATGCTGTTTGTTGAAACTTGGAAGGTTTATTGATTGACATTTGTTTAAACTTCTGAAATAAATTATAGGAGTCAGCTATGGAAGTAGGCGATCTAATTGGTAATGTAAACGCTTCAACCATGCGAACAATTGCTTTAGCAGAAATATCAAAGCTGAAGAATGGAGAGTCATGGATCTGGCCTGAAAGCGATTATGGTAAGGCTGAAATCTTATTTAGGCATGGTACATATTTCCTCTTTGAAATTCCAACATACGGAGGAGATCCTATACTTTGGGATCATTACACCAAACACAATCTTGACAAACTAATCGAAGCTGTAGAATCTTGGACTTAAATCCTTGACTTTCCCTGAGTTTCTGATATACTCTTAGAAACAATAGGAGAAAACATGTCAACACTAACTCAACATCTTGCCCCAACTACAAGACTTTATCTCTCTGTTGATCTTGACTTTTGGAATGAAAGATCTCTAGCTGAGTGTCGTAAGGTGTTGGACTACATAAAGTTCCGTCATAAGAAGATTGAAATTGTAGACGAACACCAAGATCTCTTACCTGACATTAATCGCCACGAACCTGATACAGTAATTAATCTCGACTACCACTCTGATATTTCCAACAATGAGGCGGTGGAATGGTCATGTAATCAGGAATGGGACGATAAAGATCAAGATTACAAAGCTCCTTTAAACTGCGGAACATGGGCAAATTGGGTTCGGGAAGCTTCAAGACAGCATTTCCTTTGGCTTTATCCTTCTGGCGTTAAAATGAGCAATGCTTTGTGTCATGAACCAAAAGAGCCGAAGTACAATCCCTTTAGACGACCCTCAGTAGCAGGATGGGAAAGAGTAACTAAGAAGGCTGTAAGTAAATTTCCTTACTATTTGATTGATAATGCAATAGGAGTCGGACTTTCTCTAAGTAAAGAATGGCTCAATTTTGGAAAAGATGAAAGCCTACTTGGAATTGTCAAGGATCTTTTTGGGGAAAAAAGAATTGAGAAAGTTCTTGATGTTTGACACAGTTATGATATAGTAAGTTCAAACAATGGGGAAGCAAACAACAAAGGGAGACAGCATGAGTCAAATCACCGTAAGCTATGACAAGTATGAAAAGGGTTACAGAGTCCTCTTTAATTATTGCCAAAGGTTCATCACATTCAGTACGCCCGAGCTTGCTAATCAGAAGGCTACGAAACTCCATCAAGAAAGCCCCTCCACTACCGAACTCCACCTGTTTGTAGAAGTATAGACCAAACCAAAACCTTGAAGACCCAACGGATTAATTTCTGTTGGGTCTTTTGCTGCCCTCACTTCCATCCACACACCAGCTTAACTCCAACATTCCAAACCATAATGAAATCATATTGTCAAGAAGAATAAAAAGAAAATAGCTGTTGACTTTTAATCACTTTTTTGATAAAGTAAGTTCAAACAATGAGGAGAAATCATGTGTGAAGAATACGAAGATTTTGAAGAATACGAAGATTTTGAAGAATACGAAGATTTTGAAGAATACGAAGATTTTGAAGAATACGAACATGAAGAAAAGGAAGTAGAAGAATACGAAGATGGCATGACAGATGTTGAGGCCGATGTTAATACGCTTGCTTCAGCAGGATGGGGAACAGACGAAGATTATGGCTATTATGGCGATGAAGACGAATACTAGAATGAACTCCTTTACATATTACGCTAAATGCCTTCAATGCGATTACTCAGAGGACGCAGATTCCTTACAAGATGCGCGGGAGAAATGCGAAGCCCATGAAAAGGAAAAGCATAAGAAGAAACTTGTAGGACGATTCGGTAAGAAAGTTATTGACAAATCCAAACAAGGATGATTAATATTATGGAAGTAGTATATCATTGGACTAACGGCGCGTACATCAACTCTTACGATCCTGATTTCTTTGAGGAGAAGTATAAAGAACTCTGTGATCAGTATGGTCCACCCTGTATTGCAATTTGTTATTAGGACTTAATCATGAGCATACTAACATCTTTCCAAGAAGAAATGTTTGAAGAGCGAGTTGTAATTATGATCTATAGCGGCGAAGTTCCTAGGGGTGAAGCCGATGCCCTTGCTCTTGCCGATGTATTAGAACATTATCCCGACAACCAACAATTAGAACAAGCAGAACTATTACTTGACTAATCACCATCTTTCTGATACACTTATGGAAACAATGGAGGGAAGAACATGATATTTACTCAACAAGACGCTACCAATGGCAACCTATCCTTATTTATGAAATTAAAGTGTCAAGAGAATAAAATTAAAAGTGGATCAGAATGTCTATTTATTCCTATAAACAGCCGCCGCGCCCTTAAAGCATTTCCTACCGAAGAATATTGCCAAATTGCTCTAGAGAACCAACTTATAGCGGCTAAACATGAAATAGGGCCACCTGTACTTGACGATAATATTCAGCAAATACTAGTGTCTGCTAATCAAATTAAATCATCTATTGGTTATAAAAGTTATACATGGAATATGAAAAAAATGCAAGATGATGGCTTCGTCCTTCTTTGGAGTTATGTTACTTTCATTGTCAAAACTATAGAACCAAATGACGAAAGGGAATATGATTATGATTTGTCAGAACGTATGAAGGAGCATGGATTTTCGGCTAGAGATTTACATGCAGACAATATAGGTATTTATAAAGGGAAATTAGTCTGTATTGATTTTGGCGTACTTAGTTCTTGACATATCACACTCATTCTGATAAAGTATCTTTAAACAATAAGGAGATACAATGAACTTCAGCAACATCAGTAGTTTATGGACGATTGAAAGAGGAAGCGAAGAACCTCCTTGGTATCCTGATTATACGGGATTTAGGCACCATACAGGTTTCGTAAAAGCTATTTCTAAGAAACAAAAGAGAATTAATAAAGCCCAAAAGCAAGCTAGAAAGAAGAATAGGAAAAAGTAATGGCAAAACTCTTCAAAACCGAATATTTGTCATCTGAAACTTGTCCTCTCTATAATCAGGAAATGAACGAATGTCCTGTAGATTGTGGGGGCGATTGTCCAAGTAAAAAAACTCCTAATTTTGAAGTAAAAGTAAGTGAGTTTAGTCCCGACAAAACCCCCTTCGTTATTTGGGATGAAGATCTCGATACCATTCTTATTACAGAAAGAGAATTGAAGATTCTTGCAGATGCCCTTGATTTTGACATAGCAAAGAAGTCTTGACAATTCCACATCCTTTTGATACAGTCATAGAAACATAAGGAGATATACAATGGAAACCCTAGCTAAGTTTACTGAAAGAATGAGTAAGGTCGAAAAAAAAGAAGAGTTTCATGTAGGCAACAGACATGCAGGCCATAGTAGAGCCATATTTAAGTTTGAAGGACAAATCTGTTACTTGGAATCAACAGGCTTTATTCTACCCCCTAAGCATTTAAAAGGAACAATCGGTGGCGCAATGCTTATGATGCTTTCAGATCCTAAGTCTTATTGGTGGACTGATTACATGTGGGGCGGTAAAGAACGTGCCGAAAAGCTTGCAAAACATTATAACGCAACTCTCTTTGAAGCCCCTTATGCCCATGAAGAAAATACTTGGTTTTGCCCACAATTTGCTGAGTTTGAAGACCTTATGAGATTTGTCTATGATAGATTTACAGGCGTATTCATAAAAGAACATGGCGAAGAACCAATACTATATAGGGATTGCGTTTACCCTGATGAACCTATAAAAATGGCTTGACAAATAATCAATAATCTGAAACAAACATAAGGAGTCGTCATGGCATGGAAAGTAATACCATCACGTTAATCATATTTGGAAATGTGAATCAGAAAATTGTTCAGAAGGAAACCCCGAAGAAGAAGTTTGTACCACATTCTATCAAGACAACGGAACTCTTACTTGTAATTGTGGTTCAGATATGGAATATAAGTATACCATGATCAATACTGACGGTTTGAAATACTTGTCAGATCCCGAATAAAACTTGACAAATTCACCTTCTTCTGATAGACTCTTAGAAACATTAGAAACATTAGAGCAGAACAGGAGAAAGAACATGAAAAAGACAGCATACAAAAACTTCATCGCTTCCCTTCCGAAATCTTATAAAGTCAAGTTTCATTCATGGTTGGAATATTTGCCAATTGGTATGAAACTGACGAACCCTCCTCCTATCGTTATGGTTCTAGGGGCAAAGTATGAAGCTCTCGAAAAGCATATCAACAAGAAGGGCTTTCATTTCGCAGACAGTACTACATGGGATGCTTATGTTCCTAAAGAATATTGGCTTAGAGCACTTGTGAAAGACGTAAAGAACTCTTGACAAATCACCACTATCCTGATATAGTTATTTAAACAATAAAGGAGAGAACATGATAACAGTTGACATCGAAGTAACGGCAGATGACAAACACTTCCGAATCCTCAAGCATGAAGTAGTAGAAGTAAATAACAATGCCGTAAGCGAATGTCTCAAGTTTGCATCCAAGGAAATAACAGAAGATGAAATGGTCTATCAACTTTGTGCCAAACGTCCTCATGTAGAAGGAGAAACATTGGCTCAACCATTTTGGGACTTCTTTAATCAGGGCGGACTGTTAGCGTCATGGCAGAAATAAACTTGACTACCCACTGAATGTGATACGTAATGTAGGAGTATGACATGAGTAACATTCGGACATTGTATGTATGCGTTGACGAAGATTGCCCAATAAAAGCAACGTACAATGGTTATAGCATCCCTAAAGTCGGAGATCTGTTTGAGTTTCGAGAGAAGATTGTAGAAGTAATGGACGTTCATCATGGCAGAGGGGGTTGGCAACTCCAAGTAACAAAACTAATTTAATTCCTTGACTATCCACTGAATGCGTGTTAGGGTATAGACATAATCTAATGCAGGCGTAGCTGAGGGAATTAGCAGCGCACTTTTAATGCGCGGACACGGGTTTGATTCCCGTCGCCTGTACCATTTGTATCTTAGTTGAAAATAGTTAAAGGACTTTACGACAAAGATATAGAATTAATCTCCTATGTAAACATCCAACATAGGAGATTAAAAATGTCAAGTAAAAGAAAATGTAGAAAATGTAACGAAACAATTCCCAATAGAGTCAAAATTGATGATGTTTGGAAAAACCTTCAGAACAGAAAGTTTTGTCTAAAATGTTCTCCATTCAAAAACCATAATACTAGTCCACATGATCCTCTTTTAAGGAAAAAAGGGAAGAAATACAAAGAATATTCTGACAAAACAAAGAAAACTATCACTTTGTCCCTCTATAAAAGGGCATTAGAAAGAAAACATAAGCTGATACAGGAAGCAGGAGGAGGATGTCAACAATGTGGTTACGAAAAATCTTGGAGAGCATTAACTTTCCATCATCTTGATCCATCTACTAAAAGCTTTGGTCTTACTCTCAATATGTTATGGTCGCAATCTATGGAGAAAATAACTAAAGAGGCCGAAAAATGTCAATTACTTTGCATGAATTGTCACGCCGAATTAGGGCAAGTGACAAAATTTAATATTGTTGCAGAAGTCAATGACAAATATGGAACAAATTTTCAAGAATAATCCTTGACTATCCACTGAATGTATGATAGCATATGTTCAAACAATGGAGGAACATGAAGGCCAACAAACAAAATATCCATAAGATTGCGAAGAATGTTCGTAAGCAATGTGAGAATTTCGTAGCGTCAAAAGAGTCTGCTTGGTACGATTGTCATAACGATCCTAGTTTGATGACTATGTGTGCGATTGCTTCTTTCGTTTTGTTTCAAGAGTTAGACAAACAAGGAATGAAGCCTATTTATGTTTATGGTCGATACAAAGAAGTACCTGATGATGTTTGTTGCGTCCATCATTGTTGGGTTGAATGTGGAGGATTTATCGTTGACATTACTGCAACCCAATTCCCGATTGACATTCGCAAAAAAGTAGTGATAAGGAATCAGCAACGAGACAAAAACTATTACAAGCAAACCTTCTCTACCGAAGAAACATGGGAAGAGGTACTAACATGGGAGCCAACTCAAAGCCCTAGTTTTGCAGTTGCATCTAGAATTATGGAAAAAGCCGCTTGACAATCCCAACACTTTCTGTTATAGTTATAGAAACAATAAAAAATAAAGGAGAACATAGGACGGCCACATTTGAGGAGGTAAAGGCGGGATGCAAGAAAGATGGGACGCTAGCAGACAAGCAGTTCCCATTAGAGGGTTGTAACGCACAGTCAAGTTTGGGGTATCCACATGCGCCACCACGATGCGTAGAAGGAGAATGCCCGAAGATGAAAGCCTCGGGACACGAAACGGATGAGGGGGAGTTGAAGGAAGGCGAATGCGATGGGTGCAAGATCCTAGGCCTTCTGGTCCAAGCCTGCGAAGCCCATGAGAAAGCAATAGTAGTACAGCGTGACGCCTTTAAGTTAAGAAGCGAAAAGTTGGCGAAGAGAGTACAGGAGTTGGAGGACGAACTCAAAAGAAAATAAAACATGATATTCGATAAGAAGCAAGGAAAATCTACTGCCTCTGAATATTTGCGGATTCAAACCCTCTATTTTATCCAATGCCGTCCACAAAGTAGAAGGAATGAAATTTTAATAATCCTTGACTACCCACTGAATGTATGATACGCTATCTAAACAATAAAGGAGATAGCAATGAGTTTTGATTGGCAAGCAGAAGCACAGCGATGTAATTGTTGTCATAAACATAAGGCCGTTGAGGAGCTTGACGAACACGGAGACTGTATCGACTGTAAAGATCTGAAAGATGCTTGCGTATGGAAAGACCAAATGGCATATGAGTTGGACACTTTCCTTGACACGCATGATATGTAATGGTAAGGTATATATATAATGAATAAAGAAAATTACATATTCCATACAGATCCCGGTCATGGTTGGCTTGCAGTAAAAAGAGATGAACTTAGACGCTTAAAAATCCTTAACCAAATCTCTTCTTGTTCCTATCAAAAAGGATTGACAGTTTATCTTGAAGAAGATTGCGATGCTTCTCTCTTTATCAAAGCCAAGAAAGATGCAGGAGAAGAATTTGATTACAGAGAGAGCCACCAAGAGAATACTCCAATAAGAAGCTATCAGCGTTTTACTTTTTAATTTAACCCTTGACTATCCACTGAATGTATAATAGCGTATATGAAAGTAAGCAAAAGGAAATACAATGTTTGACGTTCCAATTAAATGCAGAGAATGTGGCAGTACCAAACTAACATGGGATGCGGCTGTAAGGAATTGCGGCCAAATCCAAAATGGTTTGCTAAATTTAAATGAAATAGAAGGCATTTTTGTTTTAGGATGCGATGAATGTTCCGAAACGATGGATGTTGTTCCGTCTTCTGAGATAGCAACTTTCCTAAATAATAATTACAAAAATACTTAAAAATACTTGACAAATCTGACTTTATCTGATAACATATCTTTAAACAATAAACAAAGGAAACATAATGAACACTAATGGATACTTGACGCTCTTGTTTGGCTCGCTTTTTGCCTTTTGTATTGGAGGATGTACGGGAGATATGATAGCTTACAAAAAAGGACAAGTTGACGCCTTGAGTGGAGAAGTAAAGTTCCACCTTGCAACCAATAAGACGCAAGAAGTCTCATGGAAGAGAATTAAAGATTAAGGCTTGACTTTCTTTTCACCTTCTGATCATTCTTACAGGAGTACGACGTGGTAACATTCTACTTAGAGCCTTCAAGTACCTCAGCCGCAGTTCATGCAACAAGAATATTTGGCGCAGATAATGTCAATGCAGGCTCTTGGGGTTCAACCGTCTTTGTTACTCTTTACAATCAAGAAGAATACGAGGCAGGCAAAGAGTTGTTAAAGGATGAAGGAATCGAAATCTTGCCTCTTCATCTTGCTCCTAACGCTCCGATTACTTGGAAACATCCCTTGACTACTCAACGATGATGTGCTATAGTATCTTCAAACATTAGGAGAAGAATGAAAACATACGTTGAAATATCAAAACGCGCTCAATGGCTCAAAGCTCAAATTGAACAAACCTATCCGAATACCCATTGGGCAATCAGCATGCATGAAAACCTTGGATGGCATTGCTCTTGTCATAATGGAGGAACGGCAATCTCCTATGATTATGGCAACTTCTATGTCTATATTGGAGAAAAGGGCGGAGGATGTTGTGGCTATTGGTGTGAGTATGCCGCGACTGTCAGGGGAGCCGTAAACAAAACTCTCAAAGAAGCCCACAAACATATAGACCCCATGATTGCGGCCATAGAAAATACAACGAAACTCATAAAAGGTTTGATTTAACTTGATATCTCACTGAATGTTTGATAGAGTGGTTCAAACATTAGGAGATAGCAATGAGTAATCAACTCGGCACACAGCATATCTATTAGAAGAAATACACCGTTTCCGCAAGCTAATGGGAGAAAAGTCCTTCTTCAAAAATCATGATAAAATGGACGCCGCTACAGACGGACTAGCTTACGTTTATCTCAATACAGATGAAATCAACGAAGCCGCTACCTCATTCTTCCAAGCCACCCTTAATGAATGTAACCGTCGAGAATCTTTCCTTCTGTTAGGAGTATAAAGACTTGACAATCAACTGAATGTTTGAAACGAAATAAAGGAGTAAGGAAATAAACATGTCAGAAGAACAAAAATGGACAAAAGAAAGTGAACAAAAAGTTTTATCTAATTTGGTGGAAGCATGGAATGAATTTACAAAACTGCCAATTCAACATCCAGACGACATAGATGAATTTAGGCACTCTTTGCATGACCTTCAGAGAATCATCGGCATTAGAGAAGTACGACGAAACGATAATGATTGGTACAATGAGTTAAGGGATAAAGACTTGACTTCCCACCAAAACTCTGAAACATAACCAAGGAGTCAGACATCTAAACTCAGACCTTCGGTAATCTTTAAAAGATATAAGGTCTTGACATTTTCACTAAATTTGATACAGTAGTCTTTAACAATAAAGGAGAAGAATGGCTAAGAAATATGAAATTCAAGTTAGAAATGGAGATAACACCTTGATTAAAACTATTAAGGTAACTCTCCGATCTGAAGCTATCGGAAACTTTTGTCCTATGTTCTGTACATATAAAGGGGACAAACGTTGTCTTGTTGAATCGGACGCTCTCCATGTTGACGATCCTTTGCGTTGTCAGGAAAAAGATCATATCGGCCAACTTTTTATCCGTCCTAGGAGAGAAGATGGAAAGGTGGTTTTGTCTTGGGACGATCTTGGAACGAAGCAAATTAATCCTTGACAATTCACCATCCTTCTGATATAGTCATAGAAACATTAGGAGAAAAGAATGAAGCAAGTATTGACATTGACGAAGAAAGAAGTAGATACAGCCATTAGAGATTATTGCTTAAAGAACACAGAGATTAAAGTGCTCGAAGAGCCTTTGGTAGTATTAATGGCGGGATCGCTCGGGACAGAAGCGGCCGCCACTGTTGAGTTTAACGCCTAAACCAAACAAAACTCAAAGCCCGAATGGATTTCTCCATTCGGGCTTCTTGCTTCCATTATATCGTCAGCACACACCAGCTTAACTCTAACATTATCAATCATAACTAAATCAATTTGTCAAGCAAAAAGAAAGTTATTTATTCTATTGACTTTTTCCACCCATTTGATATAGTTATCTCAAACAATAAGGAAATACTATGAAGCGCTACTCCGAACTGAATACGGCTGAACTGGTCGCGGCTAATTTGACTGGCGAATATAACGGTATGACGATTGACACGGATATTGCCCTTTCTAACCTGAAAAATCTTGAGCCATCGCTTGCAAGTAAGATTACAGAGCATAAGAACGCTTACGAAAATGTGACGGTCATGGGTCCGGTAAAGTGGAAGAATGAAGAATATAATCAATGCGTCGATGAGTATGTTCAGTACGTTAACCATCTGCGAGATCTAATGGAAAAGTTAAAGAAGGCGATTGTTTAAAAAGCTCCTTGACAAATTCCACAGTTATGATATAGTTATCTCAAACATAAGGGGAAACAGAATGAGCGAAGGACACGACAACATAATGGACAATGTAATAAGTTGCTACACCCGACAGGATGCGCTTGATGATGGAATGTTTGTGGACGTAACGGAAACAGGAAAAGAAGCAGGAATCAAGGTGCCTGTCTCTGTTACAAGCAACCTTTATCATACTCACATTGTCCCTACAGAAGCTCAGAAGGCTAATGGGCAGAGCATGGAAGGCCGACTTTGGGACGTTTTGAATATGGTTGCGGCTTGTGGTCGGGGAATTGTTGGCAAGATGGACGGTAACATGGCGATCTTTGAAGTCCTTTTCAGCGGCAAAAAGATCACACTTTGGGCTTTTATTGAAGGTACAAGCCCCACCGATCCTTCCCCTGCAATGACGATCATGTTACCTTCCGACTACTGATTAACAGAAAATGCCCGACCTGTCAAGTAAAAACAGGTCGGGCATTTATTCTTCATTCCTTTCTTGACTTGTTACGAAAACTATGATCAATAACACTAGAGTATGTCATTCCACGTGCTTCCATGAGTCGCGGCGTATAATTTTGCTCACCATTGCTTGATTTATCCCAAACTTATCAGACAACTTTTGTTGACTGTAATCACCTGTTGCGTATAGTAATCTTATTTCCCGAACCATATCTTCTGTAACCTTACTGCGAGGATTATTCTCCCCAACCATTCCTTTACGTCCTGTTTGTCTACCTAATTTCAAAGATTCTAACTGCTTAGGTGATAGCTTCATATTGATTCTACTTTTGGATATATTGTCGCGCCAGCTTTGCCCTCTTTTTTGTAGTCCTTTTCTAAGATTCTCTTGCCACTCAGGACTTCTGTTTTGCTGTATTTGGCGCATTTTTTCTTTCATTTCTTCAGTCCACGTATTATTTTTTCCGCCTGCAAGTATATTGTAACCGTTGGGAGTAATAGTATCCATTTCTTTAATCCATTTAATTTCAGCTTCATTTAATTCATCTAGGGTTTGACATTCCTCTATAAGTTCCATTTCAAACGAATCTAGGCCATATTTAGCAAAGGCTCGCATTAAGATCCTACATCCATTTTTTGCACTAATATGAGTTGACCATCTCCTAGATAATGTTGATACTGTTTGTCCCACATATTGTTTACCGTTAACCTTATTAGTTATTAAGTATATTTTCATACTTGACTTATTCAATTAAATGTGCTAATAATCCTCTGAAAACATTATAAAATCTTCAACTTCGTTATGCCTCCCTGAGATTACTGAATTTTCCCTTGACAAAAACATAACCTTTTGATACTGTATTTATATGAAAGGGGGTGGCATCATGCGATAAGAAGCATTAAAAGTATGCTTAAGGAGATATAATATGATAAGAACCCCGACCACTATTTTTGGTCGGGGTTCTTATTTTCAAATAAAGATTGACATGGCACTGAATGTATGATTCACTTTATTAGAGTCAGCCGAAAAACTCCTTGACAAATCACCATTGTTTTGATAGACTCTTAGAAACATTAGGAGAAAAGAACATGACTGAATATAGTTGCTTCAATATTGCATGGGATACTGACGGACAGGACGTTGATCTTCCTCAAGAAATCATCGTACAAGTTGATCAAGAAGATGATACAGAAATCCAAGAAACAGGAGATGTCAACGGTGTCCTCTGTGATAAGATTTCAGACAAAATAGGTTGGTGCTTGTGGAGCCATGATTACAAGAGAATTACTCCAAATAATCCTTGACAAATCATCTTTAACCTGATACATTATTTGAAAGTAAGGAGATTCTAATGGCTAAAACAACCAATATCTACTCGGTAAAAGCAGACAACGGAGAAGGTTGGGAAGACCACGATCATTACACGTTGGTCGTCGCCGCTGATTCCGCAGAAGAAGCTGTATATAAGGCTAAAGAAACCTGTTCAATTTACGACAAGAAAAACTACTCATTTGAAGCAGATTTAGAGTTTAAAGGCGTTACTCTGAAAGAAGAGGAACCCGTAACTCCTTGGACAATCTTAGTCGCCACATTCCTTGCAGAGCGTAACATTAAACATGAAGTAGACGGTTCAATAAACTACCTCAAGATCGATAGAGATTCAATCATGAACTATATGTGTACGCGTGTTCCTGAAAATGACGCTTACGATATGTTGAGAAAGAACCTGAACGAAACTTTTGGGGGGAGATTTAACTATACTCTCAAGACTGATGATTGGCTTCTCCTCGAAAAGATTGCTTGAAATCGCTTGACTTTTGAACTCAGTGTGATATAGTTAGTTCAAATCATAAGATTCAAATCATAAGGATAAGACAATGGTAACCAAAATTGACGCTTGGAAATCAGTTGACGGTTACTTGTACAGCACTAAGGATGAAGCAGATAAGGCCGATGCTCTATGTAACTCTAAACTAAAGATCAGAGAGATCGTTAATGAAGAGTATTGGAGCAGAATTACAGCAGATTCAATTTTCGAAGATATTATTTGGAATAACAGAGAAAAGATTCTGAAAGTATTGAAGGCCATTGAAACTCAAGGACTTATCAAATCAACTTCTCCCATACCTGCCCCTCTAAACTTTGATTAAACAACCCCACAACCCCCTAGAAAACCCCGTTCCTTAATTGGTTCGGGGTTTTTTATGTCCACACTCCATCAGCACTCACCAGCTTAACTCCTACAATCCCAATCATCTTTACCTCCTTTTGTCAATCATTTTATGCCATTTAATTAAATTCAATTAAATATCTTTGTTATTGACTTATGACCTTAATATGATATGATGATTAAACAATAAGGAGATAGCATGACCCACAAGAAGCAAACAAATCTCACCTTCTCAAGTTTTGGTCGTATCATCCTCCACCTTGGTTCATTCAAAAGAGATCATAAGTTAAAATTCCATTTTCAAGGCATTAAACGCGAAATCGTAAGAACTTCCTTGACATCCCACTGAATAACTGCCATAATACGAGAACGATAAAGGAGAATCATGGTTAGCAAACATTCAGACAACTTCGTAATTGACATTAACATCGTAGCGTCGTAAGATCAAACAATCGGCAAATCTTGACATCCCACTGAATGTTTGAAACAAAACCAAGGAGCCACAATGAAACGCGCCCCACATGATAACGCAGATACCACACCATTCGTTCGTAAGAGTATTAACATTTGGGTCAGTCGTAAGTTCTTGGAGAAAAGAGACTTAACCAAGGAAAAGAATCTGAAGAAGGCTTAAAAAAAGCTTGACATTTCACCCTTAACTTGATACAGTATTACAAACGATAGGGAAACGATAGGGAAACGATAGGGAAACGATAGGGAAACGATAGGGAAACGATAGGGAAACGATAGGGAAACGATAGGGAAACGAACTAAGGAGAAAGAACATGCCTCGCGTAATCAAAACCTCAACCGCAATGAAGCTCACCAATATCCTACTTTCAATCCTGCCACGTACCATCAACACAGGTCTGACCAAGGATCTCGGAACTGTCCACCCTAACCTCAAAAGCAAGGGAAAGGCTGTTGACTTCACATGGCGTTACAGCAGATTCCGTCTCACTGCAAATCTTAAGGTTCAAGAATACAACTTCATGAATCAGCCTAAGCCTTCCGAAACTGCTCTTGAAACTGAAAACATGATCAGGAGTGCTGTCAAGGCATAATTTAATATAAATCATCGGGGAGTTGCCTTATAAGTTGTAAGACGCTCCCCTTTAACTATTTACATCTTTTTCCTTGACATCCCACTGAATGTTTGATCGCGTATGCAAAAGTAAGCTATTAATCCTCCTTGACTTTCCCAACCATTATGCTATAGTAATCTCAAATCATAAAGGAGAGAATCAGAGAATCATGAACATCAATATTTCAGGCCCATATTTTAAGTGCTGTCATACTTCTCTTACAAGAACGACTTTACATAGGGACGAATGGTTTGTTTCTCGCCCCCTTAAACCAAATGAAGCATCCTCTCCTATTCTTAAGATGATCGGCAACAAGCCTTTAGGATGTATTCTTAAGTTTAAAAATAGAAAAACCTATGTTATAGATCAACTCTATCCTCATACTGCTTTCAAATCGCTAAAAAAGGCTGTTGAGTTCCTTGTTAAAAATGATGGTAAACTCGTTTTTTGTACTTGACTTTTCCAACCATTATGATATAGTTAGTTCAAATCATAAGGAGATAGTCATGGCCAAATGTAGAGAATGCAATGTTGGAGAGTTGAAAGTCTTGGGCATAGGGGCTTATGATGACACCATTGAAGTAGAATGCCCCAACTGCGGAGAATGTTACGAGGTTGAACCTGATGGACTCGGAGATGGTGGCCTTGAGTTCGTTGACGCGCAAATGATAGAAATGCAAAGAAACTAACCAAAACATAACCAATAAGAAACCCCGATCATTAATTTGATCGGGGTTTTTCTTTGCCCCATTTTCCGTACACAAGGCAGCTTAACTCTAATAATTCAACCCAGACCCAAACCAAAACTACAAGCTCAAACTGAATGTTTATTTAATTACACTTTGTTCTCGACTTCTACATTTCATTCAGGTTCAAATAGTCAGAGTATGTAACGGCCATTAAAAAAATTCTCATTGTTGATAAAAAATAGTTGGTGTTTAAGTTTGACTTCTTCACCTAAATAGACTATGATGGTTTTTCAATGATAGAGAAAGCAACCAACAGGAGCTAGTCATGGACATTAAGACCACCGTCAAAGTTGAAAATTGTCGCGTCAAGGATCTTCTTACTTCAGCCGTTGAGGGAGGAAGCAATTATTGGGGGGAGATTAGGGATTATGACCTTGCTAATGGCATAACTTTGGGGCAATTTGATTTTCCCCATATCGACGTTCCTTTCAAAGAGGGTTGCTCGATCATTTTTGACGACATTGAAGGCGATCCTGATCTGTCCAACAAAAAGCTCAACCTCGAAACCATGCAGAACGGTTTGCAAATAATGGCCGACAAGTACCCCCATCATTTTGCTGACGTTATGACTGAGCAAGATGATGCAAGTACGGGAGATGTATTCTTGCAATGCTCTCTCTTCGGGGAAATAGTTTTCGGCTAAATAACTTGACAACTCAGAAGGAACCCGATCATTAATTTGGTCGGGTTCTTTTTTTACCCTCACCCACTCTCACTAACCGCTTAGACTCCAACAACTTAACCCATAACTAATTTCATTTGTCAAGCATAAATGAATAAAAAGAAAGTTTTATTAGTGCTTGACAATCAATGGCTTATGTAAATTAAATAATGAGAGTACACCATCGCTACACTACCGCAAAACCTGAGATCCAAACCTATCCCACGGAATGATTATACTCTAACAAAGCAGTTGGAGTTTTTGCCATATTGTCAAGCTTTATTATTTTCAGATAGACGATTTTAGTAGTTGACTTTTTGGGCCATAGGCAGTAAGATGGTTCTTAGACAATCGGGAACGCGGCGCGGTTAACATTAACAGGAGCTAGTCAGTCTTATGGAAAATTCAATCATCCTCGCAATCGGTAAGGGTATCAAGGCGGCTGTAGTAACAAAGGCGTCAGGGGAGCTTGAGGCAGGCGTCTATCCCATTGATACGACGATCCATATCAAGGGGCAGATCAAGAAGGGGGAGGATTACGATCAGGTCGTCGCGCAAAAGGCAGAGCCTTGGCGTTTGTTCGCCATTGCCATGTCCAAGCTCAACGAAGTTACGGCCAATGCTGTTACGGTTGAGAGTATTGTCGCGTTGACCGAACAGGAGGCTTCCGACGAAGAGATAAAGAGCGAAACGGAAATCAAGAAAAGCGTTAAAGAAAAGTTGGCTGAAATCAAGAAAGGCGCGTTGACTCTCTGCAAGGGCAACGTAACGACTAAGGTTGAGTTTGCCGAAGTCGTCGCTGTTTCTGAAAAGGAGGAGGTCGAGGTCGAGGAGGATTATGCGGAGGTCATCGGGGACATAGTAAAAGTCGCCGAGTAGATTCACGTTAGGAAAACGGGCGACCTAATCGATTAGGTCGCCCGTTTTCTTTTGGGGTCATGTAAAAATAAAGCTTGACAAATCCTATGGTGTCAGGTTTAGATCCTCAGAGTAACCCAAACCCCTAGATATTCATGCCATCTTTTTACTTGACAAGCGCATGGTATTTTGATGGAAATCCTATGGAAAATAGTTTCACTTCTTTCTTGACAAGCCTATGATTTTCACTACGGTTCCTTGGTTAACTCTAGTAATCACAGAAGAATTTTTCCTATGAAGTCAAGCAAAAAAAGTGTAAAAGTTGAAAAAGCCTATGCAATCAATCCACGTGTATTTAACCAATCTGACATGTAGGGGGTGCCCTAAGTAAACGACCACTAGTTT
>Ga0307928_10000914_pt1 | contig 22148 bp, 26 predicted proteins | sample AceLakmetagen232_FD_201815 | JGI IMG/M metagenome (GOLD analysis project Ga0307928, IMG submission 201815) | Saline water microbial communities from Ace Lake, Antarctica - #232 | ecosystem: Environmental > Aquatic > Non-marine Saline and Alkaline > Saline | place: Antarctica: Ace Lake... | reverse complement strand
TCCACCCCGGCCGCATCGTCGAACCGGACGACCGCTACAACGCCGCCTATGACCTGCGCCAGGAGATCATCATCCTCATCACGACGGACGGCCAGGTCCCCGACCCGTGCGAGGAGCTGATCGCCCTCACGCTCGCCCGGATGCGCGCCTGCCGGGACGGCATGCTCGGCCTCGCCTCGGACGGACTGAAGAACATCCGCGCCACCGCCGGCCTCGAACCGTGGCAGACTCCCGGCGCCGCCCGCCTCATGTGGCAGGCGACGATCACCGTAACACTCGACTGGATCCTATTCGCCTGACAGGAGGATCGCCCCAATGCCAGGACCACGATCACACGGAGGCTGGCGGCGCCATGTGCGCATCGCCGTCAATACCGCCCACGCTCTCTACGGCGCCGACCCGCCCGATGAGTGGCTCTGGGTGCCCCTGCTCGGCGACGGCATGTCCCAGAAAGCCACCGCCCCGCGGTTCACCCCCGACACCAACTTCGGCGGCGACTTCCGACGCCACGTCGCCGTGCCCAACAACATGGTCGTCGAAGGCGACCTGACCACGCTCCTGTGGCCGGAGGTCACGGAGCTCCTGCTCGACATGGCCCTGGCCCGCGTCGAGACGGCCGGGGACAATTACCAGGACCTCTACGGCCACGTCATCGAGCACCACACGCCCGACGATCCGCGCCGCCACTACGGCGTCGTCGCCAACACCCTGGCTCTCGCAGCCACCGGCACCGGCGACAACGACGCCCAGCTCACCCTCGGCCTCATCGGCCAGCGCGAGGAGCGGATCACCGTCGCCGCCCCTGACTACAGCGGCATAACGCCCGTCCCCTTCATGGCCGGCCACGCCGTGATCAAGGTCGAAGGCGTCACCATCTCCGACGTCGAGAGCTGGGCCCTCAACGTGGACAACGGCATCGGGGATGCCCCGTTCATCTGGAACACTGACGTCGGCATGGCCGTGCGCGTCCACGCCATCGCCAACCGGCGCGCGATCAGCGTGGCCCTCACGAAGCTCAACAACAGCGCCCGGTTCAACCTGGCTATCCGGCGCGGCGACGAGATCACGTTCCACGCCAGGTTCACGCACCCGGACGGCCACAACTTCGAGATCATCCTCCCGTCCTGCTACGTGGAGGAGTCCCCGGAGGACGGCACGCCCAGCGCCCAGGCGAAGGAATCGCCAACGCTCCACGCGCAGGTGGCCGAAGTCGGCATCTATGCCGGGCATGACATCGTTTATGGCGTCGACCTCGCCGCTGGCGGGACGACCACACTGGAGCCGATGACCACAACCACAGCGGCCCCGGCGGCGACGACCACGACGGCATAGGCCGGAGCCGTCGACAAGGGGCCGGCGCTTGCCCCTCAGCGTCGGCCCCACCGCTCCCTCGAGAGGGGAGGGGAGGAGGGAGTCATGGCTGCGCCTGACCCCGCATCAAGCGGACTGGACCCCCAGTGGGTCCGCCCGGAAGGTCTCTACAAGGCCCGCGTGGACCTCGGTGAGGGCGACTTCGCCGTCGTCTGCGCCGTCTCGCGCGGCCCCGTCCAGCGCGAACTCGATATCCTGCTCGACCTCGGCGACAGCGTCCTGTCGCTTGGGGACGAGGCCGATCCACAGGCCATGTTCGCGGCCATCCGCGCCAAGCTCGATGGCGAGACGCAAGGCAAACTCTGGCGCCTCGTCGACGACCTTATCGTCCATTCGCTCGTCGAGTGGCACGTGCCGGCCATCGCGGCCCTGCCGGCGTTCGGCGGCAACGAACCGCCCGCGCCGACGGTCACACTCGACGAAGCTGCCCGGCAGGAGGTGCTCGACAACCTGCCGCTCGACGCCCTCGCCCGGTTGCTGCTCGGCGTGGTGTGGCACCTAAAAAACTCCTTGGGGGGCTTGAGGCTGCCTGCCCCGGCCTGAGCCCCGCCGACCTCTACTGGCTGGCATGCCGGGGCCAGCCGGTGCCCCGGGCCGCCTGGCCGGCCCTGCTCTGGGCGCGAGACGTGATCGGCGAGCCGTTCAGCATATACCAGTCCGTGGCGCAGCTCGGCGATCCTGTGGAGACGAGACATGGCTAAGGACGTCAAATACGGCATTCTCCTCGAGCTCCGCGACAAGGTCACCAAGGGCCTCGGCAAGGTCCAGAAGGGATTCAAGGACTTCGCCAAGAACGTCGAGGGTGCATCCCGCACCGCGCGCAGGGGCCTCCTGGGCGTCGCCGCCGGCATCGGCGCTGTAGTCTACGCCTCGGCCCAGCAGGAAGAGGCAGAGACAAAGCTCCGCGCCGCCCTCGAGGCCACCGGCCAATACTCCGACGATGTCTACCGGCGGCTCCACGACCTGGCCGGCGAGATCCAGAACGTCACTGTCCACGGCGACGAGCTCATCCTCGGCCTCCAGGCCCAAGCCCTCAACCTCGGCGTCACGGAGGACAAGATGGGGGAGGCGACCAGGGGGGCCGTCGGCCTCGCCACCGCCCTGGAAATGGACCTCAACACGGCGCTCCGCTACACCGCCCTCGCCATGCAGGGCGAATACACCGTCCTCCAGCGCTACGTGCCCGAACTCCGCACGGCCAAGGAGCCCGCAGAGAAGCTCGCCATCGTCCAGCGCATCATGGCCCAGGGCTTCGAGCAGGCAGCGGCCCGCGCCGAGACTCTCGAGGGCAGGGTATTACAACTCAAGAACCGCTTCGGCGACCTGCTACAGGCCATCGGCGAGACCATCTTCGGGACCGACAACTGGGCCGACACCGTGAACGCGCTCCAGGAGACAATCAAGGGCGCCATCGACTGGATCGAGAACATCACCGACGAGCAGAAACAGAACATCCTCACCCTCGTCAAGTGGGGCGTCGGCATCCTCGCCGTCATCGCCGTCCTCGGCCCCCTGGCAAACGCTATCGCTGGCGTCTGCGCCGCGATCAAGTTCATGCTCGCCCCGGCCGGCCTGATCTCGGCGCTGTTTCTCATCATCGCGGGCGCCGCGCTCACGGTTACGGACGCCCTTGGCCTGACCGAGACCGGCATCTACGACCTGCTGAGCTCCTGGGAACCGCTGGATAGCCTCTGGACGCAGATCGCCGCCGGCATGGCCAGGGCGGCCGACCTGTTCGAAGCTGCCTGGTACCGCATGGTGTCGACCGCCCGCTGGGCCGTCGCCGAGGTCCTGGAGATCCGCGAGAAACTCGTCGGCTGGATACCCGGCGTCGACAGCCTCGAATCCCTCGTCGGCGTCGACCCCGAGCAGTGGATCAAAGACCTTCGCAAGATGAACGAGGACGCCAAGGCCCTCCGCGAACAGAACAAGGCGGCATCCGAAGAGGTCGTCGCATCCCTGTGGGCCGGCTATGAGAAGCGGAACCCCCCGGCCGGCAAAGCCCCCGACGCCGCAGCCGCCAAGGACGCCGCCGGCAAAGCGGCGGACTCCACCAAAGGTGTCAACGAGCAGGCGCAAATCCTGAACGAGACCATCATCCCCGTACTCGAGGCCCTGGCCAACGACCAGGACCTGACCAAGGAGGAACTCAAGGACCTCAATCGACGCCTCAAGCGCCTGGCCCAGGCGAGGAAATAGATGGCCGCTGGATACTTCAACGACGGCACACTGGACGTCGAACTCGGCGCGCATGTTTTCGTCAGCCCCCGCGCCCGCCGCCGCAACCTTCGCCTGAAACCCTACGATCGGGCGGCCACCGTGCTCGACTCCGGCGGCGGCGTCCTCGAGATGAAGGTCACCGGGCAGCGGCTCCGCGCCAACCTCGGCGACGGCGAACGTTACATCTATGAGACCCTCTACGCCCTCGCAACCAGCAGCCCTGGCGACCTGGCCTTCGAGGACAACCGGGCCCACCGGCACGTGTTCGGCGACTCGGTCTGCATCGGCGGCTCGGGCCAGGTGCTGGCGTTCCGGTTCGCCGACATGCGGCTGGACTTCGCCTGCCCCGAGAAATCCTCCGAGCCCGCCTTCGGCGCCGTGCCGGCCGCCCCCGCCGCCTACCCGGGCACGACAAACGCGCAGGACTACACCGCCGGCGGCGTCGACCTGGGCCAGGCGGGGGTGATGCGCATCGAGATGCAGCGGTCTGTGTCGCTTCGCGAGCTGCCCCGCGCGCGCGGCGCGCGCACGAGTGTGCCGCCGTCCGGCGCGCTCATACGGTTCCTGGTCGAGACCGAGCGCATCGCCGCCACCGAGAACCTGGCAACCGACCTGGAGGACCTGGCGCGCGCCATCGGCCCCGGCCCGGTCACGCTCACGGCCAACGGCAACGCCTACGGCGGCGTCGTGCTGGAGGGCATCAGGCCACGCCATACCGACCGCAAGCACACCGTCGTCGAGTGCGAGCTGGTCCAGGACATCGCCGCCCACGGCGCCTGGCACTGGACCACGACGACCGCCGCGCCGGCCACGACCACCACAACGTCTGAGTAAAGGAGACACAAGATGAGTCCTCTCGCAAAAGATCGGGATACAGATTACAGCCTCGGCGACCTGCTGGGGATGCCCGTCCAGGCGGGCGTGAGGATATTCGGCGGCGCGCTTGTCTGCTCGGACGGGGAGGGCTACGCCGTGCCGGCCGCGGACGAGCCCGGTCATGTTTTCGAGGGTGTGGCCACGGCCGAGGCCGACAACCGCAACGGCGCCGCCGGCGACGTCTCTGTCGTCGTGCGGAGGCGCGGACGCTACCTGTTCGGCGCCGCCAGCCCTATGCACCAGGTGCTCCAGGGAGCCTACGTTTACGCGAAAGACGATGAGACCGTGGGCCGCACCGGCGACGTGAGACACCGCGTTGCATGCGGCCGGATCGACAAGATCGCCAACAGCAGGGAGGTCTGGATGTTGATCGACTTCTTCACTGGGCGGGCCACGTCGCGCAACGAAGGGGTGATCATCGTAGAGACCGAGCCGAAAGCCGATTGAAGGGCGTGTAGATGGCCATTGAAGTCTATGTGAACGGCGCTCTGGAGACGGACCTGAAGGCCAATTGGCTGCGCCGAAGCTACATCGATCCCTGGTCCTGCGAGCTCTCTTGCGCCGGCCGCCATGACCAGGACGGCGGCGCGGTGATCGGCCTCTACGACTGGGTCGAGCTGCGCGACTCAGAGACGGGCCGGGTCCTGTTCCGGGGCAACGCCGTCCAGGCCAGCCCCGGCGGCGTCGAGGCCGAGGGCATCAGGTGGCTGTGCAAGGACCGCCGCTGCCGGCTCGCCGAGGAGATCGTCCGCGTCAACGGCTCGGCCTCCTACGTCTGGAACCGGCGCGGGTTCCGGTGCAACGCCTCGGGCGGGGAGGACTCCCCCGGCCGGGACGGCGGCAAGTGGACCGTCGGCGAGATCTGCATCGACATCCTCGAACACGCCCTGGGCATCCCCGCCGCCGGCAGCGACATCGACGGCCACCACCCCGACGCCTCCTGCGTGACCGACACCTATCTGACCGGCCTGGACATCGTCGGCTACGACGCCGCCGACTGGCTGGCCGTCGACAGCGCGATCGGCGAGTTCGGCGTCAGCGAGACCACCGTGGCCGAGGCCCTCGAGATGCTGCTCGGCCTGGCCGGCGGGATGTGGGGCTGGTACATCGACGAGACGGGCGTGCTGCGCCTGCACGACCTAAGCGCCCTGCCGACCACCGACCTGGCCGCCGGCCAGACGGGACACTGGCAGGACGAGGTCGGCAAGGACTACATGCTCCTTGGCAACCGGGTCGACTGGAGCCTCGAGGGCGTCTATAGCGAGGTCGTCGTCCAGGGCACAGACATGACGGTCGAGGTGAAGCCCTCCAACATCGAGGCCAGCGGCAACGCGGCGCTCAATGGCGGGGGCGAGCTCGAGCTGGTCGACGCCCCCTGGCGGGGCTACCCCTGCGCCTACAGGGCCCTGCTCCAGCCTTACCGGCACTGGACCAGCCGCCGCGTCGGCACGGACGGCTCCTGTGAGGGCGGCGGCGCCGAGTGCGGCGTGCCGGACAACGTCGTCTCGATCACCTGGGGCCCGCGCATCTACCGCGGCACCGACGCCGGGGCGAAGACATACCTCGTGCGCCTCGTGCCCGGCGGGCGGTGGGTCCTGAGCCTGGCCACGGGCATCCTCATGTTCTACTACGTGCCGGCGCTCGGACCCGGCGAGAAGCTCTGGGGCTGGTACTGGGCCCGGCGGCCCTTCACCGCCGGCGCCGGCCCGGGCGGCACGGCCTATAACTGCTACGGCTACGAGCGGACGCTCTGGGTCTTCGACCCGGCCTACCGCCACACCTCCAGCTACCCGGCCTCCGGCGACGCCGACGAGGTGGCCGAGATGGAGACCCTCGCCGCCCGTCTGCTGGAGCAGCACAAGGACGTGCGGCTCCAGGGCGCCCTGCGCTGCGACCTGGCGGATCCCTTCGGCATCGACCTGACCTACCGCTACAACGTCACGAACCTCACCGCCCCGGCCATCGGCGGGTGCGACCCCGACCCCATGGACTGGTCCGAGGTGGCCCTCAACGCCGTCGAGGTGTTCTACGACTTCGAGGCCAACCTGACCGAGATCACGGTGGCCAACACGCTGTTCATGCTCGAGGGCTACAGCGAGCTCAAGCGGCGGCTCTACGTGAACCAGGAGATCCGCACCGCCCGCGACCTGGCCGAAGACACGCTCGACTGCCAGGTGGCCGAGAGCGCCCAGGAGGAGGGCGCCAGCTACCCGACCTCGACGCACGCGCCCGTGACCACCACCACGCAGGTCCCAGGCAGCACGACGACCGGCCCGCCCCCGGAGACGACCACCCCGGCCCCGCCCGGGCCGACCACCACGCCGCTCTGCGACGACTGCCGCGACCTGGCGGACCTGTGCTTCCGGCTGGACTTCGACGGCCCCTGCTGCGGCATCGCCTACGGCGGGTGCTCGGCGAAGGTTGAATGGCTGGCCTCGGCCAGCGGCCCCGACGGCGTCCAGTGCTGGTGGCAGGGCGACCTGGTCTGCGCAGGGGCGACAACCACACCGGCCCCTGCGACCACGACCGAGATGGATTACGGCGAGCCGCCGGGCGACGTCGTCGAGCTGATCTTCCACCCCGTCGCCGGCTGGATGATCGTCCACGGTGAGAACGCCTGGCTCAAGGACGCGGGAGGGACCGACCCCTGCGATCCGGCCGGGACGTATAGCTGCGTCTGCGGCGACGCCGGGTCGGTCACCGTCATCGAGACATTCTGCGGCACGACCACCGAGGCGCCCACGACCACGACCGAAGCGCCCCCGACGACCACGCCCGCGCCGGTGGTGCCGACCACCACCGAGGCCCCGCCGGATGCCTGCCCGGACGACTGCGACGCCTGCATCGAGAACACCGTCACGATCGCCGGCTGCGCGGGCTCCGTCGCCGCGCTGAACGGGGTCCATACCGTGACGCGAACCGGCTGCGACTGGGCGAAGCTGGTGCCGGCGAGCATCTGGATACAGCTCGGGTGCGACAGGGTGTGGACGAGCTGCTCTCCCGCGCCCAACAAGTGGAGTTGCCAGGGCGCCAAATGGTTCATGGGACCGATGCAGTGGTGGTATTTTTGCCACTGGTCGATGGCCAACACCGACAACTGCCCCGGCGGAAACTACGTGTTGGACGTAATAGCCGGCTGCAATAACGACGTCGGCTGCTGCGCGACGATCTCGGTCTCATAGGAGGACGACATGATCGAACTGACGGACCAGCAATTGGAGGAGTTCGCCGACGTCATCGTTGCTAAGGGCCTGCAGCCCTGGCTCCACGTGACCACGAAAGAACAGCAGGCCCAGGCCCTTGCCGAGTGCGCCGCCACCGACTCGTTCAATTTCGGCGGCGGCATGGAGACGCCCGAAGAAGGCATTGCCGCCTCGGCGCGCCTGGTCGAGGTCATCGCCTCAAAGATAGGGGTAAACCTGGATGCCGAAATCGACACTGAGACAATACCTCGCTGAGCTGAAACGGCAAGGCGCCCCCGGCGCCGCCGCCCCCGCGCGCAAAGACAAGCGTGGGTGCAAGGGCTGCCGGGAGAAGCTGCTCCGCAAAGCCAAGGATGCGGTCACCGTCTCAAAGCCCGCCGCGCCCATGAAGCTCGCGCCCGTCATCACGTCCTTCAACGAGGGCGACGAGGTCTACAAGACCGCCGACAGCCTGGTGCGCTCGATGGTCCTGAGCCCCACGCGCGCGGCGCCCGTGGTGATCGACGACGGCTCGGCCCCGGCCGTGGAAGTGGAGCGGCTGCGCCTGATCGGCGTCTCGCGCGCGCGGCACGAGGAGGCCCAGGGCGTGGGACGGTCCCGCAACGCCGGCGCGGCCGTCGCGCTGGACGGCGGCGCCGACGCGGTGAGCTTCCACGACGCGCACATGCGGTTCCCGCCGGGCGTCATGGAGGCCCTGGCCCGCAAGGCCGTCGAGACCGGCGCCATCGTCACCTCGAAGGCCGCCGGCTGGTGGGACAAGAAGACGGGCAAGCTCCACAGCTTCCGCGCCTGGGGCGCCGACCTGCACTGGAACATCGGCTACGGGCTCCAGGCGAAGTACCGCATCTACCCCAAGAACCAGCCCGAGTGGATACGCGTCCCCTGCGCGATGGGCGCCTGCTACGTGATGAGCCGCCAGACCATCGAGAAGCTCTCCGCGCCCACCGGCCGGCTCTGGGACGACGTGGCGGGCCGGTGGGGGTTCAGCGAGCAGGCCCTGGCCGTCAAGGCGTTCCTGCTCGGGATCCCGACCCTGGTCAGCCGCGACCTCCAGACCCATCACCTCTACAAGGAGTCCAACCCCGTCCCGAACGCCGGCATCGAGACCTGGAAGAACATCTGCTACTCGATGGCGGCGCTGCTCTCGGAGGAGACCTTCGACGAGCGGTTCCGGCCCTGCTGCGAGACCTACATCCGGGACCACGTGGACCGGCTGGCAAAGCAGGCCCGCGCCGACCGCCCCGGGGGGGCCAAGGCCCCGCTGCCTTGGACATACAACCAGGAGCAGGCGATCTTCACCGACCTCTGCGGTCGCGGGGCGAAGATCGCCGAGCCCCACGCCGACCACGCCTGGCTGCCTGAGCTCACCGAGACGGCGCAGAAGACGGCCACCGGCCTGGACCGGGCGATCCGCATCCTGCAGTGGCGGCCCGGCGAGAGCACGGTGCTGCTTCGCCGGCACTTCGCCGGGGCCGACATCACCTGCCTGGAATGGAACCGGCACCGGGCGACGAACTGGGCCCCGCTCCTGAAACGCATGGGCGTGCGGCTGCTCCAGGTCGAGCTTCGCCACTGGACCAACCCCCAGGCGGCGGGGTTCCTGAAGGATGAGAAGCCGTTCGACCTGATAACCCTCGGCGGCGAGATGGCCGATGCGTGCAAGCCCGCCGCCCAGCGGCTCCTGGCACCCGGCGGCGCGATCGTCGTCAACACCACCGCCGACGCCTACCAGATCGAGGACAAGGAGCGCTTCGCCACGGGCGACCGGCTCGAGGCATACCGAAAGGCCACGGCGGCGGGCGGCGCGAAGAAAGGAGCAAACCCCACATCCGGGGACGATACCCTCAACAACCGCCAACCAAGCGTAACCCCCAAACCCGCGTCGCCCACCGTCACGGTCGTGCTGCTGAACTGGCGCCGGCCGGAGAATATCGGCCCGGTGCTGCACGCCCTGGCGCGGCAGACCGTCCGGCCCCGCGTGATCCTGTGGGACAACGGGTTCGGCGAGAGCGGCGGGCTCAAGTACCGCGCCGGGGTGCGGGGGCTGCTGCCCATCGACCAGCACAGGTTCGTGGACCTGGTCGTCTCGCCCTCGCGCAACCTCGGCTGCATGCCGCGCTGGTGGCTGGCCGCCATGGCCGAGACGGACTACGTCTGCTCCCTTGACGACGACCTGGCCCCGGCCGACGAGCGGGTCCTGGCCGACGCCATCGACGCCCAGCGGCGGCTCTGCCCCGAGGGCATCGTCGGGCCGTTCGCCTGGCAGCGGGTCGAGGGCAAATCCTACAAGGCCGCCCGGCACTTCAACGGCCGCTCGAAAGAGGACCGGCGCGTGGACGTCGTCAAGGGTCGCATGATGCTCTTCCCCACCCGGCTCCTGGCCCGCGTGCCGCTGGGCATCCCCGGCGCCGACCTGGCCGAGGATGACGTCTACCTGAACCTGTGCGTGAGCCGCGGCCTGCCGGGATACCACCTCGTGCCCGGCGTGCTGGCGGGGCGCCTCAAGCAGGTCGGCAAGGAGGACGCGAGATCGAGGGCGCTTCGGCCCGGCCACTACGAGCACCGGGAGGAGTGCATCAAGTTCCTGACGGACTACTGGAGGAGCCGCGAATGATCGAAGACAAGCTGATGACCCTGTTCTCGTTCGCCTTCATAACCGCCCTCGTTCCCCAGGTGTGGGCGGGGTTCCGGCGTCGCCCCTGCATCGGACTCTTCACCAGCGGAGCTACTGCCCTGACCCTCCTGGTGTATGTCGTGTGCGGCGTCAGGCTGGGGCTGATGTTCGCGCCGGTGGCCTGGGCGGTGACTGCCGTGCTCTGGTCCGCAATCTTCCTCCAGGAGCTCATGTGGCGCAAGATCGACGCCATCAACTCGGGGAACCGCCAGTGACCGAAGGCAGCCCGCTCTGCGACCTGAAGCAGCGCACCCGCTGGTATCACGAGGAGTTCCTGTTCGTCGTGCTGGACTGCGAGAGCTGCGGCGGCCCGATGTGGGTCCAGCGGCTGCACGGCCCCCGCCAGAGCGCGGTCCAGAGGGCGGCTCGAACCCGCTGCCGGCGGCTTTTCGGGCCGGGCGTGACGTTCACCGGGCCCGGCCACGTGCCGGGCCACTACTCGGAGCACGTGCGCGGCGCCGGCCAGGCGGGCGCCGCCAGCCGCGACGCGGCGTGAAAGGAGACTCTCATGGGTTGGCTCAAAGCGCTCTTGAAGTCCCGTAAGTTCTGGCTCACGGTGGGGGCGTGCGCGGCGGCAGCCGCCACCGGCAACCCCCAGGCCATACCGGTCATCATCATGGTCAACGCCGGCCTGATCGCCGCAGAGGACGCCGCGGCGAAACTCAAGGGAGGGAAGGTCGCCCCATGATCCCCATGCCCGACATGCCGAAGACGCCCTACGTCCTGGCCCGGCCGGACATCCGGCCCGGCATGGTCGCCTTCTTCAGCCAGGACACATCCGGCTTCAAGAAGCTGACGCAGTTCCCCTCCTGGCGGATCAAGCACGGCCAGGAGCCGTCCCACGAGTGCACGCACGTGGGCATCATCGACGTGATGCCGAGCGGGCGGCGCGTGCTGATCGAGGCTACCAGCCCGAGGGTGATCGTCGGGCCGCTGAGCGCCAAGGTGTGCGAGGCCGAAGGGCCCGACGGCAAGCACATCGCCCCCTATGACGGCGCCGTCTACGTCGGGGCATTCGGTGGCTTCTATGCGACGACTGTAGACACGGCCTGGGACAACCTGCTCCTGCCCTACGACTACCTGGACCTGCTGGCGATCCGCATGGGCATCCCCCGCAGGAACACGAAACGCTACATCTGCTCGGAGCTGGTGGCCGAGGCGCTCCTGGCCGGGGGCGTCAAGCTCGGCCCGCCCGCCAACGGCTGGGCCTGGACGCCCGCCGATCTGATCCTGTCCCCGCTTCTCAAGATGCCGTGGAGGTTGAGATGAAAGGATCAATAGGACCCATACGACCTATAAGACCTATGCTGCTGTGCCTGCTGGCACTGTCGGCCATCGTCCTGATCGGTTGCGGCGGCACCCGCTACACGTTCAGCCAGTCCGTCATCGACGGCCCGGCCGGGGTGTCCGTAGTCTCCCAGGCCGGCGTCTCGACCAGCAGGATGCTCACAGAAGAGGAGGCCTGCCGGGTGCTCAACCGCGTCGCCGAGATCGTCCGCGACGCCGCGGTCGAGCGAAGCTACAGGGAGATCGAGAAGGGGTCGATCTACCAGAGCTACTGAGGGGGAGAACCATGAGAGATCAACTGGACCTGATTGCCGGGGAGGACTGGGACGTGCTGCTGGTGCTCGACGCCTGCCGGGCCGACGCGTTCGACGCCGTCGCCGGCCGCGACCTGCCCGAGGGCAAGACCGCCGAGACCGTCGTCTCGCCCGCCTGCTGCACGCCCGCGTGGGTCAAGGCGGTGGGCGGGCGTTGGGGCCCCGATAGGTCGAATAGGTCCTATCTGACCTATTTCACGGCGAATCCGGTCGTCAGCCGAGAGGAGGGCCACCTGGGCCGCAGCGTGCAGTTGTACAGCGCCTGGGGTCTGGTCTGGGGCCTGCACACGCCGCACCGCATCCCCACGGTTCACCCGCAGGCGCTGAACGGTTTAGTGATGGCGTGGGACCGGTGGGAGCCAGACTCGCAGCCTCCTCTCATCGTCCACTACCTCCAGCCGCACAGCCCGTTCATCGGCGAGCCGTCCCTGCCGCTGGCCCGGTGGGGACGCGGCAAGGGCGACCTGTGGCAGCGATGCCACGCCCTGGCCCGGCCCGACGTCGCCGTGCGCGAGGGCAAGGTCACCTGGGCGCAGGTGCGGGAGGCCTACGCCGGCAACCTCCGGCTGGTCTGGGACGCCGCCCGCGACCTGGCCCGCGCGCTGTGGGAATACCGGCCCGGCTGGCGGATCGTCGTCACGTCCGACCACGGCGAGGTGCTCGGCGCGGGCGGCAGGTTCGGGCACGAGGCCGACTGGCGCGACGAGGAGCTCTACCGCGTGCCGTGGCTCGAGCTGACGCCCGAGATCGTCGGCGCCCCCTCATCCGACGCCGCCGCAACCCGAGAGAAGCTGGAGGCCCTGGGCTACGCATGAAACCGATTGACCAGACCAAGTTTGGCAAGCCGCACGGCAACTGCATGAGAGCCTGCATCGCCAGCCTGTTCGAGATATCGCTTGAGCAGGCTCCGGAGCTGAGCACCGCCACGACGACCCCCGAGTGGTCGAACCGCCTCAACGCCTGGTGCGCCGAACGGGGATTACACGCTCTCGACGTAGAACTGTATACCGAGTTGCCAGCCGACATGTACGTCATCGGGGCGGGGCCGTCGCCGCGAGGAATCCAGCATGCCGTGATCCTGCGCGGGGGGAAGATGGTGCATGACCCCCACCCAAGCCGGGGCGGAGTCACCCGGGTCCAGCGCGTGACGCTGTTCGTGGTGCGTGATCTCGCTCGCTACAAGGAGGCCCTTGGCTATGCCTGACCTGACCGTCGTGTGCGCTGCAAGCGGCAAGGTCTGGGTCCGGCGGGCCCGGCGGGCCCTGGACTCCGTCCTGGCCCTGGCGCCGGACGTCAAGACGATCCTCTACCCCTACAAGCGCCGCCAGGGCCGGGGAGACGCCGACCGGCTTCAGGGCATCCTCCAGGCCGACACTCCCTGGGTGCTCTCCATCGACGCCGACGTCCTGGCGGCCGGCGACGTGCGGGCGCCCGTGCTCCACAACCGGCACTGGGGCATGTACGCCGTGCTGGCGCGGGAGGCGCCGATCCGCCGGCACCCCGCCTGGCACCAGGACCGCTGGGAGGCGATGCTCAAGGCGGCCGGCCTCGATCCGTGCCCGGTGGCCTGGAACGGGGCCTTCTACATCGAGCGGCGGGTGGCCGGGGAGATCATCCCGCGCCTGGGGCACTGGACCAGGTTCTACCTGGACCGGCGGCCGGCGGTGTTCGAGCGGCCCCACCGCAAGCCCGGCCAGATCGCCTTCACGCTGGCCCTGGCGGAGGCCGGCCTCTTCCTGGGGTCGGTCGGCTGGGTGGAGGCCGAGACGTTCTCGTTCCACGGCGAACGGCCAATAGGACAAATAGGTCCTATAGGACCTATGGGACAAACGACACAGCCCACGGCGCACGAGCGGCCGGGCATCATCCACCACATCGGCGGCAAGCGCTACGTGGAGCTCGAAGCCGCCGGTAAGCTCGAATCCGCCCTCGAGGAGAGACGCCCATGACCGACGCCCCGCCCAAACCCACCAAGCACGGCGCCGTCCTGATCCGTCTGCTGAAGGACCGCCCGCACGGCACGGGCGCGGAGATCGGCGTCAACCACGGCACCACCGCCGCCCAGCTTCTCGGCAACCTGCCGGGGCTCCACACCTACTACGCCGTCGATTCGTGGGCCCCTTACCCGGACTACCAGAGGACCCTGGCCGCATCGAAACATCGAGACCAGGAGAGCTTCGACCTCGCCTGCCAGAAGTTCATGGGCCGCATCCTGCCCTACACCGAGCGGGTGTTCGTCCTGATGGCCATCAGCACCCTGGCGGCCAAAGCCGTCCCGGACGGGTCCCTGGACTTCGTCTTCATCGACGCGAATCATTCCTATGAGTACGTCCGAGCGGACATCGCCGCCTGGACCCCGAAGGTCCGGGTCGGCGGCATCGTAGCCGGACACGACTACCTGGCCCGCTCGAGGGCGGGCGAGGAGTGGGGCGTCATCCGGGCCGTCCGCGAGGCCTTCGGCGCCGCCGCGCACACCGAACCCCATCACGTCTGGTGGGTCGAAATCGCAGACGGCCGCAGACAGTAGCCACAAGAAAGGGGAGAGACATGTCTGAACCGAGCCTTGAGGAAGTCTACCGCGAGGAATACGAGATCAAGGGCGACCAGCGCGGCATCAAGCAGTACGCCGCCAAGCAGGACATGGCCGCCGCGCTTGACCGCGTCGTGCGGCCCGACTCTGTCCTCGACGTCGGCTGCGGACGAGGCTGGTGGATGGAGTACTGGCTATACAACCGCCCGAAGGCCCGGGTGTGGGGCGTCGACGGCGTCGCCGGTCTGATCGCCCGCACGGGCTCTTGTCTGCCTCTTGTCGCGCACCACATGTCGGACTGCGACCTGCGTGGGGACAGCTGGTGGCGGCCCCATTATGACGCGGCCGACAAGTGGGACCTGGTCCTCTGCGTTGAGGTAGCTGAGCACCTGCCGGAGGAGTGCGCCCCCGGCCTGGTCGAGCGGCTCTGCCAGCTCGGCCGCACGGTCTTCTTCAGCGCCGCCCGGCCCGGTCAGAAGGGCGTCCACCACGTCAACTGCCAGCCCAAGCCGTACTGGATCGAGCTGTTCGAGGCGCGTGGGTTCGAGCCGCGCGAGGACCTCCTGCGCGAGTGGCGCGAGCGGCTCTCCGCCGGCCACGTCTGCAAGAACATCCGCCGCAACGCACTATTCTTCACGCCGAGGAGGGTGACATGATCGACCCCGGCGACATCACCGTCTGCTACGCCGTCACGCCCGACCAGCCATACCCGCGCTGCGCCGCGGCCAGCGCCTACAGCGCCGCCCGCGCCACGCCGGGAGTCCGCGTCCGCATCGCCGAGGTGCCCGAGAAGGACTACCCCTGGGGCGTCATGACCCACGTCCTGCCGGGCGCCGACTGCCCGACCGAGTGGGTCATCATGCTCAACGCCGACACGTGGGTGAACGGCGACCTGCGGGAGCTCATCGACGAGAGCGCCGACATCCGCGTGCGGCCCTCGAGGGCCTGGGGCTCGGCCCGACTGGACCAGGGCAAATGGTACGACATCCTCGACGGATGGGGCCTGCCGCATGTCCCCGTCTACTCCAACAACTGCATCGTCTGCCGCCGGGCCGTCTCCGATCATCTGAGAAGCGCCCTCGGCTGGTGGATGGACAACATCTCACCCGCCGGCTTACCCGACCCCCTGAACCGCGACCTCATCTCCAAGCCCGTCCCCGAGTGGTGGATGCGCGACCAGTACGCCCTCTCCGCCATCATCGCCGACCGGCGCTGGCGCGTCTCGCGGTTGGGCAAACGCCAGCTGTCCTGGAACTTCGCCGGCGAATCAGGCGGCATCGTCCACCACCTCGGCACCGACGTCGATCCTTTCGGAGAGAAGCAATGGCCCAAATATACAAAGACCTGACCGTCGCGATCCGCGTCACTGACCCCGAGTGGGGACGCCGCGCGGCCGCCGTCGCCTTCGGCATCTCCCGCTGGTGCCAGCCCGCCGAGATCCGAATCGTCGGCTACGAGGCCGCCGGCGACAGGACCCAGCGCTACTCCAGCGGCTACGAGGCCCTCCTGCCCGTGCGCACGCCCTGGTTGCTGAGCATCGACGCCGACTCCTACGTCCAGGGCGACGTCGGATTCCTGGTCGGGTTCCTCTGGCGCGGCGCGCGCGTCGCCCTGCGCCAGTCCCCGCTCCAGGCCACCGGCCGCAACGGCTGGGACGAGGAGGCTTACAAGGGGCTTTTCGAGACGTTCAAGCTCCCCTACCGCCAACTCGGCACCACCTGCGCCTTCCTGCTCGCCCGCGAGAAGGCCAAGGCCGTCCTCGACTGGGTCGGCTGGTGGCGCAGGAGGATCGACGAGACCGGCGTGAAGCTCTCCAAGTCCTACCACGTCGCCCAGGCCGCCTTCGCCCTGGCCCTGGCCCATGCAGGCGTCGGCGAACGCCAGACCTGGTGGCTGTCTCCGGACGAGCTCTCCTTCGAGGGCGAGCCGCGCGGCATCATTCACCACGAGGCGTTGAAGAAGTACAAACTGCCCATTCGGGAGGTCGAACCATGAGCGACATGCCTCAGGTAACTTGCCTGTGCCCGACCTACGGCCGGTTCCAGCGGCTGTGCGAGGCCCTCGCCTGCTTCCTGGCCCAGGACTACCCCGACAAGCACCTCATCATCCTGAACGACGCGCCCGAGCGCATCGTCCTGCCGGGCGCGGGCACCGGGAACCTGTTCGCCGATCTCCACTGCGAGGCCGCCGGCGTCCAGGCGCGGCCGGACGGCGTTGTGGTCGTGAGCGGGGCCCCGTCTTTCGAGACCCTGGGCCACAAGCGCCAGGCGCTGCTGGAGATCGCGCAGACGTCCCTGGTGGCCCACTGGGACGATGACGATCTATACCTGCCCTGGCACCTGTCCGAGGCCGTGGCCGCGATCCAGGAGGGCAGCCTGGACTGCACGAAGGTCCGCTCGGCCTGGCTCATGGAGGATGAGCGGATCGTGGGCACCCACGACCAGGGCAACGACGGCTCGATGGTGTTCCGCCGCCAGGCCGCGCTCGATCTCGGCGGCTACCGTCTCTCGCAGACGGGCCAGAGCATCGGCCTGCTGCACCGGTTCGAGAAGGAGGGCCGCTACGCCCCCTTCGGCGACAACGGGCTCCGCAGCGTCGCCGTGCGCCGCGCCCCCGGCCACAACCTCGAGGCCCGCACGCCCAAGGCCTTCCGCGCCGCCAACACCGACTTCGGCGACGGCCGGCCCCTGACGCCGGCCGACCTGCGGCCCCTCTGGCAGGCCGTCACCAACGGGACGCGCCGCCTGCTGCCGTCCGACGCCCACGCGGAACTTCAGCGGAGGCTTGCCGATGCCCCCTGACGATGCCAGACCCTGGGTCACGTGCCTGTGCCCGACCTACGGCCGGTTCGAGCGCCTGCGCGAGGCGCTGGCCTGCTTCCTGGCCCAGGACTATCCCAACAAGCGCCTCATCATCCTGAACGATGCGCCGGATCCGATCCGCTGGGCGCCCCCGGCGCCCCATTGCCCGGCGCCCCAGGAAGCCGGCGCCCCATATGTCCCATCGGTCATATACGACCTATTGCCGCTCACCCGCGTCCTGAACGCGCCCTGTGCCCTCCCCACCCTCGGCCACAAGCGCCAGGCCCTCCTGGATCTCGCCCAGACGCCCCTGGTCGCCCACTGGGACGACGATGACCTGTACCTGCCGCATCACCTCTCTCGCGCCGTGGCGGCGCTGTCCGCGCGCCCCGACGCAACCTGCGCCAAGGGTCGCGGCGCCTGGTACATGATCGGCTCGGGCGACGGGGTCAAGGTGCGCGGCATCCGGCACAACGTCTTCGAGGGGCAGATGGTCTTCTCGCGCGACCGCGCCCTCGAGCTGGGCGGCTACCCCCCGCGCCACAGCGGCCAGGCCAAGGCGCTCCTGGGCAAGTTCCACAAGGCCGGCGAGCTCGTCAAGATCGGCGACTGGGCCGGCGGGCCCCCCAGCTACGTCTACCGCTGGGGCCAGGACGTCGGCCACATCTCCGCCTACAAGAACAAGCCCGACAGCCTCGATCGGTTCCAGGCCCGAAACACCGACTTCGGCGGCGGCCGCCCCCTCACCCCGGCCGACCTGACGCCCTACTGGAACGCCATCCTCGCCCACGCCCGGAAGGCCCTTTCAAACGACCGTTACCACGCCCTCGAAGCCGCTTTGAACTCGAATGAACAGGTCCAATAGTGTGGCTGCACGTGCCATCACACATCTTAGCCTGTGCGCCGGGGCCGGAGGGCTCGACCTTGGACTCCGGCTTGCCCTTGGAGACGCCCTGCGAACTGTATGTTACGTCGAGCGGGAAGCCTACGCAGCGGCAACTCTCGTGGCGCGGATGGAAGACGCGGCCCTGGATCAAGCGCCTGTATGGGACGATCTCAAGACCTTCGACAGCGGCCAGTGGCGTGGCTGCGTGGACGTCCTCTCTGCGGGCTACCCGTGCCAGCCGTGGAGCGTTGCTGGTCAGCAGCGTGGCGAAGCTGATGAGCGCGACCTTTGGCCCGACGTGGCGCGCATCATTGGCGAGTCGCGGCCTGCCTTTGTTTTCCTGGAGAACGTGCCAGGGGTTGCTGCTGTCTTTGCCGAGAGGGAAAGACCCGAACTCGAAGCGATGGGCTACGTGGTTACGGCAAGACTATTCAGCGCGGGCGAAGTCGGCTCAAGCCAGCGGCGTCTACGGATGTTCGCTTTGGCCTGGGCCAACACTGGACGCGGTGTGCAACCGCGCGACGAAGTATGCCCAGGGCGGGACATCCCTTGCGCTGGCATCGGCGATGTGGACAACGCCGAAGAACCTCTCGGGCGGCCCGGAAGGCCGGGAGAGCAAGAAGGCGCGCGGCTCGGGCGGGGCGAACCTACAGGCGCAGGCGGGGATGTGGCCGGGGCCGAGGGCGCGGGATCACAAGGGCGGCAAGGCCAGCGACCCAACGGCAGTGAAGGATGCCTGCCGGCTGAACGAGGCGGCAAGGACATGGGCAGCACCGAGGGCGAACGAGCGGAATCAGAAGAACAGCCGGGACTCGCACCAAGCCCTTTCCCGCCAGGTCCAAACGACAGCGCCGCCTGGGCAAACGTCCTTGAAGCCAACCCGGCGCTTGAACCCGCTGTTTGTGGAGTGGCTGATGGGATGGCCCCTCGGGTGGACCGACTGCGACTCTGCGGCAACGGAGTGGTCCCACTGGCTGCGGCGTATGCGTTCTGCACGCTGCTTGCTCATATCGAGACCGTGACATGAAACTCACCGCCCTCATCCCGGCCTACAACGACGCCTATACGCTCGGGCTCTGCCTGGCGTCCATCGTGGACCACTTCGACGAGATCATCGTCCTGAACGATGCTTCGACGGATATGACTCCTGCGGTCGCGGCCGACTTCGCGCGCCGCTATGGGCACGTGCGCCACGCTCAGCAAGGCGGCCGGCAGCTCGGCTGGGTCGAGGCACGGAACCGCCTCGCCTCCCTCACCGACTCCGACCACCTGTTCTGGCTCGACGCGGACGACGTCCTGTGCGAATACGAGGCCGACAACCTGCTCCGCCTGGCCGAGGGCAAGCGCGCGCTGGTGCGCCTGCGGCTGGCCGAGATGTGGGGTGACCTCTATCACACGACACAGCGCCTGCGCCACTGGGACCGCTGCCACCTCTACGTCAACCGGCGCAGGTTCAAGGACGTCATCTGGGGCGGGGGCACCTGCGCAAGGCCGATAGCCGTGGGCCCGGACGCCGCGCCGATCCCCGGGGCGCGCGTCGAGGCCGCCGTGACGGACCGCGTGATGCTGTTCCACCTGAAGGGCGTCAAGCCCGACTACCGGCTCGTCCAGCGCCAGCACGTGCGCCGGTACCTGCGCAAGAAAGAGCGCCCCGACCGCCTGAGCGACTGCGTCGGCGAGCTGCCACCCAAGGACGTCCACCGCCTGGCCGTGAAGATGCTCCTCCACAGCCGCCAGGACAAGCTCCGCCCCACGTACCTCCCGGACGGCTTCCGCCCCATGGGCCCGGACGCCATCTGGCCCGGAGAGCCTGGCTGGCCGGGTCCTTTCAAGGGGACTGGTGCTGAGCACCCATGCTCAGGGGGCCGGGTGCCAGCGCGCCCCCGCGTCATCGAGGACGCCCTGCCAGGCCGCTTCCGCATCCTCTACGACGACGCCGGCACCCCCATCGACCGCCTCGACACGGAGGGAGGATGATGCTTCACTCAACACCCCGAAATGCGCTTGGTCTCCTTGGCCATATGGTTGACCGCCGCGATGCAGCGGGTGAACAGCGTGTAGACCTCATCATCATTATATCTCAGCTCGGGGTGCTGCGTTGGGTTTCTCAAATACTCTCCCACTTGCTTCAGTTCGTCCAACAGAACGACAGGGGGCGTCGTAGGCTTCTTACTCCGAAGGGCCTTCTCTACCTGCCCCCAGCCCCGCCAGCCTTTCGGAGGCGGCGGTTGGCCCCAAGCGAGAGCGAACTCGCGCAGAACGCATTCCGAAGCCCGCACTATCAGACAGGCCCCCGCGGTACACAGCGAGAAGGCAAGACATTGAGCCGCCTCCGCGAAGTCCTGTTGGGCCAATTCAGGAAGCTTGGCGAAGACGCCCCGGTGGAAGAGCGCCGCGGGGTCCTCCAAGAGATGCTCTTCTTTCATCTTGGTGGCGCTGGGTATAGCCACGAACCTCGGGGCCGCTTCGGCCATAAGGCTGGGGAGGGCCTGCCCCATCGCGTGATTGATTTGCTCGCTCTCGTCTCGCTTCAAGGTGTACCGCGGATGGTGGCCCTTCAATATTGCCATCAGCCCACCGAGCCGGCTCTCCAGGAAATCGGGTGTCGTTGGCAAGCGGAGTTCGCGCAAGCGTCTCACGATGCTCTCCCAGCAAGAGACAACGTCCCGCGCCCCCTCGCCCGGAGCGGCGTTGCGCAACAGCCTCATCCCGTTACCCAAGAGAAGCATCTTCTGCATAGACCTCAGATCCATTCGACCCGTCCCTCCTCTCGGAGAATCACGTCGGCATCCCATATGAAGGGCCGGCCCCGGGCGGGCCGGGTTCCATGCGCCCGCCCGCGGAGCTGTTCAAGCAGCTCCGCCGAGGGGACCAGCCGCCATACCCACTTAGTTTAGTGAGGCCTCAAGCCGTGTCAACCGGGTTCCTGGAAAGAAGCCGCACAATGCAGAGCTTTATAGGCTGGGTCGGCGGCAAGAAGAAGCTCTCCAAGACCCTTGTCGCCCTGATCCCCGGACACACGTGCTACGTGGAGCCGTTTGGGGGCGCAGGCTGGGTCCTCTTCGCCAAGGAGCCCTCGAAGGTCGAGGTCTATAACGATCTCGACTCCCGGCTCGTGAACCTGTTCCGCTGCGTCAAGTACCACCCCAAGGAGGTATGCCGCGAGTTCCAGTTCCTGCTCGGCAGCCGCGAGATATGGAACGAACTCAGGGAACAACCGGGCCTGACGGACATCCAGCGCGCGGGGCGGTTCTTCTTCGTGCTCAGACAGAGCGTGGCGAACAAGGCGGCGACGTGGGGCTACTCGCGGCGCAACCGCTTCAATGCCTTCCCCCTCGAGAAGCTCATGGTCGACATGGAGGTCATACGGCATCGGTTGGAGCGCGTCACGATAGAGCACCGCGACTTCGGGCGCATCCTGCCCCAGTTCGACACGCCCGAGACCTTCTGCTACCTCGACCCGCCCTACTACGGGTGCGAGTCCTGCTACCAGGTGAGGTTCTCAGAGGAGGACCACGCGCGGCTGCACGCGGCTGTTGAAGGCCTGGTCGGCCGCTGGCTGATGACCTACAACGACACCGAGTGGGGCCGCGAGACCTACCGGGCGTGCAACGTCTACGAGGTCGAGGCGCCCTACTCTGTCAGCGTCGGGTCGGGGCACCAGCCCGGCCCCCAACTCATCATCACGAACTACGCGCTGACGGCCGACCAGCTCGCCGCAGCGCCCCGAGATGTAACCCCCGTTCACACCCCCATCAAAGGAGGTTCAAAGCGCCGTAGACGGAGCACCGCACAGCCCCGGCCGGCGCCCGCCGCAAAGCGCACCCACAAGCGCCGCTGAGGCCCCGCTTACGCCTCGGATTCGCCCCTCGTCGTGCCCGCGATTGACACGGCCCCAGGGGCGTGTTACGTTCATTTCGCCCGTCTGTCCAGATTCGCGCGCACATCTGTCCAGAATCGCACGCCGCTGATTAGCCGGCGCGCTC
>Ga0307928_10000912_pt1 | contig 22162 bp, 25 predicted proteins | sample AceLakmetagen232_FD_201815 | JGI IMG/M metagenome (GOLD analysis project Ga0307928, IMG submission 201815) | Saline water microbial communities from Ace Lake, Antarctica - #232 | ecosystem: Environmental > Aquatic > Non-marine Saline and Alkaline > Saline | place: Antarctica: Ace Lake... | reverse complement strand
CCTACAAAAGCAATATCTCCATAATCACCAGTATCAACTTTGGTAGGGGCTTGTGTCTGAACTCCATCAATAAAGAATTCCATAGTCCAATCAGCAGATAAAACTTCACCAGTATCAAAAACAATCTTCACTGCATATTTCTGGTCACGGTTAAAATCCCCTACATCGGCATCAAGTCCATTGTTCATTACACCCGGTGATACACCAATCTTACCAGTTGCATCGTTACCGTTCAGATATAAACGCTCATTGCCGTAGCCGCTTATACCAGCCTGTCTATAACCACCATTCAGCCCATTATACTGACTAAAGCCCAATGCTATTTGAGTTCGGTAGTCGGATTCTCTTGGTGTTATATCAGCAGATAATTCATAAATTTTACCCTGTACTGGAACAAACGGAAGATGTGCTGCTACTGTAAAATTTGCCGCATCGACAGCCGCACCACCTACGACTCCACTAGCATCAATATATCTCTCTCCTAAGCTAGTGTCCGTTGTAGAAGCATACCATACTTCCGATGATGGTCTAGTATCTGGAGCAGTGCCATTAAGATATGAACCTAATGGTGTGCTGAAGTCGTCATAGTAAATAACTGTTGGAGGATTTGACGATGAGCTAGAACTATCTGAACTTTCACTATATTGTTCAGAACTTGAGCTTAAAGAACTACCTGAGCTTTCGCTATATTGTTCCGAACTTGAAGAGCTAGAATCTATGCTAGAACTACTTGAGCTATCTCTACTTGAGCTGGATGAACTTTCGCTTGGCATTATATAACCACCATAATTTGTATATATCTATTGTATATTTGAATAGCTTCACTATAAGAAACCCAAGAAGGTCCAGCTACTTCATTACTATCCTGACTAAATATTGTATTACTTGACCTATAATAAACATCCCCGCTACCAAAGCCGGTTCCATAGTCGTCATAAGATATTGTTATTAATTTTTCCTGAGTTGTTAATGAATTCTTTACGTCTGATACAAATGACTCATGATTCTTAACCTCAAGATTTCCATAATCGCCTGTGTTTCTAGCCTCTACTGCTGATTCTTTATATTTCCAGTTCGTCCATTTTACTGCATCCGTTCCGGTAGGAGTGGCATATCCCCAAGTCCAACCATCAGCCGTAAACTCTTGAGATTCAGAAGAAGATGAAGTGCTCGAAGAAGAACTATTACCTTCAGAAGAAGAACTACTATTACTTGAATTAGATTGACTCGAAGAACTAGAAGAAGAACTCGATGTCGAACTCGAAGATGAACTATTTCCTTCTGAGCTAGAACTTGAATTAGTAGATGCGCTTGAAATAGAACTTGATGAACTTGATGAAAATCCCTCAGAAGAATCACTAAGTTGTTCAGAACTACTAGATGAACTTTCGCCATATGAAGAAGAGGAACTAGTTGAAGAACTTAATGCATATAGATCACATTCTACAATAGCAGACGAAGGAGATGATACAACTACTAAATCCCAAGTTACTACACCTGTTATTCCTGAACTATTCTGCTCAAGTAATTCTATTGTAACATACCCAGCTTGACCAATTGCAACTAAGCTAGTATATGCAGCATCTGAGTAAACCTGTACTTGCTGTGTATTAGCAACAAATGAATCGAATAATATATACAACTTACAATCATTAGTATTATTAAGGTTCGTTCCTAAAAAATCCCAAGCAGAAAAATGAGTGCAATCACCTGTGCATTCCCACGTGTCGCAATAACAGCCCTCAGTTGAACTCGAAGAACTACTAAAGCTTGATGTATTACCTTCAGACTCAGAGCTTTCAGACGTACTTGAAGAAGAAAAATCAGAAGAACTTGAAGAACTGTGTAAGCAATCTAATGTAAAATTAGTTATACTTGAAGAACCATCCCATACAACAGAACCAGTTATACCTGAATCATTCCTCTCTGTTAACGTAATCGTTCCTGCGCCAGCAGCCTGACCAGTAGCAACTAAGGATGTTTTACCTGCATCTTTATATAATCTTACCTGTCCATTGTCCGGTAAGAAATAAGATGTACTTCCGTGTAAGGAACAATTGTCAGTTGTATCTTGCGTCGCACCATTAATTGTCCAAGCAGAAAAATGAGAACAAGTAGCATCTGTTGAGAAACATTCAGGATCCGTGCAACAGTAATATCCATCTGATTGAGAAGAAGAGGAAGAAGATAGGCTTGACTCAGAAGATAACGAAGAAGATGAAGAACTTGAACTATCATAATCAAAACCGTCAGGATTTATAGAAAACATAATGCCATGTCCATAACCCGTTGAATCTATATTACCTAATCCAGTTGATACACTTGAGGCTCTTGATCCAGTTGCCATTGCTTGACTACCAGCCCATTCAGCCGTTGCCTTAACATCATAATGCTCAGTCCAAGATGGATTTGAAACAGCTATACTATATCCACTAAAAGAACTACTATTACTAGGTCTATTAGCCATTAACACCATTAACGAATTGTTTGTGTCAGGAGTAATGGATGGAATAATAAAAGGCGGACCTGCATAGGAAGTATTTTGAATTTCAGAAATAGGATCAGTCGTATCAACTCCATTAAAAGCAGTAAGGTTAGCCATTATAGGTCCGTTCTGCCCATCTTGGTCAACAGTAATAAATCCAGCATCAATATCTGCCTGAACAGTTACTTTTATTAATACGACTTGACTTCCACCAAAGCCTTCTCTAAATATTCTATTCCAGCCAGTTAGAGGGTCTGGCTCTACATTACCACCTGAATTAGAGCAAATATGAAGAATCATTAAATCATCAACGGCAAGTCCAGCAGGTAATGTACAATTAATAGTAAGAACATTAATTGAACTCTGCGTTAAGGCATTTGATCTGAATGTTACGGCCATTAAATATCCCTATTAAATTTTAAGTTGTTTCGAAAGCAGAATATATTTCTACTATTTGCCAAGTGGTCGTACTAATAGGTCTAACTTCTATCATCGCAATAGGAATTTGACTTGACCCCCAATTCCTAACACTCTTTACAGTCCCTCCAGCAGAAGAGTCAGCAATAGTTTCGCCAGTAGGAGCTTGTATTATCATAACATTAGCATTGTTATTCTGCTGAAAGGCGAACTGTAAAGAACGAGTAGAACTAAAAGAGTTGGAAGCTGTGGGAAGATTGAAAGTAAAATCGCAAGCTAAACTCTCATCTAAAAAGAAGGTTGTTCCTGCATCATTAATAGCAACGTCATAAGGGGAAGATGCGCAATTACTTATGATAGTTATCTCATTACCCATATTCCATGGACGGAGGCCAATGGAAGTTATTGAACTCCAGTTGACGATTATGGAAGTATCTAATTCAGTGGAAGTTCCGGTTCCGGGGTTTAACTCAAAGAATATAGACCCATCACCCATAACTTGAGGATTGTCATCAGAGTCAGATATTACAACGGAGGCTGTAAAGGTCCCGTCAACCGCAGTTTTTGCAGTTGTAAAATCATAGTCTGCGTAATTATTACCAGCCGTAAATGTTCCCTCTACTTCAACAACCTCGCTAGATGAACGTTTTACAAAGAAATAAAACGTAGTTGTTTCGTCTGCCGTTAGGTTTCTATCAGTTTTTACGCCTAGGACTTCAGTGTAAAAATACACCCTTTGAGTAAACTCAGTGAATTTAGTAGCTATAATTGAAAATAATTCGTTTTGATTTTGGACATTTACTTCTATCTCTGGCATTTTGATTCTCCTTTAATTATAAATCCTTATAGTAATTTTAATGATTTTAATATAAATCGTTACACTATAGATTTCAATAGCTCTTTGAACTTATTCTTTTTGCCAGAACATCCACCGCAACCTTTAGATTTTACTTTAGATTTTACTTTAGATTTTACTTTAGATTTTTGCTTACTTAACCACTTCTTTCCATAAGGACATTCGAAATCAGGATTCACTTCACCATTAACAGCTATTCTCCATTTCTGACCACCATTTAAATTCCTACACGTTTTACAATGCGCCTTACTTTTACAGTGTATTGATTCAAAAAAATTAGATATACTCATTATGTTCTTATACCTCTGATATTACAGCCGATCCACCATCTAATAATACACGATGGTAAATTGCTCCATCTAATGTTAAATATGCGTCAGCTATAACACAAGGGTTTCCTTCAGGTATTGGATAACCATTAACAGTATAGAAATGACTATAGTATGCTGTTGAGTATGCTGCGTTTGCAATAGCAGTTCCATACCACCACTTTGAACTCCAACTCCAAGTAAAGCTCAATCGCCAATATTTTAAAGTAGCAGAAGGTACTTGCCAGTTACACCATTCGCCTACCGGACCACCATTCCATACTAAATTATGAGTTCCATTAATTTCCCTTGATGCCTTTTTGATATCTTCAGGACGCCAAGATACAGGATCTAAAGTAACATCATACGTTACTTTATATACATTATTAAGTGGCGGATCACAACTATTACAATGATTACAGTTTCCACAATTTGCTCCGTCATCATCATTACAACTAGAGCAATCTGTATAAGTACTCGCATATACTTCTGATTCATTCTGAACTGTTGTATGTTCAATAGTTTCGCTATGGTCACAATAACAGCAATAATGATATACAACACAATCAGGAGAACCTAATGTTAAATATTGTGAATTTGTTATTACTATATAATGTGGATATGTAGGTAGGTCGTCATAATAAGCGCCATCACAACAGGCTTCAAACTTATGACAAGGTGGATCGGTACAGCCCGGACAGCAACACTCATTCATTAAATCGCCAGTATCAAATTTTAGTAACCTTTCAGTATCGCCTCTACGCTGTAATGGCATTTATATTTCTCCCTATTAAATTATGTATATGCAGGTGGGCAATCAGATGCAGTAGTAATAATATCTTCAACTTCACCCGATGTACTATACCCAAGAACATATGCAGGAGTTTTGGTCATAATTAATTCTCCAGTATAACCATCATAAGTCATATTAGTTACTACATTAAGCTCTGTAGGATATAAATATTTAACCTCTTGAGTTTCTCCACCCTTAACTACTACTAAAACATATTTAGTATCGCCTGATGCTTCTGTAAATTCTGAGCCGGCTTCCCACTCTATTTCACTGGAATCTATTTTTTCAGTCGTTATTTCTTCTGCATTATAATTAATTTCTTTTATTCCATATAGATTAGTTTCTTTAAAAGAATTAGTATCCTCGTTCCAAACCTTATCTTTGTCAGGAACATTGTCTGTGTCCATATCCGTAGTTATTTCAAAAGATTTTGTTGTAGGCTCATCGTCAGTCTGTGGTCTATATGTAGAATCATATGCAACAAATTTAGTTGCCCCGGACGCACCTATATTACTATCTGCCTGAGGCGTATCATCTGCTATAAAAATAGGTACAGAAGAGGTTGCATTAGCGGCCGCATTATTAGCATCAAATATTTGTTGGTATTCATAACTGTCAGAATTAGAAGAAGGATTATTCTCTAATGTTTTCCTAAGGCCGCCAGATGGGTCAGTTGCTTTGGCAGTTGCTTCTGAATCTAAATCTACATCAGTTCCAGTGCTAGCTATTGACATTATATTTATACCATCGTCACTATAATATTCCATTGTTACGGGGTCAAAAAATAGGTTATTAAATTGATTAGCTGAGTCAATTATCTTATTATAATTTTCAGTATCAACAGCTTTGTCGCCAACTTTTTGATGGTTTATTTGATTTTCTTTAGGCATAATATTAAGCAGGAGCTATTAATCCAGTATTAAATTCTGCGGTTGAATATAGGTTTTTTACAAATGAACCATCACCTGCCGTACTAGTTGCTGGAATCTCCCAATTACCATCTTTGCTAAATAAGTATTGAAAGGCGTTTTCTGTTATTCCATCTGATATTGACCTCCACTTAAAATTTAATGTAAATTTCCAAACCCTTGTTCCGTCTGCCTTTGATTGTAAGCTTCCATTTGTTCCTAGAAATAATACATTACCTTTTCCAAGATTCTCAAAATCAGTTTTATTTATTTTTCCAGCTTTAAGTTTTACTTCAGCTTTAAAAGCCTCATAACTACCTTCCTCAATTTCTTTAGTATATGAAATTAAACCAATAGGATTTGAGAAAAACAATTTCTGTCCTTTAATAGAATCGGGTTGGGGGGGTTCACCTACATCTCCAATCGACCACCCCCAATTAGAATTTTTAGAATCAACACTGAAAATTTCACCGCCAACTGAAAATGTTCTTTGATCACAATCTGTATCATTAACGGGTGACGATTCTTCTGGGTCAGTAGTAGAATAATTAACTGTCCAAGTATAGCCATTATTATCTGTATCAACTGGGTCATAAAATGTTATTACCTTAACTCTAGTAACAGCCACAACTCCTAAATGATCAATGTCAAATGAATCGCCCAAGTCTGGTAAACTATCTGAGCCACCAGCTTCCACCTTAAACGCTTTTGTCCCAGAAGATGCTTTAGTTCCTTCAGTTACTTGATAGCTTTCTTGTAAAAACGAATATCCGCCCATTTAAATCTCCTTATATATTATGCAAAAACGGTTCCTCTTGTTGGGTCGTTAGCTATGTTATTAATATTTTTATCTATATTTTTTAACACTGTTAATATGGAATTAAAAGTAGTATCAGCTCCACCCGCTCCACCCGCTCCACCGCCTACAACATTACCACCTGCAACACCTGCAACACCTGCGCCTTCAGTGCCTTGAAAAAATGCCTGCTGAGCCAATGATGATATGGATTCGAACCCAGAAGAAATACCTATACCTAATGTTTTCTTTTTAGCTTTTTGTTTCTTTACTTCTTCTTTATCAACAACCTTTGCTACCTCTTTAGCAATATCTTCAATTTTTTTAGCGACAACCTTTTCTTCTTCAACTTTTTTCTTACCAGCAGCTTTGTTTTTAGCTACACGCTCATTCTCTAGTTTATCAATTAATATTCCATTTTTAATAGCTACATCAGCAACGGCTTTAATACCTGCTATAAGGAAATGCTCAGGCGGAGGCTTTATTTCATCAAATTTACCTTGAATTATTTTTGCCCAACTCTGACCTAACCACTTAAATGATTCAACCCACTTAGCAATACTAGCACCTATTAATGCTCCCATCATTTGAAATGGCGCTTTTAATGCTATCCAAGCCTTACCCATAGTAGCTTTAATATTACTTAACCATATTGTAAATACACCTCTTTCGGTCATTATCTTTATCGTTTCAGTAATTTTTCTTATTTTTAAAGCAAAAGAATTAATTACTCCTTGTATATCTTGGGCACCAAATGCACCTAAAATTGCCTTACCTAAATCACCAAAGTCATTACTTAATCCCTTCATAGCTCCCGGTAATGTATTTTTCATAGCTGCAGCAACTCCACCAAATTCCTCTTCCAGTTCGTTTAATATAATTCCTTGTGCGCCAACCATATCTCCGGCCTTAGCCATTGTTTTTATCATTTCTTTTTCACTGGCTGAAAACATAATACCAACTCTAGCAAGTGCAGATACTTGTGTTATAGGATCATTTAAAGCCTTACCTAATTGAATAGCTGCTGCCTTAACATCAGCTTCGCTCTTACCAGCATTCTTCATAGCTTCAGACATATCAAGAACGGAAACGGTAGCTCTTTTGAACTGGTCACCTTTAATATGCTTAAACGTTGCTAGCATGGCTTGAGTATTAATAACTACATCATTAGATATTGTAGTAACGTTTTGTAACTCTTGAGCCATGTCAACTAATTCTTTAGAAGTAAATCCAGCAGCGCCACCAGTAGATTTTAGAATAGCATTTAGTTTTGCTATAGATTGTTGCTCAGCTCCGAAGGCAGAAAACGCACCTCTTACAGCCTTACTCAATAATAGAACACCACCAATAGCAGCGCCTATGGCCAAGCCCTTACCTAACTTACCAAAAGCCATACCTAATCCACCAACTTTCTTTTTTGTTTTTCTTAAAGCCCTATCTATACCAGTAGTATTGGCCTGAAAGTCTACAAATGCCGTTGCTATTGCTGTTGCCATTATTTTTTCTCTTTAATCTTATCTTTAATCTTTTGTAATTCGCCAGATTTAAATAAACGAGCTATCTCTGCCTTAACCTCATCAATTTTAAACTCTTTCTTCCCAGTTTTATTCATTAAGCTATCTCTGCCTATTCTTAAGTTGTCAAAGTATTCTGTTTCGTGAGTAAGTTTATCCTTTTCAATTTGTTTTTTAGACATTTTAGATACATCAGACATCTTAGAAACGTTTCCTTTTATAGCTTCAATTATAATCTTAAATTCATCCTCATAATATAATTTATTAAGAGAAAAATCTCTATATAAATAAAACTCATATGGCGAGAGTTTGCGAATCTGGACAGGGAGCCATCCGAAAACGCTGCTGATTGCTAAAAACTCCTCGTCACATGAGTCTAAACCTTTACCTTCTTTTTGATTTTGGTATTTTTTTTTACCTCTTCGATTCCAGAAATCCTATTAATAATAGTATCTAGTAATTCAATGTCATCAATTTTTATTAATTCATTAAAGTAATCAGGAGATTCGATACCATCATTTAATTCTTTTGTTGACATAAAAAGAATTTCTTTCTTGCCGTCTAAGCACTCAGCCTTGCTTCCAGCTAAAAGAGTTAGGTCATTACCACTAGGAATAATTTCAAATGCTCTAATTAAAAAATCAATTTTGTCAGTTCCCTCTAAATTAGAAGCTACTTTATACATATCAGCTTCTTTTTCATCCTTAACAATCTTTTGAAAATGGCCAAGTAAGAAACCTATATTTAATTTTTTAGCTTTTAATTCCTTTCCACCAACTTTTATTTCAATTACATCACTATTCTCTGTTATACTACTCATTTCTGCCTCCCTTTTTTTATTAACTTAAGCTTAACTTAAAGTTGCTCCACCATCGCAAGTAAAACTATGCTCAAATATCTGAGTTTCGCCAACCTGATTCTCAATGTTCGTAGAATTGAAAATAACTTCAGCGGTAATCGTAACCGAACCAACATTTGAATTACTTAAAACTATTGTACCAGTTGAATCTGTAATTCTATCATAAGTACTAATTGTACCAGTTGATGTTTTTAAACCCTGAGTATATTCCATATCTTGACCACTACAAAAAGTTGGTGTTTCGTTAATGTTTATCTCTTCACTAAAACTCCACCCATAAGCACATTGAGTGACGCCGTCAACTGTTACTGTCCCATTATATCCCGGTATTTTACCCATTTTATTTCTCCTTTTTTATCTATTATCTTGTTTTTTCTAACTTATATTCCATCTCGTAAACAACCATCCATCCCTTATCAGGATCCTTTACCTTAAAAGTATTAAGCAATATAGACGACCAATTTGTATATCCTCTCGCTTCAGCTAACAATGTATTCCGTATTAAGTTTAGTAATTCGGTACCTATCTGTAACACACTTTTACTACTCTGCCCTTTAATAGTATCGCCAAAGCAACTGAACTGAACAATTGGTATATCATCATTATCACAGAACGTCCTATCAGTAGGGCTTGATATAACTGAAAATGTTATATATGGAAACTTAGTACCATTAGGAGCCTCTGTATCAAACATACCGTTAGGCGTTGTTAACATAGACCTTAATGTAGCTCCATCATCGGAGTTGTATAAGGTCATTATAGCTTCGGTCAAATATAAATGCATAATTAAAATTTCCCACTAAATAATCGTTTAAATCTAGAAAAATAAGTATAAAACGTTGGACGAAAGAACGGTAGTTTATGTATCCGGCTGGTTCCATATTCTAAATAGCGTGAATAATCGACATTAGTTCCAACCCTATATTTGTTTTTCCTAACCTTACCAGACTTAATAGACTCCTTTAACTTACCAGAAACTACTTTAGGTTTGCCGGCTTGACCGAATGAAGCTTGTACAAGTTGCTCATATTCCTCTGAAGCTTGATATAACCTTCTGTTTATTGTCCTATCTACCTCAGATAAAAATGCTGCAGGATACCAACTTAATCTAACCTTTGACATATTATCTCCTTAAAGCAACTTCTATTTGTAAAAATTTATTCATTCCATGTGGATTATTTACATACTGTACATCATAATCTTCTTCATTTACACGAACAACGTCATTAGAAGCTACAACAGTACCTGTAGGGGCATAAATCATATGGGATGATACAATGCCTTCCCTGCCACTTACAGTCCTCTCAGCGGCCGCCAAGAGCCTTATACGGCATTTAGCTGTGGTAGTTCCGTATTCAGTAATAACAGCACCACCGGTAGAATCAAGTGTGGGGGTAGCTAAACGCTTAATCTTCATGGTTTTATTTAACATTCGCTTTAAACTCATAATTCTCCCTATGGATTAACATAACTATATTCAGAAAGGTCACGCCAGTACCGCTCGATAATAGAATTAACGCCATCGTGCGTATATCCATGATCCGCTAATTTCTCAGACTTTAAATTACCATCTAATTCAAGGTCATCTAAGTAATCCTTTATAATCTTATTAACCGTCAAGGTCAACCCTGCTGGTAAATCGCCATCTACAGTTAAGGAGTTATGGTTATCATCATCTAAAGGAAGGGTATACCCGGCAACCCATTCCACATAAATATTGTTTGTTCCACAGTTAAATACACCCTGAAACATTTCCAAGCTATTCCTAGATTCATAAGCAATACCAAAGGATGAATTACTAGAAGCCAAATCAATATGTACCTTTTCGCCTACAGCATCCTCAGCATATATCGGTTTTATAAACTGCGTTAAGGAGGTTTCGTTACTAGGAGTATCTACTTGAGTCGCTGTCCAATTATCAACTACATTTATTGCTGCCGTCATACTGTAGACATTAGCATAGTCAGTATAATATAAATAAGTATCAACTTCATCGCCAATAGCACTTAATGAATTTAAAGTTATTGAAGAAACATTTGAAGAAACAGTAGCCGTATCGCTTCCTGAGTTTTCTACCTGCATTACATTATGAGTGCAATTAGATACACGCTTTACTCTTGTAATTGGATACTGTGGAAGAAAAAGAATGTTGCTTCCATCACCATTAAGCCAATACTTGTAAGTAGCTGTACCAAATGTACGCCCACATTTCTGTTCGACTAATTGAGATACATTAGTAATAAGAGAATCTAACTGAGTATTCTCCTCAGTAGTTCCCTTTTCGCCAGTGTAATCATTATATAACTTTACAGTGGTCAGAGCCATAATAAGCCTCCATTAAAGGAGGGTGGTCGCAAAGTGTGACCACCCAAATATTATACCAATGTTCCAGCTTCGCCAACATAGGTTCCATCAGGACAATCGCCAGCCGTATCCTTAGATGTTACCCATTGGTTCTGAGGATCGCCGGCATCTCCAGATATCGCCCAATAATCAGGGTTACTATCTGCGAAGAATAACCAATATGTTCCATTGTAATACTTAGCTTTGCCATTGTATTGTCCATCTATAGCATATGTTCCATTAATATCTGCGGTAGCAAACGTAGAAGCAACATAACTTGCATTACAGTCACCGCCAGACTCAGAAGAACTCGAGTCAAATGAACTCGAAGAACTTGAAGAACTTTGAGAACTATTGGTTGAACTACTGTCAGAACTACCAGAACTATTGCTTTCATCTGTTGACTCAGAACTTGAGCTATCAATAGAACTAGAAGAACTCGAAGAACTTGTACTCGATGTTGAACCCGGACTTGTACTTGAGGTACTACTTGAATCAATAGAACTCGAAGAAGAACTAAACCCTTCAGAAGAAGTACTTTGCTCATCATCAGTTTTCATAACAAATGGATGAACTACAGAACCGTCAGTTAAGGTCATTGGTCCAGCCCACATTGAAGATCCGTTTATTCTAAGAACGAATCTCAAATAACTTTCATCTTCTACAAACTTCAAGGACTCATTTACAGCCTGTGTCATTTCTTTCTGAGCAATAACATACTGACTGAAATCGCCTAATACTAAACTCGTATCTCTCATAACATCAGAAACAATTACAGGATAACCCCATAAAATAGGCGTTCCGTCCATATCCCAAGTTAAAGGAATTTGAGGAGTCTGAGTAGCCGTATCCCAAAGATTAGTAATATCTATCCACATATCTTGAGAAACTACCCAACAACCATTCTTGTTCTGGTAGTAAAGGTCATAAATATCTTTTAGCTCAGCAGCAGTTATAACACCCGCAACATCAGAAAAACCAGTAGCAGGATGATTCGCTATAGCATTCAACGCTCCGCCACCATATACAATATTCGTATCAACAATCCACTTAATAGCATCCGAAGCAGCTTTCTGAACAAACTGACCTAATAGTTCTGAGTCACTTTTTATTTCATCAGTTAAAGTAATTACAACAGCTATCTTATTAAAGCCAAGGTCTAATATACTAAATGCGGCGTCAGAAGGAGTTTTAGCAACACCCTCACCAACTACATACGCTAATACGCCGCCAAGTATTCCAGCAGCATTTCTAGTAGGCTCATTGGAAATAGGTATTTTTACACCGGCATTGTCATCACCAACATTAAAAATAGTACACTTCTCATATATGGATCCAGCCATAAAGTCCGGAGAAAGTATTGTAGCTATAAGATTGTTTTGAACAAGGTTGCCACCATCAGCTGCGGTAGCTTCGTTTTGTCCTGTTGATTTGATAATAGCTTTGTTAGGCTTATTACCCTTAATGAGTTCCTGAATGGACTCACCTAATTTTACTCTTTTATTCATCTTCATCTTCATCTCCTTTTGTATTTAACCCATTGTATTAGGGCGTAATGAATATTTAATTTTTAAAATAATATAAAAAGGGGCTGAGCTGTAACAACTCAGCCCCTAGTTTTATTCAATGACTATTCTTAATCTCTTGTAACGAAAGGACTGATTATCGTTCCGTCAGGAAGCGTAACAGTACTTATAAGTTTAGGTGATCCACCCATCCTTAAACCGAATCTGAAGGCTATCTCGTCCTCCAGGAACTTGACATGCATACTTTGCGCTTCTTGAATTCCGCCACGCTTAATAACAAGGTAACTCGACAAGTCAAGAAACATTATGCTCGTATCGTTGGCATCAACATCTGCCTGCTCAATACAATTAACCTTCTTACCGAAAAGAGTTCCATAAGGACTAATTTCGAAATTAGGCTGTATAAGTTTACGACCAGAGGTATCTTCTAACTGCATAATAGCTGAGTATTGAGATAAACTCATATACCATTCAGCTCTTGCAATACAACCCGGTGCCATAGAAACATACATAGTAGTAAGCTCAGCAGCTGTTGGATTTGCTCCAGCAACAGTAACCCGAACAGTAGCGGCGTTATTTTCAATCTCTTGCATAGCAGTATTAGTAGTTCCGTGCAAGATATCATTGTCGATATTCCAAGCAAGGCTTTTAGCTACATCGTCAGCAATAAAGCTACGAAGTGCTGTTCTGTCCTGAAGCAACTCATCTGTGCAATAATTTACAGCGAAGAGTTTTCCAAGGTCAATGTCAACCTGAGAATAGGCCTGCTTGAATGGGGTTTTAGCAACACCTTCAGCAGGAGAATAACAACGAACTCCACCAAACAATGTAGTAGCAGAACGTGTAGTTTCATTTACCATATTGATTTTTAAGCCGTTAGAATTTGGAGCGACCTCTTTTACATCACATTTAGGGAAAAGTACTGATTCCTGAGCTGCGAGTTTATAGATTTCATTGCCAATTCTATGTTCAACAAGGAATCCACCATCTGCGTCAGCACCATCTTCATTCTGACCAGTAGACTTATAAAGCCTTTCATCAGCCCTATTTCCTTTACCAGCTTTTACAACAGCCTGTAAGAATTCGCCCGTATCTTTCCATATAGGAGCATCTTTAACAACTTCGATAGTTTCGATGTCATCAATTTTAACTTCTTCCTTTACTTCATCAACCTTAAGGCTCTTCATAGCTTCAGCAACAGCTTCTTTTACAGCAACTGACATATCTTCAGCTTTAACTTCCTTTACAACGCCATCGGACTCAATAGCTTTCTCAGCGTCAATAAGCTCTTTAGCGGTATCAGAATCTATATCTAAAATAGTTCCCGACTTATGGATGTTATCTTCTGAATCAACCCAATTATTTTTTAACTTAATTATCATTTTTAATTTCCTCTTTAATATTTTTATTACCTTCTCTCTACGGCTATTTACTTATTAGGTTGTCCGGTCCCGGTTAAGGGCTTTGGATTCTAAGTTATAAACTACACCAAAATCTATATTAATTTTACACTTTAATTTAAAACTGTTACACTATTAAACAACTTTTCCTAAAGCTTTTCTTATTTCCCTATCTACAATCTCTTTAAAATCAATGTCAGGCTCTTTGATTACCTTGACATATGTAGGCTTCTTAATTACCTTAGCAAACTTTTTAATAGGAATAGGCTCTATAATTTCTTTGACTCCTTTGACTTCATCCTCAATAACTTCTTTCTCAACTGGTTCTTCGTCAACACTATCCTTTGGTTCAACGACATTAGCATCTTTATCAATATCTCCTCCATCTTCTATCTCCCCTACTTCTTCAACCTTATCCTCAATATCATCCTTAACTTCATTAGCATCCTCAATGAATAATCCAGCTTTCTTTAGAATCTCATCGTCAGCACCTGCATCTTTCCACTGTTTAGATACTGATTCAACTGTTGTAGCGGAATTACACCCTATTCCTACTAGACTATGCTCAAGTAATAGAGCCTTAGTAATTATCCTATTAACGAATTTTCTATTCTTCTTGTATTCAGGCCATACAGCAGCTAATTGTTTATCTACTGCCCTAAATTCCTTAGTACCTTTGTAAACAGCCTGTATTAAAGCAAACCCTATAGAACTCTGCCTCTGGTGACCCTGCTTAACTAATTTCCATAGAATGTCCTGTGGCGTACCCTCTCCAGTATCAGCAAAAACAGATTTAGCTTTTACACCATATGCATCAGTTTTTATCCATTCATCAGAACCCATAGGCATTTCTCTTATGTCATGTTGCCAAAAGAATGGCATTCCCTCTTTCTTAAACTCAGTTAATATAACACCAGAAGGAACAACTACATCACCAACAGAATCAACATCTCGAGTAGAAACCCTAACTACAGCAGTTCTCTTCTCAAAATCCATATCCTCTTCTTTAATCTCTTCACCAAATGCCTTTCTCTCAACAGTTATAGAATCTAAATCAACACCTTCTTCTTTTAGAATAGCATCAACTTCCTTCTTCTCTGCATCCTGCATATGGTCATAAACTTTCTTAAACGCATACTTATTCTTCATTATTATCCTCCTTACTATCCTCACCACCCTCACTATCCCCACTCTCTACTGGTTTATTATCACCCTGAAAGTCCTCTAATTGCTCTGGAACCTCTCCTCCACTAGCAAATGGGGAGTCAAACTTCTCATCCTCATAAGGAACAAGCCCGTTAGAACGCCTAACCTCATTTATCGTTATAGAACCATTCGTTATATTCTTGTCATCTATCGTTGTTTTCTGCTCTAAATTCTCAGGCGTTGGATCATCAAACATTAAGAATAACCTGTCATCATATAACGGAACTAATTTCTCGTTTAACTTCTCTTCCAACCTCTTAGTCCTTGGAACAATAGCATTCTGAGTATGCCATAACTTAGCAGATTCACTCGTTGCCTTCTTCGTATCACTCGAATCTAACATCGAATAAGGAACACCATATATAGCCGCTATCTCTTTTAATGTCCATATCCTACCTTCCATATATTTCATTTCCTCAGGAGTCCAGCCGGGCATAGCCTTAATATCAAAATCCTCATCCATAACCTTAATCTTACCATTCTTTTGAGGACCACCTACTGCCTTATTCCACATCTTCTCAACATCTCGCTTACTAGTAGGATCTAACTTTCCACCCTTATACTGCACAATCGCATCTGGACGAGCCTTATTCTTTAATGCAGAATTCTCAGATATATCAATTAACTCATTACGCTCAATCGCCATCGCAGCTGCCATAGCAGGTCCTAAACCATAATAATCAGATGTAACAGATGCAGTTTTAAAATGAATTATCTCTGAAGGCTTAAACTTAACACCTACTGGCTTTTCACCATTTACACCACTCTTTTTGTAAATATACCCCTTAATTAACCTCCTCTTACCAGCAACTATCGTCATATGCTGTGGCATCATTACATATAGTTCCTGAGGCGTTGACATTCCAGCAAAATCCATATACCAATAAGCATTACCTATCATATCTAAACTAATAGATGTACCCTCTATAGATTCATAATAATTACGGTCATCATTAAACTTACGCAATAAATCAAGTAAAGGATGATCTACAACCTCTACAACCTCTACAGATGGAGTTATCTTACTCAATGCCTTATATGAAGCCCTATTAGATAACTCTTTCACTTCCTTACTACTCAATACCCTATGATTATGTAAATACTTATTACTCTGACCATAACTAGTCGTAGCATATAACCTTAATGGCGTAGATGCTACACCGGCAGCATTAATATTCGAACAGGCATATACCCACGATTTATACTCCATCATTATCTCGTCATATGTATATGTTTTACCCTTGCAATTATCACCAGTTAGTAAATGTACCATCTGTTGAAATATCGCACTATCATTAGTTGTATTTACATTTACACTGCCATTACCACTGAATATGTTTTTTGCCTTGTTAATGAAATCTGTTATTGCCACAGGATTCTCCTATTTAATATTAAGCATTAAGGACTTATAACTTAGAATTCTTAGAATTTATATAAGCTCACCTATAATTTTAAGCTAATCATCCAAATCGTTACACATTAAAAAATCATTTTCTAGCTCTTCTTGATCTTTTAACATTTTTTCCATTATGTCTACCTCTCCACTTTTCTCCTTTTCCACTAAATCTAATGTAGGATATATATAGCCAGAAGTTAATTGAGCAAACGCATAAGAACTACAATCAACCATATCATCCTTCCTGTCCTTTGTACTCTTCTCACCAGTAAATGCATGATGCTGAGCTTTAAACTTATCATTCCACTCAGCCTCCAATAACGCTACATTGCCACCACCTACCTGTACAGCAAACGGTAACGCCCTAGCACGCTTAGACCTCTGCTGAGTCCTAACGCCCGCACAATTAAAACCTGCCAATAACTGAATCCTGTCAGCAGTTACCTTCTTTGCGGCCGATGCACCCTCTTCCTCCCAACGCACCATATAATTTATACCAAATTGCTCCGCTAACTTCTTGTCCTTCATACTCGTACCTAAAAATAAATCCTCTGTTTCAGCAGGACCTAAACGGAATTGTGTGACATCTACCACATAATACACGGGGTCATTTGGGTATTTACGCATTTTAACCGATGCCGTGTAATCAACTACATATGAGAAATCCCACATCCTACACTCAACAACACCACCCTTATAATCAGTTAACTCAGGTATATGCTTCATTACCTTGAAATCCTTAGAATCAAATATATCACCCTTCTCACCCCTTATAAGCCAATTACCCATTAAATCACGCTCTTTCGAAACCCTATCCTGAATCGCCAATGAAGATATATACGTTTCATCAGCTTCCATTAATATCTTGTTGTCAGTTACAAGGCTACCTATAAACGTCAAACTCTTATAACGATTCAAATACGACTTCTTCAGTATCTTAAGCCTTTCCTTTAAATTAGCTCCACCATCACCTTTCATCCTCTTTAGCTCTTTCTCATAATCCGTATCCATTGCCAATAACTCTTTCTTTGTATCAGCCCATACAATCATATCACCATCCCTCATAAAATAACGCACAACCCCTGAACGAGCCTTTATAGGATATCCCTCTGGCCCTATCCACCAACTTATAAGCCTAGCTACAAAACTATCAGGGTCAGGATTACAAGAACAACGAATATATGGCGAAATTCCTGTTGTACTACGATTACAGGTCAGTAGAAACCAAAACGAACTCTCATCCAATAACTGTACCTCATCAAATAATATCAAGTTCAAACTCGCCCCCCTAAACCTTTGCTGAGCAGATTCCTTATCTAATCCTGCAAACTCAATCTTAGCACCAGAAGGAAATTCCCACTTCCTAGAACTCTTAACAGGCTTTGAACCTTTTATAGAACTATATAACTCGTAACTTGTGTCCCATAACTGCCCAGCACCTATTATCTCTCTCTGGGACGTTCTTAAAAATACTGCATTAAAACCCGGAACACCTATGTGGCGAAGGCTCTCAAGAAATAACGCAAAACTTTTACCACCTCCCCTAGCACCTCCGTATATAACGCAATCAGCCACACTAGATAAAAACTCTTCCTGCGGTCCCGGCTGAGGCGCAAATACCTTCTGATTCTTGTATTCCTTATTCTTCGAACCCTTAGGACGACCTCCCTTGTATATAGTAGTCCTAGGTTTAGATTGCTTAGATTGCTTAGATTGCTTAGATTGCTTAGATTGCTTAGATTGCTTTTTAGGTACTTCCTGCAATTCCTTAGGAGGCGATTCCTTATGTATTTCTTTTATTTCCTCAATGGGGGGCGACATCGGTTCCATTTTACCTCCAGAATTTTTTTCAGATGTACTTATTTCGGGCGTATATATATCAGCTTTTAAAGAACTTGGAGAATCGCCAATGTTTATAGGGGTTTCCGTATCCTCTTTAAGCTCAGAATCACTGGAAAATTCGTGAGCAGTCGAACAACACTTTTCGGTTCCAAATCCCCGCTTTTTTTCATCTTCACTCTTTTTGTCCTCTTTCACTGTTTTATCATCATTTACACTATTACTATGACCAACGCTCGCCTCTTCTTCGAAGATGCTCGCAGTACCCTCAGTACCCTCAGTACCCTCAGTCGGGCCTACATACACCTCCTCTATATCCCCGAATAAATCCTCCTCTACACTACCCATATGTTCTATGTCACTTATATTACTCATATTCGCCCCCCTATATTTTATTCCTTCCGTTATCAGGTAGCTTAATAATTACTATCTGTTCTACCTCACCGTCCTTCTCTCCTCTCCCTACACTCCTGTCGTCTATCTTGTCTATGGCCAGCGTAAGCTTAACTATAGCGTCTATATCAGGGCTGTTCTTAGCTTCTTCCTTCTTTAATAGCTTGGTCAAGAGCTTAAGCCTATCTGCGGCCCCTATTATGGCTTCGTCTATTACCTTATTCTTAAGCTCTTCTATACGCTCTAATACGTCGGGCCGCCTACTGTTCCTAACGAACTGCTGATAGCCTACTGTATGACCTTCCTTATTCATCTTCGTATGTAGCTTCTTCTTGCTTAACTTAGGGTTCTCATACATTCCATTAGCTAATTCCTCTAATCCATCATTAATCATTACTGGCATTCCATATCCTCCTCTTTATTCTCATTTCCCTATATTGGCCCGACAAACAAGCATAAGCTTTTATATAGGCGGCCCGACATATGTTCCATTCTCTAATCGTATATATTTTAAAAAACTTTCCATTTTGAAAATATTCCGAAAATAACCCCTATAAACAAAGGGTATTTCGAGGTTGCTCTGACCAAAATGATATTTATTTTGGTTTTTGACAACCCTTATGTTCGGGCCTATAAATTCTGACCTCATTTCATTTTCATATATTTTAAAAAACTTTTTCATTTTTCCATTTCGTTTTAACTAATTTTACATTTTTCAACATCTATAGAAACAAACCTTCTAAAACCCCTATAAACAAAGGGTTTTCAGCGATTACTTTTGAAAACTTTGCTCTACTTTGCTTTTTTGTGTTTACTGGCCTCATTTGAAAATATTCTGTTAAATTCTCATAAATCATATCAAACTCCAGCACATTCTTAAAAACTTCGCCCTATTCTATAAATAAACTCAAACGCCTTTTGTTTTTCATAAATATAAGATTAGAATCTCTGTTTACCCCTATATTCATTGGCTTTTACAAGGTAGGCTTTATTAAATGATTTTTAAATTTTAATATTCTCTACTTTGCTTTTTTCAGTTTACATTGGCCATTTGAAAATATTCTTCTTAATTTTAATTTCCCACTCCAAACTTTGCCATTTATAATTCTCCAGAGGCATTTGAAAATATTCTATGCCTCCCTGCCTCCCTATATCGCCCCCTTAATAATCGCCCTCAAATCTTCCTCCTTAAACTCTTTACCTATCAATCCCTTAATCTTACATACCCTATACTGAACTTGCCTCCTAGTAAGCCCAATTAACCGCCCGACATCCCTAGCTGATTGCCCGACATAGAAATACTCCCTGTATATACACTTAAGCTCCTCTGTAGGCAATATAGCGAGTATCCGAGCGTTGAGGAGCCGAATATCTGCATCTGCCCCTAAATGCTTATAATAATATGGATTTTCAGGAGTGACAGACTTTGGGGGCGACATAGGCTTAAATTCATCCATATAACAGTTATTAGACCTGCGAACTATCCTTTTTGAATCTTTTGCCCTATATACATACACTTTTATCCAATAATAAGCATATGTAGCAAATCTTACATCATAATCTGAGTTGAATCTGTTAATCGCCTCATTTAATCCCAGTATACCCGAATTAAATAAATCTAGAAAATCAATATACTCTAGGTCAACATCCGCCTCTATTGTACGCCCGACAAATTTGTACACCATTCTTAAATTACTATTAATGAGAAGTTCCGTATCCCTCCTAATCGGGCCCTTAGCAAACTCCCACCTCTCCTCTGAACGACTTAAAAGCGGATACCTAGATATATAACTATATAACTCCTCCTTAGGGTCGCTTATTTCACTTAGGTCACTTAGGTCACTTAGGTCGCTTATGTCGGGCGAGGATGTTGAGGATGTTGAGGATGTCGAGGATGTCGAGGATGTTGGTCTAATTTCGTTTAGCATCTATACTTATCTATACCTCCCTTGGTTAGCGTATGTCGAGGTTTGTCTGGCGTATGTCGAGGTTTGTCTGGCGTATGTCGGGCGTATATAGGGCGTATATAGGACATTCCACCCTTTTTTAAGAAAAAGGGTGGAATCGTTACTGATTTCACTCATTTTTGAAGAAAAATGAGTGAAATAGACCATATAGGCGGCACTTAGGTTGACCATAGAGAAGAACTGACGGCATATACGGCATATACGGCATATACGGCATATACGGAAATTCGAAGAATTTACGTTGTGTGTAACATATGCTTCTATATGATCACTTTTGCTCATATTTGATTGTTTATGATTATTTATGATTGTTATTGAGCGTTATTACTTACGTCATCTAAGTAGTAGCGTCCTCCTATGCTTGCCAAGTTTGCCCGATTAAGGGTCGATTATGTAGACAGGGCTGGATATTATTTCTTTTCGTCCTTATATTTCTTTTCTATCAGGTCAATATGCTCCTCTGTAGACTTAATTACTTTGACCTGTTTATCTATATTCTTTCCCTTAGCATATTTGCCTTTAGAATACATTTTATTATGGTCGTCTAATGCTTTATCTAATCTTCTTTTCTTTTTACCTGCTTCTTTTCTGCATTTATCGCACATACATCCTCCAGTATTGTTTATATTGTTTAATTCGCCCTTAGGAACGCTTAGGTTGCCCTCTATGGGGTTAACTGCCTTTGGTGCGTCTACTTGTATTGATTCGTCCTGCGATTGATTGTCGGGCATTGTAGGTTGTTTATCCTCTTTCTTATCTTTACTCATTTACTTATCCTCCTATTTTTATTGTCCCATTCCTCTCATTTTGCTTGCTAATTCTTCTTTTATCAGTATCCATTCTCCGTTTGTTTTTTCGTAAGTGCATCTATATTTCTTTTTTTGGGATCCTTTTCCCTTATATTCATATTTTGTTTTTTTGGGTTTATTTACTTTTGCATTTGCGAATTGTTGAACGAAGCGTTCTTTTGTATTTTTCTTTTTAATAATGGGTACTTTTTCTTTATTAGATTTCGCATTCACGTTTTCTATTGTTTTAGTTAATGCCCATTTATCTGATTTCACTTCATATGCTATGGAGTTAGTTTCTAGGTCATTTTTAATTTGTGCTGATGAATATCCCATATTGTATTTTGTTTAGGTTCTTTAGGTTCTTC
>Ga0307928_10000911_pt1 | contig 22166 bp, 31 predicted proteins | sample AceLakmetagen232_FD_201815 | JGI IMG/M metagenome (GOLD analysis project Ga0307928, IMG submission 201815) | Saline water microbial communities from Ace Lake, Antarctica - #232 | ecosystem: Environmental > Aquatic > Non-marine Saline and Alkaline > Saline | place: Antarctica: Ace Lake... | reverse complement strand
GAAAAAGGAAATAAATTATGGGAATAACAGACCTTGCAATTAGTATTGGTATTGCTATCATCATTTTTTTCTTAATTAGAGAAATAATGTGTTGGTACTGGAAATTAAACAAAATAGTTGAGTTATTAGAAAAAATATCAAAAAAATTAGGAAAAGAAGAAAAAGAAGAAATCAATCAAAAAAACGATAAACACCTCACAAAACTATATTAATAATATTCAAGAGAAAAATATGGGAAAATTAACATTTATAATTTTAATAAGTATTGCACTTTTTGTTTTAATATTTTTAATAAAAATAAAAGCTTACTCATGGAAAGTCACTGCTGAAGAAACCCAAAAAGCAATGGAACGCTCCCAACCAGAAAAAAATAATGATAACAATATTTTTAAAAAGAACAAAGACAATATCTTAGTCCCTAATAATTTTTGGGGTTATCTTTTTATTATTGGCGGAGCCTATTTTCTTTTATTTAATTTCAAGTGGTATCTAATTGGAGGACTTATATTAATTTTTCTTGAGATACAAATAGCTTTTGCCTGGTTCGTTTATGGTTCAGTTCTAGGTCTTCTTTTGCTATCAATTTTTGGTTCTAAGCTAGAAAGGTTCCAGTAATAATATCCACTTGAATCCCTAAAACATTAGCAACAATAGGATGTAATTTTCCAATATTTTCTTCAGTAGGTTCAATTTGATTTCCCTCTTTATCAGCAAGATCCCAACTTTTAATAAGTAATGATATTTTTTTATATCTTGCCGCAAGAGGATTCATTCTTATATTTGCTCCATCAATTGTACTAAAAACATTATCATAAAGACCTATCGTATCTCCAAAAGAAGGTTGTCTAAAAACAGCATTATATTTTTTTATTTCATATCTTTCTGATTTGTCGAGTATTTCTTTAAGGGTATTTTCCTTCAAATCAGCCCATATATTCGCTTGTTTATCTGTAGCTACATAAAATTCTACCTCAAATTGATCATCTTTATCCACAAATAAATCTTGCATTTTTTCTCCTTTTTCATTTTCTTATCTTTTTTTTAGTAGATTGTTCCATTTTCTTATTTTGAATTTTATTGTAAGTAGAAAGAACAAGTAATATTCCTTCAATATCTTTATTTTTTTCTTTTTTAACCTGACTAGGCAACCAATTAAATTCCTTAGCTAATAAAAAAATTGTAATTTCTTCCGGAACAGGTCTAATCGAAACTATTCGACCAGCAGCTAGATCACTAGCTGCAAGAATTAGTTTTTTACTTCTTCCTCTGTATAGGTACTAATATTATCAAATTTTAAGTACAAATTCGTTACAATATCAGCCGGAAGTTTATTAATATTCTCTGAAGTAACCGGAACAGAATTATTTTTATAAGTCAAATCCCATTCTTTAAGACAATTTTTAACAATTCGATCTCTATAAATAGTGGGATCAAATGTTCTTATTCCGGTTGTTAAATCTGAATTTTTATTCGCAGATCCCATAACATCATTTTGCTCTTCCCAACTTAAAAGTTTCCATTTTGTGGTTAAAACTTCTATATCATTTTTTTCCTGCGTTTTTAAAATTTTTTTAGCTTTATTGTCATTCAAAATAATTAGTTTTTTACCAGAGTCTACTTGTTTGAATTTATAGTAAACTTTAATCTCAATCAAATCTTCCATATCCAATAATGACATAATTTTTCTCCCCTTTAAAAGTGTATCTATTATTTATTCGAAAAACTATCTTAAAAAGATTAGTTAAAAGATAATTTTCTGATAATATTGATAAAAAGAATTGACCAATTAATTAAAAAATGGAAATAATTCCATTTTTTAATTAATTGAATATAATAATTTGAAATTAGTCTTTAGGATACTCAAAAGTTGGATTCATATTTTGAAGAAGTGGATCATTTACGCCTGTCCCAGCAGCAGGTAAAGAATGCCAATTCACAGTTGTTTCGAATATTTCATTAGATAAAGTCATTTCTTCAATCTGAAATACGCAATTAGGTAATACGGTTCCGAAAGAAGATTGACACTCAGCAAGTGTTAATTTGGTCTCAAAACCAAAAGCTATTTGAACTGTTTCAGAACAAAAATTCTGATTACTGTAAGCTAACTCCGCTAAATCCGTATGCCTACCAAGTAAAACTACATTTCCTGTTACGTCTCTTTTTGTAGGAGCAATTGCCTGAGGATACAAATAGGTATTCAAAGTATAAAACCTATCGGCATTATTATTTATATTTGCTTCAAAAGATCTTACATATTCTCCGCCAATATTCTCACTTAGTTTATGTGCTCCAGGACTAGCGCTATTTCTAATTTCCACTCTAGAGTCATTCCAAGTACAAATCCTTGTATTTTTCATATATTCAGCACTTAAGGTTGTCGTAGTTGCTATCTCTCTTGTTAATCCTATTACATCCATACTAATATTAATAACATCTTCTGCTGCCACGGCAAACTGCCAAGTATTTGCGATACAACCATAATAAGTAAAATCTGCTAAATTAAGATTAGCGGTAGTAGCATATTTTACATCTAAATCAAAATCTGTTAATAAACCTTGAATATTTCTTGTCACGGCATGTCTAAAGGTAGCTTCTACTATATTGGTTTCATTGGCTGTCCCCTCACTCGCTCCCATATCATAAACAGCAGGAAAGGCAATAGAACCATCAATAAGTTTAGGACCTAATTGATAAACTGTCCTATCATAACGACTATCAATTACGTCTGGTTTTGTCACTTCTTGAGTAAGATTTAGATCTGCCGATGTTGCTCTTACTAATATATCGCCATGTTGGTAAGTAGAACCAGGAGTAACATCTTGCACAATAGCTCGAGCTTTTAATTTAACAAAACCAACAAATCCCATATAAGCAGGAGGACTATTATAAAAAGCATGAGGTAAGGCCATTTTTATTTCTCCGTTTCTTTTATTTTATATATATTATGAACAGACATCCCAACCTGAAGTATTATAACCAGCAGATGCACAAAGTTCTTCCCAATAAAATGGGACACAACTCCAATAAGGATTCATTGTGCTATTAACCCAATATGTAAGATAATCAAGCCCAAGATTATCCGCTATTGTTCTGTTAGCTGCTGTGGTATTAGTTATTATATAATCATTTAAAGCTCGAATTGTTACAAATAAAGAAGAAGTACTTGCCATCATATTCTGTGTTGCCAAATAAGAACTATAACATTCATCAAGCAAAGCTAATTCTATTTCAGTTCCACTTGGTATACCGCTTGTAATATCAACAACAGCTTCAAGAGCAGTTAATAAATAATCATCCACTTCTGTCATTTTCTCGCGTGCATTAGCATAATTGGTTGCTATCGTGCCATAAAGAGTAGTAGATATTTGAGCCATATCTTTATTCTCCTTTTCTAATATCTATTTATCTTGTACTATCCAGTCCTATTACTATTTAATTCTATATTTAAAAATCCTTTTTTATATTCTTTATTTTTTTATTATTTTTTTCTTTTAACTATTTTAATTGTTGTTCTGTTCTTCTCAAATACTGCATTTCTTCTTCTTCGGCAAACCATCTTATAATAGCTGCTTTTAATAATGCTCCTTTATGAATTTTCCCATAATCAATATTTGCAGGCCAGGAGTTAAAAACAAATCTTTTCGGGACAACTATTGTTGTTTCATTAACCTTAAAATCTGCACAAACTGGAGAACTCAAATGAACAGGAGTTAAACCTCCACTTGGCTCAGAAATAGAAGAATAAATTACATCTATCCAATTTTCTTGAGATTCATAATCATCTTCAATTATTATTCTTCTATAATTTTCTACTTTATCTGCATCAGTTAGTAATATATTTACATCTCCCAAAGCAATATCTTGTCCTAATGATATTAAATCATAATCATGAACAAGAGGAATAATATTTCTTTTTAATCCTTTTTGAATAATATCTGTTAAAGCAAGTAAAAACCTATATCCAGCTTCATGAGTCGATTCTTTAATAAATACTCCCACTTCTATTTCATAACGTTCTTTAGTACTTTCCAACGTCATCCACTCTGAAGCTCTACTTATCCCATTAACCGTAATAGCAGGATAACGAGGAATGACTTCTGGTTCCCCAATATAAATTCCTTGAACAAAATGTTCATGAATTGTTTTTATCAGTTGTGTATTTTGATCAACGGTCCAATTATTCAAAACAGGAGTAGTAAATTTTATAATATTTGCGTCTACGATAGAATCAATAGTTAAACCAGTTTCATAAACAGTTGGATCTTTTAACATTACCTCATCTCCAATTTCAAAACGTCTTGTAGACCTTATTTCTACTTCGTCACTTCCTACCGATACATCACTTATTAATGGACTAACAGTATTAACCCATTTATGAATAACTCTTCTAATTCCATCTAAAACTTCTGTTAAAGCCATAATTTTACTCGAAAATTTTCTCGATTTCTCTATTCACTAATTCATTAACAATATCTACTTCTATTTCTTTTAATTCCTCTACAGGAGTTTCAGATTCATCAAATATTTCTTCTTTTCTCATAGCTTCTATTCTTGCATTTGTTCTTGCCCCTTTGTCTGTTTTTGCAATTCTGGTTCCTTTTTCAAACGAATCTATATTCACTTCTTTCTTAAAAGATGCAAAACGTAACAGATTTTTAGATACTTGACCAAGATAATCACTAAAATTATTGCTTTCTAAACTCATAGTTATTTCTTTATCTCCCTCATTTCTCTTGGTAAAGCTCCGCCCTTCGGTAATGCATATTGATCAACTAGATTAGGATTATAAAATCTACGACCTATCCTCTCCTGTCCTTGTAATATAATTGTTCCTATCAAAATATTATTTAAATCATCTCTTGCTATCCCTCTCAGGTTTTCTCCGAAATTAGAAATGCTTGGAGAAACTTGAGCCGAAAAATACTTATCATAAATATTTGCTGCTGCATATCTGGCTGATATCCAACGCACAGGATCTGGATAAGAAATTCGAACTACCCTTGCTCCACTTTCAAAATAATATTGAATAAATTCTATAGTGGAGAAAACAGTACTTGATATTGCTTCGTTTATTATATGTCTTTCTTCTTGTTCTTCTTGATATATTATAATCATATCTCCAGGAGAAAGAGGATAAACCTTATCTAAAACTATATAATCATTATATTCAGTTATATCCGAATAAAGACTCATCTCTAAATCAACTTTTTCCATAAGAGGAGTCTTATATAGTTCACTTAAAGTACCATTTATCTGACTATCTGCTATCCTGATATAAGAATCAATTGTATTATAAGAAACTAAATTTTTATCAAGAGTATTTCCTATATTTAATAAAGAAGCAGTACTATTCAAAGCATCAGGAGTAGAAGCAGTTGCACTTGTAAGAGCTTGAGCTATAACATATTCTATATCTGTTCTTGTACAATAACCCATTTTTTATTTCCAAAAAAAAAAAGTTATATTTATAAAATATAACTTCCCTTTTTACTCTAGAAAACCTTTTATTTTTTACAAAAGTCTTTTCTGACTAATTATAGCTTGAATTAAACATCCTCGCACAACTGAATTTCTTGGATCTTTTGATTGAATAACATCTTTTATTTTAAATGGTAAATCTAAATTTCTAATAACTTTTTCAATTTTCTCTCTAAATCCCTTAGGCATACTTGTTCCTCCTGCTAAAACGATATCAAGAGGAGTCTCAAATTCGCTTTTCACTTCTGCAAATTTAACAGCAAAATTTTTAAAAACATACTCTATCATATTAGTATAATATGCATCCAAAGCAAAGATAATATCATCATCATAATCAATATTATTAAAGTCGAGTTTAGTTTCTTTTATATTAGTTACCTGAGATATGGGTTTATCTGTTTGATCTGAAACTTTTTTATCTAACCAATCCCCACATCTTGTTGCGGAAATTCCTAATATAGAAAGTCCCTTATAAGCAAGTACACAATTTGCTTTCCCAGCTCCTAGAGAACACGAAATACCACTATACGGAGATTCTGTACCATCTGGTTCTATCATGATAGGTCGTTCATTGAGAATAATTGCATAACCCTCTTCAATTACTTTTGTTTTCCAACCTAATCTTTTTATCATGCCCTCTAATCTTGCACGATGAAAAACATTATCTACCTCATTGTCAACTGCCTTTGAAGAAACACAAAAACAGACAAGAGATTTATCATCTGGAGCTTTTCCAATAGAAGATTCTATCATTTGAGCCATAACAAGCATCTTTTTTTTCTCTCCTTTATTTAAGACACCATCTTGCATAGGTCTCCTTAATTCTACTTTTCCAGGAAACATTCTAGCAACCCTCATACTATCTTCACCGATAACATAAAATCTCTTTTCATCTCTTACGTATTGCCATTTATTTTGCTTTAGTACTTGTTCTATATCTTCCGATGCTTCCAATTCAACAAAAGCATTTCGAACTGTTTTTATCTCAATTTCTTCCTGTTTTTTTTCTGCCGTTTGAAAAAAGAAAGTTCCAACATCTACCCCTATTGCTCTACTCATAATAATGCTCCCTTTTGATAAATATTTTTAATCTAATAATTTCTCTAATTCCTCTACTTTTTCTTCTAAAGGTTCTTTTACTTTTTCTTCCGTATAAGATATTGCTCCCATTTCTGTTTCTTTAACTAATTCATTTACTGCTCTTTCGTGGATACTCGACAAAAGCTTAGGGTCTATCTCAACTTTTTCATCTCTTTCTAGCTGCCTTTCCACTTCTTTCATAATAACGGTATTTGAAGATTGGGGCATACTAGTAATTACTTCCTTCATCACTTTTTTTATATCTTCTATATTAAGATTTTCTTTTGGACTCGATATTCCTTTTAATATATCTTTCCCCATTTGTTTAACTTCTTGTCTTATTTCTTTTATTATTTTTTCTTTATTATGATCCGAAAAAAAATTCTTTTCTTCTTTTAATTTAAATTTTTCTATTTCATCTTTTCTTTTTATTTCTATAATCCCATCTCTTATTTCTCTTATCAAATCTTTTGAACGTTCTGTTCTTTCTCTACCCAGAATCTTATCTAGATCAACTGCTTGACGAGGACCAAGCTTAATACCTATATCTTTTACAACTATTTTTTTCCTTGTTTTATTTATTATAAAAAACATTGTTCTATCGTAATCCTCTTGATTTGGGATAAGGTTTATTTTCAGCTTTCAAACTTATTTTACTTTCCTTCTTACATTTAGGACAAATATAATAAATATTCCCATCTCTAAAATTAATTTCTATGTTAGGATTGTTATCATGATAACGACAATGTAAACAAACTACTGTTATAATCATGTTTTTATATCGAAAATTAAAAGGAGATTTGATATATTTACGTTGAATTTAAGCAAATAATTAATTCACTATCTCAAACAAAAATTTTTCAAACTGAACCATTCTATTCTTTTTTAATTCATCAATAGAATTTAAACTAGAAGATGCAAATTTCATACTTATATATTTGTCTTCCATCTTATCTAATTTTTCTATATAATCTTTAGTTTCAGAGAATACAGCACATACTATTTTATATATCTGTTGATTTGCCAACTTGGGAATATTGTGTCTTGATTTTTCATATCTTTGAATAAGCAATTGAAGTCGATTCATTTGAGTTTCTATTTCTTTTATTTGCTTTTTATCTGATATGTTCATTTCTTTTTGTTTCAATCTGATTTCTGGTTCTCCAGCTCTTTGTAATCCTACTCTTTCTACCAATTTTCTATATTTTTTATCTATATTTCCTTGCCTGTTTTTGATTCTTTCTTCTATGACTTCCTTTTCTTGTTGTAATTTTTTAAATAATAATTTATTTTTACGATTTATTTCAGTTTCTTGCAAAGTTTTTTCATAAAATTTCATTTTTTTACGTATTGCATCTTTTTGTTTTTGAATTTTTGCTTCTTCTCTTTGTCTCTGTTTAAAAGATTTCGTTTTATCTGTTCTTATATTTTTTACTTTTTCTACTAAATGCCTTACATCTTCTTTCAATTGTTTTCTTTTTTTTACAGATTCTATTTTATCTTTAATTATACTAGGAAGTTGTTGACCTGTTAAATAATAATATAATTCAGTATGAGTCATATCTCCAACATTTCTACCTTTACCTTCCTGTTCATAATTTATAATACCTGCATGAGGTTCAACAATTTCAAAAAAAGTTTGAAAAACAAGAGGATCAAAATCATTTTTATAATAATAAGCATTTCCCATTATATTTTTAGCATCCGTCCTAAAAGCATTTCGAGGTAACACTAATCCAATATTCTTAAAATCTTTATAACCTTTTGTAATCCATTCTTTAGTTTTTTCCGGACCCTGACTTAAAGTTCTTTGAATAAGTTCAATTTGAGTTTCTGGAGTTTTATAATACTTACTTATGTCTCCCGTTATTTTCTTATCTAGTTTATTGAATTGAGAAAGAATTTTTCGAGGACTTTTAATGGGAGAAAGATTTTCATCGAAAGTCCCTTGATTTAATTTAAGTATTGTTTCTTTTACTTTACTTACTTCTTGATGTCGCTTGAATTGAGGATTACCAGCTTTTGCCCATTTTCCAATATCTTTTTCATCTTGATTCATTGTTCTTTGAATAAATGCTACAGCTTCATTTTTATTTGCAAAATATTTTTTGAAATCAGGATTTGTTTTTTCAAAAATCAGATTTGGATCCTTATATTTTTGTTTTTGAATATTTTTAATTTCCTTTTTTAATTTTCCTATTATTCTATATTTATCTATTATTGCAGTATCCTTAATTAGAAATCTCCAATTTGGAATCCAATTAAGATCCCGTCCTTGTTGTTCTATGAATTCTCTTGCAAGATTACGTAATTGTTGATCATTTAATTCTTCAAATTCTGTTTCCTTATTAGATACTGTTTGCCCAATATTTCCTTCCATCTCTTCTTCCAGAAGTCGTCTTCTATTACTAGCCACAAAACTGACAAACTTATTTAGCATTTCAGATGGAATACCTAATTTACCAATTGTATTTTTATATTTCCGAACATCTTTTTGAGTCATTTTCCTTACGTCTTTACCAAGAGAAAGAAGATTATTAAACTGATTTAAAATTTCACCAAAATAAATATCAAGTCTTTCAGCTTGTTCTTGAGATTTTAATAAATCAGACTGTATTTGTTCATCTGGTCTATTTTTCCCTTGTCTATTTTTAAGAGAAATATTTTTACCCTGCATCATGTCATTAACAACATCATCCTTAAGTTCTTGAACATTACTCAAAATATCTCTAAGATATTCTTGAGCAAATAAAGATACCATTTGATCTGCCTCTTCACTGGAAACTTCAATTTCATTTTCTCTCATCTTCAGACGAACCTGGTTGGACTCGTCAGTAAGTAAATCTTGTTTAGAAACTTCCCTTCCTTCTCCTGGTATTTTTTGACTTAAAGAGGTAGGGCTTTCTCGTAATTTCTGCATCAAAATAGGTTTCCAATTTCTTCTCGCCCACATATTAACCTCTGGAGAATCTATTATATCGCTTAGCGTTTGTAATAATTCATCTCCTACATTATTTTTTAAATATGCGACAAGAGATTTACGTAAAGAACTTCTCCCTTGAAACTTAGAAAAATCACTTTTCTTATTTATCCCGAATTCTGTAAGTCCTTCGGATAATTTTTGATAAATTTGATCAGGAATTAACTGCCAATTCCTAACAAAGAAATTAATTCTTTGATCTATATTTCCTCCCGAAGGTTGTCCTAAATTATATTGTATAGTTCTAGTTGCTACTTCCTCTGCTACAACAGCAGGAGCATTTCCTCTTGTTATCATATCTTGTATAAAAGTTTGACCCTTTCCCATCTTCTCAAATTCATCAGCTATATTATATAACGATTCTGTTGTAACTTTTTCTGTCTTAGGTTGTTCTTTCATTTGTCGAGATAATTGTTTTTGTTTTTGAATTTCTTGTTTTACGCTCTTCCATTCTGCTTCTCTGTTCGGAAATAAATTAGAAGTAGAACCTTCTACTAACTTTATAAATTGATCTGCTTGTACTCCTAACTGTTGACGTACAAGAGAAACAAAATATTGCCAATTATAAGGATTATGCCAAATAGCAGGACTTAGAGGAGCAGGTTCAGGAGAACCCAGATTTTCCTTCAAATATTGCTCTATTATCATTCTATCAAAATCAGAAATTTGAAAATTTCGTGGAATAGAAACTTGAGGAGTATCAAGTATGGGAGCTGGTTCTTCAATATCTGTTTTTTGCACTGCTTTTTTTAAATTAAAAACTCTTCTAGAAAAATAAGAACTTTTGATATTAGATAAAAATTTTTTCAGTGATAACATTTTCCAAAACAAATTAAAATACTCTCAATGATTAATTATTAAAATTTTTCTTTAGAAAACCTTTAATTATTGCTCATTATCTTCTTTCTCTTCTTCTCCTTCATTTCCAGGAACTAAAAGAACTACTTCTTCATTTTTTTTACATACTTCTGCCTTTATTCCCCCTAATATATAATTAATATCATGAAATCTAAATTTATCCATCTCTTTATTCACAATTTGCCAAAATCTTCGAGGTAAATAAACGCTTTTACCACACAAAATTTTATATCTTATATCAACTAAATCATAACCAAAATGTTTTTTTAAATTATCTATAATTTTATTAATATTATTTCTTGCAAATAAATCATCCCAATCGTCATCAACATAAGATTTTACAAGAAGATTTTGTTGTTCTATGGGCAAACTATTATAGACAATATTTTTTTGTTCTTCTGATAAATAGCGTACATAATGCCAATATTCAAGAAAATTTTTAAATACTATTTTTTTTGACATAACGGTTGTTTTTCAATTATCTGAACAGTTGTTGTATGATCTGCCACAAGAACAATACAATTTACCTGATTTTTCCGAATTTCCTTTTCTATTCTACTCTGAAACAATGTTAATTCTTTATCCGTAGCCCGCCTTTCATTACTTCCTATTTTAACTAACAATAATTTTCCTTCTAAATCTTCAAATTCAACTTTTTCAAATATTTTCTGTTCTCTTTTTATTTTTTTCTTATTTTGAGTTATTTCTTTATTTTTTCCTGTCTTAAATATCTCTGGTTCTTTTTCTGAACTCATATTTCTTTTCCTTTAATTGATTTCTATTCTTTCAGGAATAACTTTTATATCTCCCTTATCAAGTAAAAATGTGTTTCTATTATCTAATGTTCCTTCATAATAATCTAATGCCATCTTTCCTTCTATCCGGATAGGCTTATTCTGTAAAAAAATATATTTAAAAACTTTCGGTAGTGCTTTTACATAAGGATGTTCATTTTGAGCTACCAAAGTAACTAATGCAACGGAAGGAATAAACATAAATCTTGCTTCTTTATCTATAAATTCTTTAATCTGTATCGCTTCCTTTTGTTGAAATCTACTCATCATTTATCTCCTTTTCTTTTGTGATTCTACTTATTATTCGACAAAATTTTTTTATTTTGGCATATTTTTTTGCCAAAATAAAAAAAATCTATAAAAAATACTTATTTTTCTAATAAAAATATGAAGAATGAAATACTTAGAGTTACTTTACTCAAAAAAAATTGAAGAAAAAAAGAAATCTAAAATAATTGAAATTAAATCAAACTAATGTGACTCTTATTCTGAAACAAAGCCCCTAAAAAAGGAGCTTTTTTAAGCATTATTGATTTTTTAAGTATTTAAAATAAGTTCTCTAATTTGATTCTCTATGTCTTCTTCTTCAAAAGAATCCAATGGATAGATATTTTTGATATCATTCCCTGATGAATCAACTATTTTTTGTATATTAAGATCAATTCTCCAATCTCGAGGAGATTCTCTCCAACCTTCTACTTCATAAAATACTGTAACTGATAAAATTTCTTTTCCTCCTCGAGGAACAGTACCAAAACCCTCTCCGTATTCATCCCAATCTCTTTCAATTTCAAAAACATCATTTCCTTGTTTTCTTACATCATAGTCTCCAGTATCAAAAGCTTTTGAAATATCATATTCGGTTACCCCAGGAGGTAAATTACCCTGTTCCCATTGAGCTTCTTTCTTTACATAATTAGCTGTTTTTATCTTTTTCATAAAATGTTATTATCCAATTTTTTTTATTTTTCCTTTATTTATTTCCGCAAAATTAAATAATTGCTCATCTATATCAAGAGACAAAGTTAACAAAAATAATAAAAGATTACGCAATTCTTCCATATTTATCTTAATAATATCTTTATTCTTAAAAAACAATGTTAAAATATCTCTTTTTTTATCATATATTGTTATATAACTTATTTTTTCATAATAAATTAGATCAATTATTTTAAGATATTTATCTGTAGTTTTATCACTTTCTCTAAATTTAAATTGACTCTTCAATCTTTTGATGTTGACGCTTCCCATTATTCTTCTCTAGAAAATAATTATATTAAAAATTTTTTAATATAATTATTTTTATTTATCTCAAAAAATCTAATAAAAGATAATTGATTTCTATCTTCTACGATTACGATGAGATCTACGAGAATGACCATAAGAACATTGACGATAAGTTCTATGATGAATAGTACGTCTTCTCCTAGGAGTAATAATAATTCTTCTATGACAAGATGGCCTACGATAAATACGAACAGAATGATGAACAGGACGGACCCCCACTCCAACACTTCTCACTCTATACTCTGTACAACCCACAAGAAACAGAATAAACAAAGCCACTAATAAAATCTTAAGTTTTAACATAATCTCTCCTTATAATATTTTATTTCTCTTTCTATTTATACTTCGACAATTTTAAAAAAAATCTTCTAGAATTATTTATACGAAATTTTTTTTCACTCTAAAATAAAAAAATCCCTCAGAGAAAAAGAGGGATTTCAAAATGAGGAAAAGGGGATACTGAAATTACGTTTTCTTAGATAATCTATTAAGTATTTTATAAACTTCAGAATAATTTTTATTAAAAAGCAATTTATTTATCTCATTATACAAAAAAGGACTAACTCTTGGATATCGTAGTCAGCAATTCGAATAGGAGTTTGTTGAGATTTTTTAAACCAGTTCATATTTAAATATAATTAAAAATATTCTAGTATTTTATGTTTCTTTATTAAAATTAAAATTCCTTTGAAAAATTAAATAAAAAGGATTTAATTATTATTTTTTTTAATTTATAGTTATGAATTGGTATAAAAAATCACAATTTACATCTGAAAATATCCAAAATGTAGAAATTCCTATAATAACAGTTCAACCTTATGAACCTATAGTTCAAGAAGTTGTACAAGAATTATATAATGAGCAACCTCAATTTTTTATAGGAGTAAACAAAATAAATGTAGATATGGGATATGGACAATTTGGTTCTGTTGAAAGTATTAATCCAGCAGATATCAATATTAATTTCAATAGAATCAAATCAGAAGTCAGTTCTCAGATTAAAGAGAATTTAGATCTAAATAATTTTGAACATATCCGCTTCTTGAAAGATGCTGTAAGAAAAATTATAATTCATGAAAAAGCTCACGTACAAGATGCTTTAAAAACTCAAGAATCTTCAAAAATTCCCCTATCCGGAGAAGAATTATTTCCAGGAGGAGAATCAGTGGCACAAAGAGCAGAAAATATGTAATTTTTTTTTGCTTTTAAAAAATAAAAAAAGGAAAAAAATATATTTCAAAGAAGTATAAGAAATATTAAAAGAATAAAAAAATCTTTTTTGAAAAGGAGTTTATATAATGGCTAGCCAACTTCAAAAGAAAATACTGGGATTTGCAAAATTTAGTCCTCCAGTCATAAAAGTAACAGGAAAATATGTAAAAAATGGCAAGTTCTGGAAAGGAATTATATGTACAGGTCGACCCATCGACGATCCTTCAAAACCTGGAAAATGTGTAGACACAGATATAATAACAGTGAATAGAACTTTAGATATTGAAATTTCAAAAGATGGAAAAACGATTAAGAATAAAGAACCCGTTATTTTTTATGGAGACGTAACTCTTGAATTTATTTCTCCGTACAAAGACTATTCTTATTGGGCACAATTCGCTCCTAATCCTAATTTTGTTGGAAATAGATCATTCCAAACAGGTTTGAGAAAAAATAAATATGCTGAAACTTATTACTCCTTGAACGGAAAGGATCCTATTCGAACTAAAAAATATCTATGGATAAAAAGATCTATTATTATAAGACATAATAAAACGAACGGCGGCAAAACCATTATTAAAGCAAAAACATATTATCAAGGACTAGAAAGTAAAGTTAGTAAATTAGAAATAAGAATTATAAGATCTGTTCCTTTAACTTATTAGTCATTTAATTTAATAATTAATATTAGGAGAATTAAACATGAATTGTTTATTTATAGGTATTATTTGTTTTGTTTTGGGAGTTACCTTGGATCGTCCTGCCACAATACTTTTTAAGTGGTTATGGACAAAGATAATGGCGATAATAAACAGAGGATAATAAATTATGAAAATCATAGAAACCCCAACTTATAAAGAAAGTAAATGTAAAACAAAAAAGGAATGGAAAACAAATCCTTTCGCTGTCTGTGAAGTTTCTGTCGGAAAAGAAGAACATCCAAAGAAATTCCAAAGATGCGTGAAACATGTCACAGAACAACAATCCGAAAGTGAAACAGAAATAAAAGAAAGTCAAGCTGTCTTTACTCCAGAAGTTGAAGAAGAATATGCAAATCAACAAGAAAATATAGATAGAAAAAGAAAACAACTAGAACTAACTCCTAAAAAAAAACCAGGACGAGGACTTTCAAGAAAACAAAGACAAGAAGAAGCGGCTCGCAAACAGTATATGAGACCTAGAACTAACTGGAGAAATTTTGTAGAACAAATGGAAAGAAGTTTCAACCTTGATAATGAAGAAAAAGCACAATTACTTATGGACAAAATAAGACAATTAAGACTTGCACAATCAGAAAAAAAATAAAAGAAGAACCCAAACTTAGAAAAGGTGCAACAATAGAAACTAAAAATAAATAATATACGTTATTTTTTTTGCTTATTTATTTAAGGGGTTTTTCTTATGGCAGAAGAGAATAAAAAAAATAACACAGGAACTAAAGGTATAACTGTTGTTATTGCTCTTGCAGCCTTGATAGGAGCTATGGCAGCAATTATAAGACCTATTCAACAACAGATAAATACAATAAATGTTGGGATAGAAAGAATTGAAAATAAAATTGAACAACGAAATGATAAACTTCAAATTCGAGATAAACTAACTACCGCTAAAGAAGCTAAACTAGAAGAAAAATTGGCTTGGATAGAAAGACTTGCTTTATCTTGGTTGGAATACCATGATAAAGAATATTATAAAAATGCATTAAACGATAAAAAACAGGGTAATTGACAATGGATATATTTATTATTTTAGTAATAGTACTAGCTATTTCAGCAGTAGTAGAATATGATCCAGAATTATTTACAAATCACTTATACCACTGGTTCAAAAGATTATTTGAATAACTTTCTTATTTTTTAATTTTTATCCATAAGAGTTCTAAAAAAAAATATCATTTGACTATGAGAAAAAATCTATATTTCGTAAATTACGGAATATAGATTTTTTTTTCGATATATTAAAGAGAAATATTAGGAGATTTATTATGATTATATTGCTTGATGCTGAGAATAAGTATGTTTCTCTTTATAAAGAAACAAATAAAATTCCGTTCTCTGAAATAGAAGATATTCAAGACTTCATAATAGAAAAAGATATTTATGTCACAAATGCAATAGAAGTAAATAGTAAAGATATCATAAATCTTGTATATAATATAGAAGGAAAAAAAACTTCACCTTATATCGAAGATCCAACTAATCAACAACTTTATTTACATACGACAACAGAAGGAACTCTTCAGGTAAATGAAAATTTAAAATTTGGTGGAAAATATGATTTAAAACCTGTTGACGAAGAAATAGAAAAATTAATGGAACAACTCATTATTAAACAATTAATAAAAAGTAAAAAACTAGAGATAGTAAATGAAAGAGAAAAAAGAAAATTACTAAAAGAATCTAAAATAAAATTACAAGAAGAAATGAGAAAAGAAAAACTAAAAGATGCAAGACTTGACACTATTCTTATAAATAAACCTGTTGATATTTATATGGAAGAAGAAAAAGATAATGTAAATGACATTGTCTCAATAGATATGACCGACATAAAAGAAAATAAAACAGAAGAAACTGAAATAGAAAAAAATCTCAGAATAATAAATAGAAACAAATAAATGAAAATATTAATTATACATCTAGGAACTTTATCTCAAATTATTCCAGCTACTTCTATTATAAAAGGAATTCTAAAAAAGATTGAAAATCCCTTTATAACATGGACAACATGGAACAAAAAAGATACTTATATATTTAAATATAATACAGATATTGAAAGAATCATCTCTTTCAACCAACTAAAAGAACTTGATGAAACTTTTGATATCTTAATTAACCTTTTTCCTAGATTTCCTCATGAAAAATGTAAAAAAGTAAAAATAAAAAATGCTCTTGACTACGAATTCGATAAACAATTTAAAAAATTTGCGGATATATTAATAGGAGAAAAAATAATCTCAAATATGAATATATTCCAGGTCTACTATAAACTCTCAGGATTAACCTGGAAAGGAGAAGGTTATTCTTTGAACTATTCTCCCAAAAGCCGTACAAAACATCACAGAATCGGACTGGGAGTTGCTCACGCTAATCTTAGAAACTACGTCAATGAACATCTTAAATTAAAATCAAATAAAATATGGCATATCCCATATAAAAAAAATATATTTAAAAGAATGGATGAGATAAATAGATGTTATAAAATAGTAACAGATGATCTTCTGACATTTCATCTTGCAATGGCACTAAGAAAATATGTTTACTTTCTTGAGACATATCCCTTAAATATAAAACTTGAATTATTCGGGAAAGGAGAAATTCACAAAATCCCAAAAAGGATTTTACAATAAAATGGCTTTAATAAAACAACAAAAATATATTCATCTTGAAAATAGATTAAAAAAGAAAATATATAATACGTTACCAAAACCAGTCAATTACTCTTTTAGAGAATATGGATTTGAAGGAATATACACAGGAAGAAACGTTAAAATAGCAATAATTGATTCGGGACGTCCAGATCATAAAGATATAAAACACCAAACCGAACCTATAAATTTTTGCGGACATAATAAGAACATATCTGATAAGATTGGACATTCAACCATGCTCTCAGGAATAATAAAAGCAAAAAATTCAAAAGCTATTACAGGCTTTGCTCCCAGAGCAATAATCTATTATGCTAAAGTAATAGATGATAGTGGAAAATGTAACTTTAATTCTCTAATAGCTGGCATTCTCTGGGCAATAGTCAAACAAGTAGATATTATAACTATAGCATTAGGAACTCAATTAGAATATAATGTTCTCTACGATACTATACAAAAAGCCGCAAAAGAAAATATAATTATTATCTCAGCAGCAGGTAAAGTACTAAAAACAGAACAAGATGAACCTGACTTCCCAGCAAGATATTCACAAGTTTTTTCTGTTTCTCCTATCCCAAAAATAAAAAAATACGCTCACTCCACAAAAGAAAAAGTAGATTTTATACTTCCTGCTAAAACCTGGTTCACTACATATCTTGATAATCAGTATATCTCAATTCCAGGCTCAAGTATCTCTACGGCAATTGTAACGGGGTTATCAGCACTTCTCCTGGAAAGATATAGAGATAGATATGATAAAGATGATCTTTCTAAAAAAGTTTATACAGAATTAAATAAAATTTTTAGATAAAAATTTTATTTAATAACAGTTAAATCACTCCTAAATTTTTCAAGGAAAAATCTTTTATATATCGAAGATGTATAAAAGATTTTTTATTGAAAAATTTCAGTAAATATAATTATTTTCGGAGTCAAATATTAATAAAAAAAAAGTCTATAACCAGATAAAAATCTGTTTTCAAGTTATGATTTTTCTAGTAATTTCAGTCTTAGGCGGAAAATTAATAGGAGTAGACTTAAATATAGTAAAAGATTGGTTTAAATCTCCAGAAGTTAAAGCAGAAGAAATAAAAATAGACAAAGTAGATGAAATACTTAAAAAAGTAATAAAGGATATGGAAAAAAATAAATTGAAATTAGATAAATGAAATAAGGTTTATTAGGCAAACTAAAAATGTCTACTACAATTAATGCAGTAGCTGATTTCAGAGGAACATTCAAGCAGGAAGATACATCTGATCTTCTGCTTAAAGTTACTGATTTTGATGGCAGACCAGTAGATCCATCTTATTTAACGTGTACTATCCAAGGTCCTACAGAAAATGCAAGTCTAGAAACAGTTTCTACAGGAGTCCCATTTCAAATCACTCAAGGTTTCTATGTATTTAGTTGGAAAATAGGAAATACTCAAGATATAGGAACTTATAATGTGAATTGGGAATACGTAGTTAATTCAGAAACAAAACATGAATATCAAAGTATAGTTGTAGTTGAAAAAGTAGAGGCTCCTACTTTCTATATGTCAAGAGTCTTGGCTTTCAGAGCCGCTCTCGAATATCATATAATGTGTGCACAAAATATTCCAGTTTATTCAGAACAATCAAAACCCTCAAGAGATAAAAGAAAATTCGAATTTAGTTTTCCCAGATGGAACCAGTCAGCCGGAGTCAAAATCTATAGAAATCAGGAACTTGTGAACGAAGGTATGGAAGTAAATTACTTTAAAGGTAATATCACTTTTGATGATACATTACTAGAACAAGATGTAGTCAATGCAGATTATAATTTTAAGTGGTTCAGTGATGATGATTTAAATAGATTTTTAGGAAATGCGGTTCAATCGGTTAATCTTTTTCCCCCTGTGAGCGGATATTATCTTGAAGATATTCCAGATAGATTTATTCCAATAGTCCTGTATGGAGGAGCTAAGGATGCTCTCCGGCAGTTGATGATGTGTTTACAGTTCCAACAGCCAGCACAAATATTTGGCGGAGTAGATGAATCTCAAAAAGCTTTCAGTAACTTTCAGAGTTTAAAAGAAGATTATGAGAAGGACTGGGAGAAACTTTTGGAAGTTAAAAAGTATGGCCCATACCCAAGACTACAGATGAATGTCGTTCCAGAATATACGTTACCTGGTGGAAGAAGCCGTTGGTTCAGATATTTATTTAAATAGAAACCCTTTATTTACAAGCACTTACGAACTTTCATTCTCTCCATTTTATATCGTCATTCCAAATTAACAAATATTCAGGAATAATTAAAGGAATTTGCAAAGTGAATACGAATATAATATAATAGTAAGATAAAATTATATTATAGGAAAAATTATTATGACAATAAAAGGACAACACGTAAGTGAAGAAACAAAAGAAAAATTTAGAGGAACTAGATTTAAAAATATGACTTCCAAATATAATTGGGAAATTGCTCAACCATATATAGATACAGAGATCAATATAAGTTCTAGAAATAGAAAAAAGAAATTTATAACTTTAAGAGAATTCAAACAGTTTATAGAAGAAGATAAAAGTATTAAATCTATTATAAAAACAGGAGTATCAAAACATTTATTACAATTTTACAGTATTCTATTACAAGGAAGAATTAAATTATCAAAAAAAGATTTTACCACAGAATATGAGAATGGATTATCTCTTTTTGAAATAGCTGAAAAATATAAAATTTCAAAAGATCACATAACTTTTTTAAGACAATTATTTGGAGAAAAAAATAAGGGAGCTACATTTATACAAAGAAAAAAAACAGAAGTTCCTTTAAGCCAAAGACAAAAAGAAATTTTATTTGGTTCTTTAATGGGAGATGCCAGGGGAGATACAAGATATTTTTCAAGTGTTTCTTTTAAACAGGGAAAAACTCAAAAAGATTATCTTTTGTGGAAATATAAGGAATTTGAAAACATAGCTTCCAAAGAATCATTAAAATCAGAAAGTTCTATTGATTTTCGTTCTGAATATGAAAGTTGTACTTGGAAATTTTATACTCATGCAAATACAGATATTGAAAGAATTTTACTTTTATTCTATGGAACTGGAAAGAAAGAGATAAATCAAGAGATACTTGATAATTTAACTCCATTGGGCATTGCGGTTTGGTATATGGATGATGGTAGAACAGGTTTTTGTCATGGTAAAAAGTTAAAAAGTAATAAAAAAGTTTATCCTGATTGTTATTTTTGTACTGAATCTTTTTCAAAAGAGAGTTGCGAATTAATAAAAGATTGGTTTTTAGAAAAATATGATATTAAAACAGCATTAAGAAAAAAACTTTTATCATCAGGAATGGGATATAGAATCCAAATTGGTTATACTTTTATTCAAGATTTTTTTGATTTAATTAGACCTTATATACTCCCTATGTTTCAATATAAGATTGATTATGAATCTTATTTGGGAAAAAGAAAAGAAAAAGAATCTCAGGTAGTTATGGGAGAATTGTTAAATTGTCCTCTTGGATCTGATTTTTCTATTTTAGATGTAAAAGAACAAGATAAATATATAAATAATTTTGTCCTTTATTACCAGAAAAAGGGTATAAATTCTTTGGTATATCAATCTCATAACTGGGAAAATAATATGTTTTCTGTATTAAATATTAATCCAGAAAATTTAATAAGGGATAATTATATTTCTTTTTCTAATTTAGGAAATAAATTTTTGATGTCTCATTTTCCTAATTTCTGGTCAGCAAAAACAAAAGGAGGACAATCTCCTAAAGAAATTTTTAATAACAGACAATTTCTTTCAGATATATTAAGAAAAATTGTTTCTCAAGGTTATTTTCCCAAGGAAGATAAGATACTGAATGCTTTACAAAGATATCGAGGGAACAAACAGGTAACTGGATTTATGCCATGTGTTGCTAAATCTATTTATCACAAATATTGCAAAGAAGGAGATAAAGTATTAGATTTCTGTGCTGGATATGGAGGAAGATTATTTGGAGCGATAGCCTGTAAAAAAGTGAAATCTTATACTGGGATAGAAGTTAACTTTGAAACTTATTCTGGACTTCATGACTTATATAGGACTTTAAGATTACATGGAGAAGTAAAGAAACAGGCAACTATATTAAATCAGGATAGTATTTTAGGAATGAAACAATTTACTGACAAAAATTTTGATTTTTGTTTTACTAGTCCGCCATATTTTGATGCGGAGAGTTATAGTGATGATATTTTTCAAAGTTCTAATCAATATGATTTATATAGTGAGTGGTTCGAGAAATTTTTAACAACTGCCATAAAAGAAGCCATAAGAGTTTCAAAGAAAGTAGGTATTAACATAGCAAACACAGGTGGATATATGATAGCAGATGATTTAAGAAACTGGTTAAAGAGAGAGGATATAGATTTTGTAGAAGATAGATTGAGATTACCTCAGAGAGGAGGAGGGAAGAGATTTGAACCTATATTCGTATTCTAAATATTATATCATCCCCTCTATGCTATACGAAATTGACCGATATTCATTTTAATAAGGATTTTTTAATTGATTTATAAATTTTTTCTTTCGGCAAAAAATAATTACAATCTTAAATTTTTTGTTTTTTTTATCCTTTCACAGGAAATAAAAGTTGATATAATGTTGAATAATATGAAAAAAGAACAAAGAAAAAGGCTATTGGGCGTTTTGACAAGAACAGGTTGAAAAAAGATACGATCGTATAAACTTGCAAAAAGAATACAACAAAAGGAATAAAAGATGTTTATTAAATTAACTCATCCATTTATAAGAAGATGTATTGACCCAGAAGAACTTTTAAAAGATTGTTATAAATTTAGCACTTTTGCATACAGGTTAGAAAAACAAGCAATTAGAAAGGCTACGTTGGGAAATGGAGAAATTGATGAAGATATAGTTAATAAATACAAAGGAGATGTTTTTGAGTTATTTATAGAAGCACTTGTTCGTGTTTTCGGAGCAGATCCACTTATAGGAATAGATCCTCAATCTTATGAGCTAATAGAATCTAATAATGACTATGGGGTAGATGCCACAGGCAGAGGAAATAATGGGAAAATTCATACTGTTCAAATTAAGTATCGCCAAGCAAATTACATTCTAACAGC
>Ga0307928_10000910_pt1 | contig 22177 bp, 39 predicted proteins | sample AceLakmetagen232_FD_201815 | JGI IMG/M metagenome (GOLD analysis project Ga0307928, IMG submission 201815) | Saline water microbial communities from Ace Lake, Antarctica - #232 | ecosystem: Environmental > Aquatic > Non-marine Saline and Alkaline > Saline | place: Antarctica: Ace Lake... | reverse complement strand
CCGGTAGGGGCCAGCACGCACCCAGCACGCCCGGACGCCGTCTACCCCCGCTACAGGCCGCCGACGCACGCCGCGATCAGGCAGGGCAGCCCGCACGCGCAGCCATTCCCGGATTCCAAACGCCGGCCTCCCTAGCGCAGGCACCTGTCCCTCAAGCATTTTCCTGTTTGGCCTGCGATTCTTTTTTTGTGGTATGGCATGTCTTCTGCGTATGGGGAAGGGGTCTTGACAAATGGGTGGTGGTATGTATAGGATTGAGATGGTTTTTTGGCGAGGATTGATTGCGATGGATTGCGGCATGAGCGTTGGGAATGTGGGATTGCGGTCGGGGGACATTGTGTTGTTTGGGAATCGGGCGAGCTGGGTGAGTCGGCTGATTGGTCGATTTGAGCGAGGGCGTGGGGAGGCGCCAACGGTGATGACTCATGTGGGCACGATGTCGGGATCGACTTTGTTGTGCGAGGCGTTGTGGCGGGTTGAGATACACGAGGTGGGTCCGCGGGTGGAGGGGTATGTGGAGAGGGGTGGGACGGTGGAGGTGTGGCGAGCGCGCGGGCTTCGGGACTGTGACCGTGTGGACGTGGCGCACCGGCTCCAGAAGTATCGGGGCCGTCGGTATGGGTGGTGGAAGATTGGGGTGCACGCGTTGGAGCGGGCGTTTGGCGGTCGGTTCGTATTCCGTCGGCTGCTGCGGTGGGACCGTTATCCGATCTGCTCTTGGGTGGCGGCATTCGCGTTCGAGCCGTTGCGCCACCACTTCTTTGGGGTGGACCCGCGGCTGGCGCAGCCCGACGACATTCACGACTGCGTGCTCGCCGAGCCCGAGCGGTTCGAGCGGGTTGCGCGCTTTTCGCCAGGCCTGTAGTTGAGTAGGAAATCGAAATGAAGACACTGACTGAACCGACCCCAGACGCGCAATTGACCAAGCTCTACGGCGGCGGCATGGCTGCGGCGGAGCAGGTGGCCCTCGTGCCGGGCAAAAAGTACGCGCTTTGCCTGCTGACTCTTGGCGACGGGGTGACACCCGCGCACTACTCGGCGCTCAAGGCCGCGGTGGAAGCGATCCATGGCATCCAGAATATCGAGCTGATCGTGGATCACCAGGCGCGTGCGACCCTCCCCGATGGCACGCAGCTTGTCGCCGTGATTGAGATGAACCTGCGAATCGAGCCCGAGCCCGTGCCGGACCCCGAGGAATAGCATGGCTGACCGATACTGGGTGAATGACGATGCGGACAACTCCTTCAAGAACGCCAACAACTGGGCCGCGGAAGATGGCGGCGCTGGTGGGGCAGGTGTCCCAGGATCGTCTGACGCCGTGATTCTCAAGGCGGTGTCTTCGATAGATCAGTGTGTGGTTGATGTCGCCCTGGATGTGCAGTCTATCACGGCGTATGCGGACTATACCGGCGCTGGCGTGGACGATGGGCGCTTCGACAACGCGGCTGCTCACAACATCACGGTGGGCGACGTGGCTTTCGCCTGCAAGTCGCTCACGTTGGGCAACGGGGCGACGTGGACTGTGAACGGAAACTGGGACACGACTGGGATGGCCTACGGGACGATCACGCGCACGGGATCCTTGATTGACCTGGCGGGCACATCGAAGACATTCGTGAACGGCACTAACGGGCAACTGAACGATATTACTGTGAGCGGATCATATACGTCCCCTGGCAAGTGCGGTCGTGTAGAGGGGGCGGTGCGGGTGACGGGAACCCTCACGTGCAACCACAAGTGGGTGTACGGCTTTGACGCGTACATTACGGGCACGCTGAACGGTTCCGGGAGTTTCGGGTGCACCAACGGGAAAGAGCTGAAGGATGCGAGCGGGACGATTGATATCGCGACGTTTGAGTTGCGGCCTACCGTAATGGGTGTTGCTGAATGTGCGTCTGCGGTATTTGGTGGAAACCTAACACTGGCCCAGCGGTCTGGCTCCAATGGGACGATCCGGCCCCTGGGGGACATTGAGGTCGGCGGGACACTGACCCTGTATAGCCGGGACCACGCCACATACACATTCTGGATCGACATGGCGACGAACAACGTCGATCTCACTGTGCGGGGCGGTGTTGTTTGGGATGAGGGAACGCTCCCGATTGTCTGGCAGAAGGGCACTGGCACGATCACTATCGAGGGAGCGAACGACCAGGACATCCAACTTGGCGATCCGGTCGAGGACATTGTAGTCAACAAGAGCGCGGGGGACCTGGTCCTCAACGGCGACATCGTGACCGACTCGTGGACCGGCACCAGCACGGGCACGGGGAAGTTCAAGCCCAACGGCTACACGATCACGACCGTGGGTGCCTGCTCATGGACCGCGGCGTTCAAGTTTGCTTCGGACGCGGACGCGATGAACGGCTGCACGTGGGTCGTGGGGGGCAACTGGACTGCGGACGGGCAGAAGCTCCCCGCAACGGCCGCGTGGTATCTGCAAGTCACCGGCACCGCGGTGGCGTCCGGCATTGGCGAGGTCGCGTACTCAGACGCGAGCGGTGGCACCGAGATCAACGCGGCAGGCGGAACGTGGACCGACAACGGGAACAACATCAACTGGGCAGGCCTCGTGTCGGCTGCACCAGTTCGGGGAAAGATCGGGACAAGTCTGGCAGGCCGTAACCCCCTACTCCGAGGACTGGTCGCATGATGTACCTAGGTGATTTCGTGGAAGACGCGGAAGTTGTCTTCTACTGGAACACGAATGACAGCGATGGGGCGAGCATCACGCGCGCCACAGATGGCACGGTCAAGGTGCGCCGAGATGATGGCACTGATTGCACAGGCACGTCCGTGACCGACAATGAGGATACGCCGGACACCGGCATCCACGAGTGCAAGATCGACACCTCGGACAGCGCCAACTTCGCCGTTGCATACGATTACACGGTATGGCTCGATGGGGCGGTGATTGACGGGGCAACAGTCAACGCGGCCCTTGCTCATTTCTCTGTTGAGAACCGTTTCGTCGAAGTGGACGTGACCAAGATCGGCGGGGCCGCTCAGTCAGCGACGGACCTCAAGGACTTCGCGGACGCTGGCTACGATCCAAGCACGCACATCGCGCAGTCAGACTTGACTCACATCCATGGCTCGGCTCTGACTGAGACCGCGGGCCAACTTGCGGCGCGGTTCACGACCTTCTTCGACCAGGCCAGCGCTGCGTTCAATGTGGCGACGGCTCTTGCGAGCTTCAAGGCGACGGGTTTCTCTACACACAGCGCGGCTGATGTAGTAACGGCGCTCGGGACTGGCAGCACGCTGACGGCTTGCTTGACAGCCGCTGGGTTCTCTACCCATGACGCTGCGGCTGTCGTTACCGCGCTCGGGACTGGCAGCACGTTGACTGCCTGCCTCACTGCGGCTGGATTCAGTACGCACGATGCCGCCGCCGTTGTCACCGCGCTCGGCACAGGATCGACCCTCAACGCGTGCCTTACTGCAACGGGGTTCAACACGGTCGTGCCCGACGTAAATGGTACGGCAGCAACTTTGCACACGACTACGAACAGCAAGATCGACACAGTTGATACCGTCGCCGACGCCATCCAAACCGTGACAGACAACTTGCCCAACGCCGGGGCCTTGAGTGACCTGGCGACCTTGGCGACCCGCCTGTCTGCCGCAAGAGCGGGCTACCTCGACAATCTCAATGTTGCGGGTACTCTTGCGAATACAGACAACGCCTCCAGTTTCATGGCGGACATCACGACTTTGGCCCTAGAGGCTACGCTCACTGCCATGAAAGGCACAGGCTGGACGGACGAGTCCCTCAAGGCCATCAAGGATGCCGTGGACGCCATCGGCGGCGATGCCACGTTGGCGAATCAGGAGACGCTGTTGGATCGCCTTGGCGGATGGACCGCGACGGGAGACAACACGATTCTCGGCGCGCTCAAGGCAATCGCCTCAAAGGCCGCGGACACGCCGTCCGACATCGGCGGCACGTTCGCCGCCAGCACGGACAGCCAAGAGGCGATCCGAGACAAGCTTACCACCACCACAATCACGATCACGAATCCGATCAATCCCGACACCAATGCCGCCACGCTCTATCACGCGTCTGATTACACGGCGCTCAGCGTCGCAGGCACCCTCGACTTCACGTTCACCGATTGGGCGGGCGAGACCGTGGCAGAGGCGTGGTTCACCGTCAAGCGCCGCTACGCCGACGCCGACGCCGACAAGATTCACCAGGAGACGAAAACTGGGGGCGGCATCACCGTGTCCGATATCACAGGCCTGGACCTCTCGGTTGCAGTCAGCGCGACGAGCCTCGCCGCAATCGACGCCGGCGAGTATGTCTACGACGTCAAGCTCCGGGTCGGCGACACGGTCGATGTCGCGGTCATCGGCGTTCTCACCGTCGCGGATGTCGTGACCAAAGAAGTCCCCTAGCGGAGAGCCTTGTGCCCGATCTCACCTTCCACGTCAAGTATCACCCGCAGCCGTGGAGCGTTCCCGTGCTCCAATCCCCTGCTCGATACCGTTGGGTCGCGGGCGGCCGTCGCCTCGGTAAAACACACCTCTTGGCGCAAGCCGGTATGGAGGCGGTCGCCCGTTTTGCCCCGCTCAGGCATCAACTCTGGCACGACATGGGCCGGCACGAGGAGCCGTACATGGGTTGGGTCGTGGGGCCAAGCTACAAAATCGTGCTTAAGGACTGGAACGTGTTTCGCGGCGCCTGCGCGAAGAGCTGGTACAAGGCTCGCCAGACCGATCCCAAGCAACTCTACTTTCCGGCGTTCAACGCCTATATCGAGTTCGTGAGTGCGGACCATCCAGACGACCTAGTCTCCGAAGGCCTCGACTTCCTGCTTCTCGACGAGTGCGGCCTGCTCTCGGAGGAGGCGTGGATGACCGTTCAGCCGTCGCTATCCGAACGCAAAGGCTGGGTGCTCGGCGTCGGCCGCCCCATGGGTGCGGAGCACTGGTACTACGAGGCATGGTTGAAGGGACAGCCGGGCACGCCGGAAGTCTTGGCGGGCGAATCCGCGTCGTGGCGATTCGACTCGACCGCGAACCCGTTGTTCCCGGTCGACGAGTGGGAGCGACAGAAGTCGCAGTACCCACCAGCCTGGTTCGATCAGGAGTTCCGCGGCGAGTTTCTCAAGGCCGGCAGCGCCGTGTTTCCCTCGTTGGACCACTGTCTCCTGCGCTCGACTCTCCGTTCGCCTATCACGACCGCGGATGGGCAGCCCGGCGAACGCGGCCTGGTGACTGGCGTGGACGTGGGCCAGCACAAGGCCCATACCTCCTGCGTTACGATGGACGCGAACCGAGCAATAGTCGATCTCCAGCAGTGGACAGGCGACACCACGACCAGCCGCAAGAATCGAATCATCAGGACGGCCCGGCGTTGGCGATCCAAGATCGTCGTGGACAGCACGCTCGGGTCCATCGGGCATGACCTCGAGCACGACCTGCGCGGCGCGGGCATGCGCGTGATGGGCGTCTCGTTCAATCCCAAAACCAAGGCGGCGATGATTCTCGCCATGTGCCAGGCTATCGAGGAGGGCACGTTCCAGGTCGGCCCCGCCGACCATCCGACCGTGGCGCGGTTGATTCAAGAATTCAAGGAACACCAGCTCAAGACGACCCGCCGCGGAGTCATTCAGTACCAACCCCCTTCGGGCAAGACCTGCGATCTTTTGACCGGATGCTATCTCGCCAACTGGGGCGTTGACTCGGGCTGGGCAGGCGGAGCCGTCGATGTGGGGCACGCCCCTGGACAGAGAATAACGTCAGACGGCCGCGTGGTTGAGCCAGCCTACCCCACACTCGCGGTCGGGGGCCACCGCACGTTTTGGGCGCACGGGTCGCCGCGTATCTCTTGACACGCATGGCCTCCCATGTTATGGTCGCGCTATCCTTCAACTTAGGAGCAAACGACGATGGCTAAGTGGATCAACAGCCCATTGGCAGTAGGCGGAACCGCAGCGCCCCTCCCTGCCGCCGCGACCGATCTCAACGGCTCGGCACCCTCGTACCTGTACATCACGGTCGAGGACAACCCCGTGCGGATCAGAGTCGACGGGACCGCCCCGGCGAGTGGTGGCCCAACGGGCAGGGTGTACGTCGCTGGGGCCACGGAGGAGTTCGACCTGCGCAAAGACCCGACGCTGGCGGCCGACTTCCGGGCGATTGAGGAGACCCCGGGGTCAGCCGCGGTGATTCAGATCGCGGCGAGGTTCTAGCGCCTACTCGGGGCCTTCGGGTAATCGCGTGGGTCTGGGTTGACGTCTAGGCCAAGCATATAATCGGTCGAGACGTGGAGCATCTGGGCGATTCTGACCAGGCCGTCTACATGGGGCATGCACTGAGCCAACTCGGCCTGGACAATGTCATAGACGCTCGTCTCCAGGCGCAACGCGAGTTCGATCGGTGACCAGCCACGGTACACGCGCGCGGCGCGCAGCCGCTCGGCGAAAGTCCGGGCCAAAGGGGATGGGAGCGCCGGCCCGGGTGCGGCTTCGGGTGCCGGCTCGGGCGCCGGCTCATACGGCATATCCGGTGATGGCTCCCACGTATCCCGGTCTGAGCAATTGAATCGTCGCAGTGATGGTAGCCCAACAGGGGTCAATGGCTTTCTCCTCAGTCTCTAGTTGTCAACACGATCAATACGCAGCCGCCAAGGCCGCCCACGCAGAGCAACGCCAGGCCTGCCCATTCAAACCATATCGGCAGGGAATAGAATGCCGTTGTCACTGTGACGCACAGCACGCCTACGACCATGCAGGCGGTGGCGATGTACATGAGGGCTTTCACTACTCTTTCTCCTCAAAAACGCCCGCGCCGCGCGGCCCGTTTTAGCGGTGCGCGGGTACCACGCGCTAACCGGCGACGCGGGCTCGGGACTATGCTTCGTTCTTCAATACCTCGGCCGCGGGGCCAACCCACTCCCACTCATTGAGGCATGAACCGCAGTGAAGCACCTCCACGGCCTCGGTCGCGGTCAGACGCAAGATATCGCCAGCACGGACACCATCGCCCATTCGTAGGCCTGCGTTGCGGTCTTCTCTGTTTCAGTCATTGCAACAGCCTGGCCCGAACGCCATGTCAGGGCCGTCGATGCCGGGAATCGCCATGATCTCGTCAAACGCCAGGCACTCATACTCGCCGTCGCCGTTCGGCCCTGCCAGCAAGGGGCACGTCTCGCCGCTGGCCTCAGTCCACGTTACGTCGACGCAAAGCTCGGCCCCGTGCTCGCGAACCATGTGCTCCGCTAGGTCGCACGGCGCGCCACGGCAGCACTCGCCGCAGCGCACGCACTCGGGTCTCGAAAGCAGGGTAGCCTCCGTCATGTCAAGCAGGGTCGTTGCTTCGTCCATCGGGCCTTTCCTTCACTGTTCAGTAGGGGTTCATTGTGAAGACATGGGTTGCCCGGCGAGCGCCCGCCGGTAGACCTCGGGGTCGATGTACATCGCCTCCGCAACCGCCACGGGCGCTTCATACTCCGTGCCCGTAGCGCGGATGCCCGCGAGCCAGACGGGAATCAGCAGGCCGTGGATTTTGATGCGGTCCCAAGGCGGCTCGGGGGTGAGCCACGCGTGGAAGCCGCGGGGGTAGCACTGCCCCCACCTCGACTGAATGTCACCGCGGCAGTGTATTGACACCCAAATCCATCGTGGCGACACCCAATTCCACCCGGGGGAGTATGGGCCATGTGAAACCGCGCACACAGGCGGCCACACGGCCTCCCAGCCTACGTATGTCATCTTCCACGCTCGCACGCTGTCCGCGCTCGATTTTGTGTCCACCATTTCTAGGCACATGGCTCGCTCTCCTTCCACTCGTCGCACATGCCGTGTCCTGCGCACTTGTGCGTCGCGGCCCACGCGTCCCACCGCTCGCCCGCGGCGAAGTAGGCCGCGACTGCCTTCGGGTACTCCATCGGCTTCGGAAACGAGCCCTCGTCGTAGTACGGAGGTCGATCCTGCGTCTTGTTGCAGAAGTGCCCCGGAGACTTGCGCCACGACGCCACGCCAAACACATGCGCGCAGTCGTGGCACCCGTGCTGGATTCGGTAGGTCTCGGGGAGGTCAGTCATCACGGGGCTCCTCGGGATTCTTGGGGCAAAAGAACACATGCTCTTTGTGGCACTCGACGCAGAACCACTGGCGGCACAATTGACAATAGATCAGTCGTGACGGCGAAAATGGGGAGTGACAACCGGCACAAGACCGCAACCGCGGGCCATTTCTCTCGGGGAGGTCAGTCGGCATCGTTCGCCTCCTGCCCCGTCAGCTTGTTGAGGGCCGCGCAGAGGATGATGGCACGCTCCTCGTTTGTAGCCGCAAAGGCGCGGCCCTCACCGTTCTGGAGCGGGGCAACCGCAACCCATCCTCCGCCCTCCATTATCCGCGCCGCGAACGGCTCGGTCACGCTGGCCTTGAACTCCGCGACGGGGTCGGGCGCGGGCTCCTCCTCGATGCCGTCGAGGTCCGCGAGCGTCGCGATGGGGCGCTTCGTCCAGAGGCGACCCGTATCGCAGGCAACAGCCTGGGGTTTTCCCTCTCCCGAATACAAACACACAAAACACAGGCTCGCCCCGGCTCTATACACAATCACCAATTCCGCTTTGCCTCCTACGCAGGTTTTCGTCCCGTAGCATTCCGCCTCCGTCGGCAGGTCGTGCGTGTAGCAGTTCGGCTCCCGCGGCTCGCCCACGGGCAGGGGAGCGCGCGACCAGAGGCGGGTGGACTCGGCCTCACTTATCCACGATGACATTTCACAATCCGGGGCGAATCGCAGCCCACCGCCCCATTCCCACACGACCACCGGATGCTCGGGGCCACCCTCAACGGTGCTCAGGTACACGCCGGGCACGGTCGGCCTCTTCAGGACCAGTTTCGTCTTCGTGCCCGTCGCCTTCGGCGCGGCGACTTGCAGCGGCTCGCGGGACCAGAGGCGATGTTGGCTGGCTTGGCCTACCCACTGCGCCTCGCCACTCACATCTGGCGCGAACCGCAGCATGTCCTCACAGCGCCAGACAATCACCTCGTGTATATCACCCATGCTCAGCACGCGGGAGAGGTACGTGCCTGTCTTCGTCGGATGCTTGGAAAATAGTTCCTCAGTCACGGCAGTCTCCTCGGGTTTGGGTAGCGGGTTGTTCGGGCACATGCCATCGGGATGAACAGAGCCAGGTTCGCACGACCCCAACCAAAGACAACAGCCACAGCCATAGGCACAGCCCTGCAACCACGGCGATGGGCCATAGTCGTGCGGGCCGAATCGGTTAGGGTCTACGCGCGGCGTACTGGTCCTACCGTTGCGCCACTTGTCAAACTCCCCCGGCACCGCCCAATCGGGGGTCTCGGTCGATTCACTCGGCATGGTCTCCTCCTCGGGTTTGGGTTTGTTCGCGTACTCGGGGCAGAGCACGCGGTCGGTGATGTACCAGCCCGCCTCTAGCGCAACGCGTGTGGTATCGCACATGAACGGAAACCCCTCCTGCGTATTCTGAATCCCGCATTCATCGCAGACCGCGGTGCAGCGGTGCAGCGTGGGGTCATACTGAATCGGCATCGCTACTCCTTTGGTTTGAATCCGGACTTGATCTGGCGACGGGTTTCGTCCCATGATAGCTCGCCCGCTTTCACACGGCGTATGATGTCCATGCGCCTCGGGAGGCCGGCGTGCAATGCACTCTGTCGCCGCTCGAATGCCTGTTCGCGCGCGGCCTCGCGCCGATAGTGGGTCTCGTCGTCTCGCCTGGGTATCTGCCCAGACATGGCTACTCCTCTCCCGGCAGTGCGGACAGTTCCTGCCAATGCGTGATGTGTTCGCATCGGTCGCCTTCGATGTTCCAGTAGCAGGGTCTCGAGGATTCGAGCCACATTTCCTTCCCGTCCGTCACGAGCCATCGTTTGCGGACAAGGGTAGGCGGCATCTTCGGCAGCCGATCCTTTACGCTGACCCACCCGCCGCGCAGCGCCGCGCGGCCGGCCTCGATCTCGTCTAGAGTCCGCAAAACCCACCGCACCGCGCCGCCTTGTGTGCGGTAGTCAGGCCTGCGCGAGCACAGGCGGAAAAAGCATCGGCTGCATTCCCAGACCGCGCAGTACTTCCAATTGTTCCGGCTAAGGCTTGAGAATACAGGGGTCGGTCGCCCGCCGCACTTCGGACACTTCCGCGCCAACAGCTTCGCGGTGTAGTCAATCGCCTTGGTCATTGCTGTCCTCCTCACGGTCGTACCACAGAAACGAGTCCACTGAAACCCAGTACTCGTGTTCGTGCCCCACACTAGAACGAACACGCACCCTGTCCCCCTGGACCTCAAGCACTATGCCGCGCACATTATATCGGCCGCGGCTCCACCACACAGACTGTCTCACAGGCAGCAGCGCCCTTATCCTGGCGTGCCATGCCAACTCGGCTTCTAGCAGCACGGCGCGTAACGCTCGCGGCCCGGGAACCCAATTCTTACCTCGCGCCTCGGTCATCGGGGGCCTCCTTTCAGTGTCCTGGGAAATCAGGTAGGTTGTCGTATTCTGCCTGGGGCATCGTGACCAGTTTCAACGTGATCGTCACTTCCTCGCCAATCTCCAACCCGGAAAGCTCGCCATCAATGGCCTGGTGCAGGTCTGACAATCGTTGCACGTAGGCACTGCCGCCGCGGAGGGCCACTCTGACGAATACGCACGTGTCGGTTTCAGGTTCAGGCATCGGGTGCCTCCTCAGATAACAGTGCCGCTGCTACATCACCAAGTTTGGCACGGTGTGCCATCGCCATCGACGTTACCGGAATGGTTACGGTAGGCGGCATCGCGGTGGTGTCAATCACTGCGGTATGCCACGGGCACGGCAGCGGGTGCCCACATAGCAGTTTGGGACTGTCGCGGTCAGGATGTCTGCATGTCAAGCCAGGCACTTGATGTTTAGGCTTCATCGGGTGCCTCCTCTCTGTCCTCTGGCTTCCACTCGACCAACTCTAGGCCGCGGGTCGGCAGGCCGTAGCGGTCGCGGAAGAACACAAGCAACTCTGACCATGTACTGAAGCCGTCGCGGTGAATGAACTCATTGGCATCCTCATAGGGGAGATAGCCCCTCCGATAGCGCAGCGCCTTGCGCTCGAGCTGGACACCCCATGGGTCAATCGTGATCGGCGTCACAGCCGCGCACGGGACGCGGAGCAGCAGCCGACACGCGGGCGTCCGCTGCCCCGTGTAGAGTGACAGCATGTCGCCGGGGACCGTGGGCCGCTTGCGCTTGCGGCGGATCGTCTGCGGCTTCTCGCCACTCGCTACGGCCGCCGCGAACTCATCCATGAAGTTGTACGCTGGCATCAGGACTCCTCCCCTCTCAGCTTCGCGGCGCTCTCTTGCATCTCCACCGCCGACTCGTCCAGCCTGTCCGCGCACGCGACTACAGCAGCGGCCCGGCTCGCGTACAAGTCGCCGATCTTGTAGTACTTGACCTCCGTGTCGTACGGGCTATGGACATTTTGAGTCACCGTGCGGATGCTGGCGCAGTCCTTCTCGTCCACGGACAGGTCCGTCCACCAAGACAGATCAACCTCGACCACCCAAGGGCTGTGGATGCCCTGCACGTAGTAGAAGGTCCGGCTGTTTGTGATGTCGAACGGCTGCCCGTCCGCGGTGCGCTGGGTCGCCAGCAGCATCCGATCATAGTGTTTCCTGGCGCTCTCGTACTCCGCCGTGATGCGCTGAACCTCCTCGTGTTGCGTGGCCTTCAACTCGGTGTCAAACGTCTGCCCGTCCTCGGTCTCGAACTGCGGTTTCGTCTCAGTCACCATCGGGGTTTCCTCTCAGAAGATTTCCACAGGCTGCCGCTTCCGCGCAGCAGCCACAGCACGAAACAACTTGCTGAAGTCCTTGCAAGCGCCCAGGAGCAACCAGATGACGTGATTGAGCCCGGGCACCTCCACTACGTCCGTCTGGCGAAATTGTTTGTGCCACACATCAAAGGCCATGTTGGCCTTGATTGGCATTGCCTTAGCATACCGACACATCAACGCCGCCAATGCCTGCTTTACGCCGTCTTGGGACCACGGGTACGAGCCCCGTTCAGATAGCAGTCGGGCCAATTCCAGTACGCGCCATACGCCGATGCGTGCGAGCGCGCCGCGCTCAGAACCGGCGCACTCCTCGCCATCACAGAACTTGCCCACGAACCGTGCGCCGCAGTAGTCACATCTGGTCATCGGGTGTCTCCTCTAGAATCTCCGCCTCAAGTTCGTCCAGTTTCGCGGTGACCGCCGCTGCCACGGCCTCGCACATCGCCCGTACGTGTGGGCCGCGCCACTCGCGGTCCTCGTCGGGGCCGGGGTAGTACCACACGTTCGCGGTGAGCCTGCCCTTCAGATCAACGAGCTCGCGACAGACGATATCGCGTATCCCTTTCACCATGCTCCGCGCGAGGTCGGGGTGCTCGCGGGCCAGGGCCGTCAGCTTCATGCACATGGGGTTCCTCCTTCTGTGGGCCACTGGCGCCACGTCTCGCCGTCGAGCGTGTGCTGTGTCTGGTCTTTGGGGACGTGCTTGCCCCAGGACTTGAAAAAGTAGGGAGTGCCAGCGGCGACGCACTGGTCGCGGAGACTTCGCACCCACTCGGGGTCCATCGGCCGCGCGCCGGGGCCACTTTCTGCGCCCGCGATCAGCCAATCAAGTCGTGGCGTTTCGTCACAATTTGCGAAACCAAACGCTCCATCCTCAGAGGTGCCACAACGGGGGCATTTCACCTCGTCGACTTCGGGATCAGTTTCGGCGCCTATATCGTTTCCAACATATCCACAGTCGTGACAACTATACGTGGGGGCATACCGTTCCACATTCACGAAGCTCAAACATGGCTCCACGCTCGCGAACCGCACGGCCGCGGGGATGCGTAGCAGCTCGCGAACCCGCCAGTCCTGGTCTTGGTTTTCGACCGTCACGCCGAGCCACGCGTTCGGCAGGAATTCCCCACGACGGAACGCCATCGCGGCCTTGTGCAGGCGCATTGGGTACGAAAGCTGATTCTCAAATCGTAGTGCGCCCTCTACGGATTGCAGGTCGGAGATATAGGCCTCCATGCGCAGGGGGCGTTTAGTGAGGAGCATGAAGATGTGTTGCGGGCATTGGGCCATTGTCCCGACCACGCGGTCGATAGCACTGAAAGCCACGTCCTCGTGAAACAGGTCGCCCATGCTGCACACGAACACCGCACGCTGCTTGCGCCAGTGCAGGGGCTCGCTGAGCTTGTCCAAGTGAACCGTGCCGGGGCGGAAGGGCTCGTCCTTCGGATACCCGTATCGCCCCGCCAACCGTTGCGCCATGCGCTTCGCGTAGCAGTGAGCGCAGCCCTCGCTGGCAGGCGTGCAACCCGTGATGGGGTTCCAGGTCACGGGTGTGTAGCCAGGGATATTCAACCATCCGATCTTGTGCTCAGGCATCCGACACCTCCTTCCACGTAGGGGGCGACTTCGCCACATGCCGGTGGTGCAGCGCCCAAAACCGTCGCCACGCCTCCTGTGTGACTGCAAGGCTGGCGGGGGGTCTTTCGAGCAAATGATACGGGGCTGGTTGGCATTCAAGCACGCCGCTGCGCACGTTGGCTTGACCAATCCTACACAGCGTGCTGCGTGCTCTCGCCAAAACCCCTGCACGCGTGGCCTTCTTCCGAGAATCGCTCGCTAACCTATAACCAGTGTACGCGTCTGCCACGACCCATCCGTAGTCTTCTTGGAACGTAGCCTCCCCCATCATTGGCCTATGTACGACCCACGCGAACGGCACTGCCGGGCGGTCTGAGAGCGACCAATCTGGGGCCACGGTGATCGGCTCTGCTATCACGGGGACATACTCTACCGCGTTATCGTGACCTACGGGGGCACGCGCCAATAGGGCCAACACGCGGTTGCTCGGAATATCAATCGGGGCATTGGCAATCTTGTACTCAGGCATACTTCGCCTTCCTTTGTGCCTTGTGTTGGAGAATGAGTTGGCTGTTGCGGATCTTTTTGCATCTGGGACACCAGCGTTTCACTCGGCGGGTCTGGCGGGACGCGGGGCGTTCGTAGGTGAACATCCTGTGGCATATCTCGCACTCCGTAGACACCTGTTCCATCACCACCTGCTCCGTGCCGTGGTCGTGCGGATCAGTATGCCCGCGATCCTGAGCGGGGCTCCGCGCCTCTACAGGATCGTCCGCGTTGCCCGCCCGCCGATCATCACTACGCAGCAGATCCTCCACATAGGTCGTGCCATTCGGGTTGCGGACCGAGACGAGGTCGGGATCCGTCTCCTCCAGGTAGTGCGTCATGGAGCTGCGCACTGGCGCGGAGGATGCCATACGCGCGGGGTGGCCCTGCCGCCAACTGTCTCGCGCGATGCTCCTGGGGGTATCGGTCGCGCCCAGGGCGTCGTCCGGTTCGTCTGGGTCGTCCGTCTCTGCGCGGGCCAGGTCCTCGGCTGTCGGTTCGTCAGGCATCGAGGACCTCCTGTTTAAGTGCGTTGGCGAACAGTTCGTTCGCGGCATCAATCGCCAGATCCAGTATGGCGGCGTCGGCCTTATCCTCGTCGTACAGGTTCATCGCCTCCATTTCCAGTTTTGCGGCCTCGATCAGGGTCTCGAGGATGTCGCAGGGGATCGTCACCGTGGGGCTACTCATTGGGGGGGGGCTCCTGTAGAGAGGCGACATATTCCGTGTCCAGGTAGGTTATGCCGTACAAGTCAATCTGCGCGTCCGCGAGCCGGTTTAGCTTGCGCAGGAACACCTTCTCACAATGCGACAGCACTTTTTGATCCTCCTTCTCGATCAAGTCGACCCGCCAACGATTCGTCGCCTCCCAGTCGGTCGTGATCGCGCGGTAGTCGCTCGCGGATAGCCCGAGCCAGAATCGGCCGCGGACCTCCAACAGCTTGCGGAGCAGGGCCTTGGTCGCGCCGGCCTCCGTCTTGCGGAATACCCATGTACCCCAGTGGCAGGTAGAACAATGAAACTTGGTCATCCATTTGCTCCGCACGTCTCGGTAGAACTCGAGCAGATCAATCTTGATGTCACTCGCCCCGCAGAACGGGCATCGCTTCCACTGCGCTCGGCGCGCGGCCCAGTCGATTCTAGGCGTTGGCATCGGGGGCCTCCTTCTGCGCAACCCGCAACTCCTGCACGGTGATCTTGAACTGCCGCTTCCCGCGCTCGTCAGGCTTGCGGTGATACGGGACATCCGAACTATACCCACCGCACGCGACGAGCCAACCGCTGCCGTCCATGAAGTCGGCGAAACTCGTCACATCGCAGACCATGCCCTCCCACTCGAATTGCGATCCGACGTACAATCGCTTCTTCTGCCAAAGGAACGGCGTCCGGCCGCAACACGCTTCAACACTGCGCGCTGCGCTGAGATTGCCCTCCCTGATGGCATAGCGATAGACCTGCTCCATGTGGAGCCAGTACTGGCCTCCCTGGGTATCGTAAATTCGTTCAATGTCGTCGGGGTAGAATTCCATGTGCAGTTCAATGGCGATGCACAGGGCACGTTGCAAGGCCCCGTTGAGTTTCGTCCCCGACCGGCGTTTCGCCGGGCCGTAGACCGCCTGGAGCAATCGCTCAGGCCCCGAAAGATCGTCGATGGCCTCCACGGTCGCGGTGTAGCACCGCGGGCTGATCGTCACTCGTCGCGCTACAATGGTCGGCACGTCCATGTCCTGTCCCGACGCCACCACGTCGTCCACGGCGACGCGGATGCAACGCGAGTTTGGCATCAGTTTGAGGGCGCTGGGTTTCCGAACATACAGGGACCAGCCGGCTTTGTACGCAGGGCGGCCCGCATATTTTGCGACTTCGTCCTGGCCCCGCCACACGTTTTCGCCAGGGCTCCATTCGGTCACTTTGCGGCCCGTGCCATCCACGAGCCGCCGGCCCTTTGCCCAAACGATAGGATGGGCATGGGTCACGTTTCGCGTCTGTTCGTCTACCGTGGTCAATGCCATGTCACGGTTCCTCCGGTAGTGAGAGTGGGGGTCATTTACTCTGGGTCAACATTGCTGCGCGCGGGCCACCTCATAGTCTACGGCCTCCTCGGTCGCACGCCATTCTGCCTGCGTCATGGTCTGCACCAGCAACTCCCCCATACATTGAAGGAAGTTTGGCGCTTCGCCAAGAGACTGGCGGGCAAGCCAAAGCCGAGCGCGGGTCGGTAGCAGACGGGATATAGGGTCGGTATCCACGAGCGTGCCGCATAGCCCAGCCCACGGCGTCCAGAAGAACAGCAGGTCGCGAAACCAGCCGCCTTCGCGCACGTTGGACAGTGACAGGATTGGCTTGCCCTCGGCCGAAAACCAAGTCGCTTCGATCCACTCTACCACGTCTACGATATCCCACTCCGCAGGCCCCGCGGGGTAGCAGAGTTCGGGCGGACCGGTTGTCCGGGCTGGGTCGCCTGGACGATACTCAACGGAAACGCGCAGGACGGCGAGTATGTCCTCGCGGTCGATGGTGAGCGGAATCACGTATGTCGTCATTGTGCGGTCCTCAGTTCATACTACAGTCGTGCGGGGCTGAGTCGCTCGCCTTAGCGTTATCCTTGGTATGTCCAAGCCAGATAAGGCCGCCGACGATCAGGGTCGCCATCAGCCGCCATCCGATTTCGATTTCGATCATGCGGGTCTCCTCAGACTAGGGAAGGGTGTGGGGTCGGCTGCGGCGCGCACGTGCAGCGCCACAGGTGCAAGGTGAACTCGTGAACATTGATCTGGAGCGACTTGGCGGGGTGGAATTGAACCACCGTATCCTCGGCGTTCCAGAACTGCCGTTTGATCCAGCACATCTCTGTCCACGTCGGGCAGCGGGCCTCGCCCACCACATGGACCGAGACGTGCTCCCAACCCATGCCGTCGGACGCGATGATCGTGAAGCAGACGGCGCCGTGTGTCAGGGTGAACGCTCCATGGTTGCCCGCGCGCTTCGGCGACGCGAGCGGGCCAGTGCGGACGCGCTGTTTCTCAGGGACGTGGAAGCTCATAGGTTCGGCTCCTCCAGCGCCAGACGGCGCTTGTAGAATCGGCAGAGGCGGCCCACGAACTCGTCGCGGATCGTCCACACGTCTGCGCCTGCGCGGTGCCCGTCGCAAGCCACGTTCTCCAGAAGTACTCCGCCGCGGCAGATGCCGGGCCGCACTTCCCAACACCCGAGGCCGCCGCCTTCGTCGACCCATTCGTAGCGTTTGTTCCAGTGTGCCAGCGCCCAGGCGCGTATGGGATAGGTGCGCTTGTCAGTCACCGCCACTCTCCTTTCTCGGGGACGTTGGTCTCGGCGGTTTCGGTATCGGGGAAACCCCTGCACTTTATGAGCCACGGGCCTTTGGAAGACTGCCGCGAGACGACGTGTAACGGCGAGCAGGGATGTGCGTTGTCAAACAACTGCCACACGCGCATGAACTCCGTCTTGCGAATTCGCTTGCCCGGCTTGTTGCTAAAGTACGCCCATGACTTGACCTCCGAATAGTGCAGTTGGGGGCCGTGCTCGCCTTTTGTCCATACCCCGAAGTCCAGACTGACCCGCCCGTGCTTGCCCGCGTCGATGGTCACGATGGGATGCACGTCGATGTGGATCACGTACTCCTGCGCCTTGAGAAATTGGTAGCGCTGCCACTCAAGCCCGGAGTCGAATGTGAAACCGTCCTCAGTGTGCTTGACCGCTCCAAACTTGGTCCGCTTGGGCAGGCCCGCGACCGCGGCCGCGCAGACTGCGGGCACGACCACTTGGCCTCGCCTGCGCATGTCCGCCTCAAGGGCGGCTCGGTCGGCGGCGGGCATCATGTCCCATGCCGTCTTGCGTTCGCTCATTACAGCCACCCCATGACGCGAGCCTCAATGACCACTCGCCACGTCTGCTCCTCGAGAGGCACTGGCGGCGGATTGCTGCACCCCATGAACGCCACCGCTTCCTTGCTCGTAAACTCAAAGTCGATAGCGATGGGATGGCCCGCTTTCATAGAGCGCCGCGCCGCAACTGCCAGCGCGGTGTCGCCTGACTCCATGACGCCGCGCTCAGGCACTTCGCCTTCGACCAGTACCTCCAATTCCTGCACCCGCTCGGCCGCGAACGCAACGGGTATCTCCTCGCCCGTATCCAGGTCGTAAAGGGCCGCGAACCCCCACTCGTCGTCCTTGGCCCGTGCCGCGGCATACTGGAGGGCCAGGCAGATATCGGGAAATGAGTAGTACCAGACCCGCGCGCCGGCCCTGCCTGTTTCCACGAGCAGATAGGGCGCGACAATTAGTGCCTTGGGCGTCGGCTCGTCCGTCCTAAGCTCCACGAGTTGGTCAAGCTCAACGGCTCCGTAGTGGGCGACGATCTGCTCAAATGCTTCTACTCGATCCATGTTGCTATTCCTCCGGGTCATGGGGCATAAAGTGTGGGGTGTCAAGGTCGTCGAAGCCAGCATCGTAGCCCACGCTCAGGTTCACCTGGCGAAGCTTGTAGGGACACGGCTCAAGTGGACTGTGCTGTCCGTCGCACTCGTGGCAGGCATTCCACAGATCGCGGTCGAAGACATCGCCGCAGGAGCCGACCATCCTGCCGTCGTCGGTCAGTTCCTTGCAGGTTACGGTCTCTCCACACACGGGGCACACGTCGCCCATCAATTCGCGCAGGCATCGCAAGACCCGGGGACGTGGGCCAGCGTCGTCGAGGGGCATGTAGTGTTCGCCATGCGGCCCACGTTGGACGAACACGGTGTTGGGTTTGGGCCACCAGTTCACGCAAATGCCCGCCCGCTTGAACTGCCAGCCGTTGGCGATTGCCCTGAGAGTGATCCTATTTCGCCCGCAGTAGGTGCGGATGATGTCAAGCCAGCGGTACAATCGCCGGGCGCGTTCCTTGTTGACTGTGCTCATTCGGTTTCTCTCCCTGCCCGGTTGTCAGGCGGTGATTCGGGAGTCTGGGGAATGGGGTCGCGCGGCCCGTCGCGATACGCGTCATACTCTCCGGCGGGGCCGTGCAGGTTCTCAAAACGCTTTGTCGGGCCGTCCCAACGTAGTGGTATGACCCCGACCATGCCGTTGCGATTTTTCGCCAAGAACAACTGAGCCTTGTGCATGTCCTCTTTATCATCGTAGTATCCAGGACGGTGCAGCAGCATCACCACGTCCGCGTCTTGCTCGATTGCACCGGAATACCTGAGATCGCTTAGGGTGGGAATGTGATCTTTTCTGTCCAACGCCCCGCGACTCAATTGTGCGGCGACAACCACGGGCACGTCGAGGTCTTTCGCCAGCACGGTACAGATATCGCTGGCAGCCGCAACCTCCTCCTCGCGGCTCCGGCCCTTCGCCCGAATCCGTTGAAGGTAGTCTATAACCACAAGGTCGAGTCCGTCCGCTTGCAGCTTGGTCGCCCGCGCTTCTGCAAGCAGGGTCGCGGGTGTGAGTTTCGTGCTCTCGTTTACATGCAGGTTGGTCGCGCGAAGTTGCTCGATAGCCTCGATTACGCCCGTCCAACCTTCCTCGGTGAGGTCGCCGCGCAATAACGCGTCAGTCGAAACACACGCGGACTCGGCGATGATGTTGGCGCCGAACTGGAGGCTGCCGGTTTCCAAAGTGAACATGAGCACTTTGGTCTCGGGCTTAGCTGCCAGCACATTTCGCACGATTGCTTCGCAGAAGGATGTCTTGCCCATGCTGGTCCGTCCGCCCAACACGTAGACCCATCGCCGCATGAGCCCACCTGAGGGCAGGAAGTCGTCCACGTCGTCAAATCCTGTGGAAAGACTCGGCGGTAGGTCGCCTTTGCTCGCCGCGTCCACATGGCGCATGGTCGTACGCAGGACCGTCGCCACGTCGGTCGTTTTGGCGCGACCTTCGCCAACGCGAATGCCGAGCAATTCGTGCAGCATGTCCGCCTTGATCTCTTCGGCAGCTTCCAACGGGGAGAGGTCAGGGTCGCGCTCGTTGCTGTGGCACTGGCCCATGATTTGGTTACATGCCGCAATGAGCTTTCTGCGCACCCATGCGGCCTCGACGAGCTGGAAGTAGTACTCCCAGTTTGTGGCTGTCGGCATGGCATCGAATAGCGTCATCAGGTAGGGCGAACCACCTACTTTGTCCAGAGAGTCAAGCGAGGCCAATTTGTCGCGCAGCGCGACGGGGTCGATCTTCGTGTCGCCGCGCATCATGTGCCGAGCGGCCTCGAAGATATACTGGTTCGCCGGCCCGTAGAAGAAGTCATCCGGGACATCTTCGACTACGGTAGCGAGCGGCCGCGAATCCACGAGCAGTGCCCCCAGAAGCGCTTGCTCAGCATCGACGTCAGATGGTGGCAGTCGTGTGGCAGCGTAGAGCGCGCTATCGACTCCGTAGGTTTGCTCGTCGGCGTCCATCTCGTTAGCGTCCATCATATACCAGCGCTTTCCTCCGCGGGTCGCGGACCTCGGATTCAGGAGTGGATGCCACGTAGGCGGAGGGCACGAAGTCTCGCCAGACGCCATCGCGACCGAAGAAGTTGCCCGCGTTCTTGCGGAACTGAACTTCCACCTCCATGTGCCGGCAGTGCTCGCCGTAGTTCTGCACCGCCGCGTACAAACCGTCACGGGACACTGCATTGAGCAGCAGTTGCGCCACGTTCTGAATCGCCTGTTGTCGGCTCGTGTCGCCATTCTGACGGCTCTTGATCTTGGCGGAATACAGCCCGACGATGCCTTTCGCGGCAGGCAGGAACGGCTCCCGCCGCTCGGCGACGCTCGGCTTGGGGGTTGCAATATATCGGCGTAGGCCGGGGTCAAGTGCGGGCACCTTCAATGTCCAGATGGTCTCTGCGTACGTGACCAGATTGGCCTTCTCAAGTTCTGCCAACGCCGCGTCAATCCACGCTGCGCCGATATCGTCGTTCGGCCTACCGCGTGCCTCTAGTATCTCAGAGCGCGGCGCGATAGTCTGGGTCTTCGTTCGCCCTGCAAGCCTGCGCAGGATCGCGAACAGCACGAGCGCGTCGTCAGACAGGTCGCCGCGAAGCGTGATTATCGCATCCATTCTTGCCTCAGTTTTCGGCGAAGGCGAGAGCACTCGGAGAGTAGCACGCGGCGCAGGCCGGCGTTGTCAATGCTTTCGGCGACGCTTTCGACCAGTCGTGTGACCGTATGTAATTCATCGCGCATGGCGCGGCGGTCGTCAATCGCCGCCCCTTTGGTGACCCCGAGATGTTTGAGGGCTCCGAGGACTCGATCCTTTAGGAATATCGCGTTCTGTGCCTCAATCGCGGGAATCGCCGTTACCTCGTGAATGGTCCTCTGCAAGCTATCCCGTTCGAGCTTCATCTCCTCCCGCAATTCGATGACGGCCGTCTTGTCGCGAATTAGGGCGTCCTTCTCGCGCAACAGTTGACTCCAATCTTCCTGAAGGCGCTCGTATTTTGCCTCTATCTCGGCCTTTGTCTCTCGTGACATATTGCACCTCGTGAGAATGCGACCGAAGACGGGCAAGCCGCCCGCCTCCGATCTGAAAATCAGTCCTTCAACCAGGTCAACAGCGCGGCGAACCCGAGCGGATTCACCTTCTGCATGTCCGTGACCGCCTGGCCCCAGTCCTTATCGACCGCGGCGGGGTCGGCCGTGGCCCGCTTCAACAGAGCGGACCGTTTGGCGTCTGGCATCTGGCCCAGCGCCACGACTGCGTTTCGCAGTACCTCCATAGGGTCAGAGACAGCCGTCTCGCTGCCAGGGATAACGCCTCCCGCGTCTTCGGGAGGCTCCGCACCCTTGGGCTCGGCTTCGGGCTCGGGTGGCGTAGGGGGCGTTTTTGGCGGCTTGGGTTTCGGCTTCGGTTTGGGTTTGACCTTGTGCTCCGGCTCAGGCTCAGGGGCCGGTTCGGGCTCAGGCTCGTCCACTATGGCAGGCTTGGCTCCGAGTCCAAGGCCCTCGATGAGTTTGGTTTTGAGATCGTCGTTCGTTTCCCATGCCGCGTAGGCAGTCAGAGTGGCGATCCATACGTCGGGTCGAATCATGTGCGCCAGCCGTTGCACGGTGGTTCCGCGCGCCGCGTCCGGCTTGAGCAGGGCGAGCGAAGGACGGCCCTTCTTGGGGTCCACTTCGATTTCGCCGCTTTCCAACAGCCACGCGCAGAAACGCTCGTATAGAACGCCCACGGCCTCCAGCCGCCCCTTGATGTTCGCGACCAATTCGGGCATGGTCGGGTTGTCGGGTAGGTCCGCGGGGTTCTGCAAATCAATCGG
>Ga0307928_10000905_pt1 | contig 22226 bp, 24 predicted proteins | sample AceLakmetagen232_FD_201815 | JGI IMG/M metagenome (GOLD analysis project Ga0307928, IMG submission 201815) | Saline water microbial communities from Ace Lake, Antarctica - #232 | ecosystem: Environmental > Aquatic > Non-marine Saline and Alkaline > Saline | place: Antarctica: Ace Lake... | reverse complement strand
GATATGGAAACAGGTATATGCCGGATATACTGAAAGGCTAGAGCATTCAGGATTACCGTTACCGGTTGCATCAGAGACTACAATAAATATTATTCATGTCCTGAACGAGAAGGATCCAAAGTCGGGCCGGAAACTAGGAGAGATACTCCGGGACATAGAAGGATTGAAAAAGGAGAAAGACAAATGAGAGACGAACCATATTATGGTCTTAGAGTGGATGACATAGCAGAGTTAGTAAAAGGGAAACTACCTTCCGCACCCTTAGAAAAAAAGAAGTTTGAAAACATAATGCTGAAACAGGTTGCTTGGGAATTTTATAATAAGGCCACAGGCCACTATCACATAGCATACAGTGATAGAAATGTACCGCAGGGTTGCACAAAGACACCGTTGTATTCTATGAATGTAAAGGAGAACTGAGATGAAAATGAAAGAGATAAAAAGAATCACTGCACAAGAGAAGAAATATATAAATTGTCTCATGCCTTAGAGAGAAGTAATTATCTTAAAATAGGGATAAAAGGTGTGAAAAAAGTAATGAAAGATTTCATGACCGGAGACATAATATTCTACGGATTGGCAGAGTAATATGAAAGATTATAAATACATTAAATTTGAGTTGGCCGGAGAGAATAAGTATGTAATGAAAAACCCTTCGAATGATATTGTAATAGGGTTTGTACAGTACAACAAAGACCTAGAATGTTTCGTATATACACCTTCAGCATATTGCACATACAAGCTCGAAGGTGTAAAAGAAATAGTAGATTTTATAACAGAACTTGAATGGCAACTCTCAATGTGCATTCATCCAAAAGGGTGATGGATAAACAATGTCTCTATCGGATAATATTAAAAATATCGAAAGAGGTGCTTGTGACCTTCCTTATTGGGCCGAGCAAAACATAGTAAATGAAAAAGGAAACCGGTTCAGCTTTGAAAATCATGGGTTCATGCGAGAGATTTACGAATCATGGGAAGATGAACTTGTAATAAAAAAATCTGCTCAGGTAGGCGCAACCTTCTTTGCGCTAGTAAAACTTTTATGGGTCGCAACCTACAGTAACATCACCGCCATTTATACAATGCCTAAGGGAGGTGACATATCAGGCTTCTCACAGGCAAGACGAGATCCTATAATTATTAAGTCAGGCCTAAGAAAGAAAAGAAGTCCGGGACACATAGATAACATGGGCCTGATAAGATTGGGCGGTTCGTTTCTATACTTCAAAGGGACATGGGGAGAGACAGAGGCAATCTCAGTGCCTTCGGATTATAACATACATGATGAGGTAGACTTTAGTAAACCGCAGGTCATTGAAATGTATGAGGAAAGGCTATCCGGACAGGGATCCCTGAGGTGGCTCCTTTATATGTCCACACCTACCTACCCTGATTTTGGTATATCGGCCCTGTACAACGAAACAGACCAAAGGGAATGGGTCGTGACCTGTCCTAACGGACATGAGCAGATCATGTCACTAGCAAACATACAAGATAATAAATTTTTATGTATCTTTTGTCAGGCAGAGCTTGACCGAGCAAATGGTAAATGGGTTGCGCAGAAACCGAATAAGAAAAAGGTCGGGTACCATCCTACTCAGCTAATAGCATCATGGATATCGGCAGAGGCTATCATGGCTAAGAAAAAAAAGTATAAGTTTGTAAAAGATTTTTATAACTTCGTGCTTGGTGAAGGGTACTTGGGCGGTGAAATAATGGTGACCGGATCGGATATCAATGCCTGTATAGGAGACATGACGGTCACTACAGGCCGGACACTGATAGGAGTAGATTGGGGTAACATAACATGGGTGGTGGCCCGGAGAGATAACAACATAATAGGTATGTTTAAAATAACCGGAGATACTAGAACTCATGCGAAACAGGTTATTAAGATAGCAAAGAAATATGACAATGTTTACGGTGTGCTTGACTTCGGATACGGTGATACAAAAAACAAAGAAGTTATTGAATCCTTTAACACCCGGAACACTCAGCGGTTTTATATGTGCAAATTTCAGAAGGGTTATATCTATCCTAAGTTTCATATAAACAAAGAAGAAAGCACAGGCGCAGATATGCCCTTCGTAAACATAGACCGCACAAGCGCAGTAGAAGAAACTCTTACGGAAATTAAAGGCGGTGATGCGGTAATTTGTAATAACAACCTGATGCCTGAATTTATACAACACTTTGAAAATATAATTGAAATTAGGGAAGAAGATAAAAGTGGCCGGCCTGTTATTACTTATGGCAATAAAGGTGACGACCATTTCGTGTTTGCGGACTTGTACTCCCGAATATTCCTGCAGGTAAAAGATGAAGATGTTTTTGTAGGTACTGAAGACGAAGATTGGGACACTAGTCCGGAATAAAACCAAAGGGTTAGCAAAGGGTTAGCAAACCCTATAGGAATAAGAATAAGAATAAGAAAAGGAATAAGAAGAAGATAAAGATGTATATTAAATATAATACTTATAGCTTGACAAATAAAATTTACCCGATTAAACTTATTATTGGTAGTAACACTAAATGAGCATATTCAAAACAATTATAGAAAATGGCAAGATGAGTTTGGAACTCAAAAACCTCAGGAAACAAAATATAATACTGCAAAATTCTCTCTCTTTTACACTTTCAAACACCGATGATACTACGGATTCTAATTACAGAGGAAGTCCTTATTACACAACTATAGCAATGATAAATGCGCTATCTAAAAAGTACAAAGGCACCGCAAAATGGGGAAATCAAATAGCATCAAACATAATCGCAGTTCGTGGTACCTTTACAATGGGATCCGGGATAACGGTATCTAAAAATGAAACCGCAAAAGCTAAGGACCTGCAGTTTGCAAAAGATTTTATAGAACACAATGAACTTGATAAGTATATGCCTATTGAAATAGTTAAAGAGGCCGAGATAGAAGGCCGGACCCTTTTAAAAATAATCCCGGATAAAGATAAAACAAAAAAGATGATTAATATCCGGCATATAAGCTACACACAACATGGCTATGATATAAAAACTTCTGATGAAGATTATCTTGATTTCGTTACTGCAGAATACAAACAAAACAAATCAGGGAAACCGGTTGTACTTAAAAAACCTGAATTTGTTTATAGAAAATTTGGTGGCCGGTTATCCGAAATAAATGATGCGCAACCTAAGATCGGAACAGTGCTTGTTAACATGGAAAACATTGATAAAGCATTATGGGACCTTAGAAAGATAGACCATTACTTTGCTAGTCCTACTCCTACTATTGAAACCGAGAACGCTGAACAGGCTCAGGCTACACATAAGCAATTAAAATCTCCTAAGGCAAAAAGAAATTGGAAAGTAGGTAAACTTCTTGTTACTGCAGGGAAATATAGACTTGCAGGATATGAAGGCGCAGGAGTTGATAATATTTTAAAAGAGATCGAAGTAAACCTTAAACTTATATCCGGGCAATCGGGAGTGCCGGTCCATTTTTTAGGCTTCACAGACCTGCTCTCAAACAGGGCCACTGCAGAGAACCTTCTCGATATGTTGGAGGCCTCTACCACTAAGGAAAGAGAAATATGGCAGACGGTGTACAAAGAGTTGCTGAATAAAGCAATGGAAATGTCTAACGAGAAATGGAAGACAGGATATACACCTGATAGCATTAATATAGAGATTCCTTTTGTAACCGGATCCAAATTAAAAGACATGGTTGATATATGGCTACCACTTTATTTGTCAGATGTTATTACCATAGATACTATGCTAGGTAAAATACCGAACCTCGATACTACAGAAGAAAAAAAGGCGCTTGAAAAAGCATCAAAAGAAAAAGCTAAAGATTTACTTGATAGCTTTAAGAAAAGCTCAAATGATTTCGATGCCGGAGAGGAAGAAAAAGATGATTAATAAAACAAGTTTTCTAAGGGCAAAATTACAGTTCATGGCAAAGGAAGAAATGCTTGATATGGTTTCAGCCTCCCGGTATGCGCTGATAAAGAACTCGGATCCGGATCCACAATTTAGAGTTTATGTTGTGGGCCATGAAGGAGAGGCGCAGGGCCGAGCAGTAGGATTGGGTATAATAAAAACGACATGGTTCAGAGATGCTATCCGCAAGTTGGGAGAAAAACTGCAGACAGGTATCTTTGCTTTCTTCGGGCATGGCAGTGACAACGGACATTCAGGTAGGGACCACATAGGTGAAATAGTAGGCAGTAAAGTCAAAGAAATTAATGGAATATTAACTAATCTTATCGCAACATATATATATCCTGAATATAAGGATATGAAACTCGATGTTGCAAGTATAGAGACAAACATGGTTTATGATCCTGATAGCAAAGCTGTCATTGATATAGACGATGTAACCGGAGTTGCATTGGGCAATTCCGATACAGAGACACCGGCATTTCCCGGAGCTACATTACAGGCGGTTTACCAAATGTTTGTAGATGGGGATGGGCGAACTAAAGGAGGACAATCAGAGATGACATTAAAAGAATTAATAGCGGAAATTTCATCTGGTGGATTCGTTCCTAGTCAACTGTTTGACAAGGATGCGTTAATTAGGGATTCAGTTGTTATTGAGATAGCAAACAACAAACAGAAAGTAGAGTATGAACACAGGGTAAGAACCGACAAAAAGTTTGATGAAGAAAAAGCAAAATGGGAAACAGAAAAAGCTGAGTATGAAACAAAACTCAAAGACTCTGCACTCATAACCATCAAAACAAAGACAGGTGAGGTTGCGAAAACTCTTTCTGAGAAAAGGAAACTTGATGAAAAACAGGTCAAGTTTTTGGATGCTAATCTTAAAAAGTTTGAGCCGAAAGAAACAGAGACTCGTAAATTTGAGGAAGAAGTTGATAAGTTTATCGATGGAGTTCTTGATGAGTACGAATCTGTTACAAAACTCTTCGGCATAGAGACAAAAGAGAATAAGGAAAATAAGGAAAAAGAAAAACCGGGTACACCGGCATCGAACAAAGAAAACAAAGATGCTGATGACATGACAGACCCAGAGAACAACGACCTTATTCCTGTCACTAAGGATGGTAAATAATTATGGCTGAGAAAAAAAAGCAAGTGGATCCGGTAGACAAGACAGACGATAAAGAGTTAAAGGAATTACAAGTTGAGCTAGCTAATGTTCAAAGGAAGTTGCTAAGTACAGTAACCACAGGCCTCATCCATAAACGGAGAGACTTGGAAAATCGGATAGCTGAACTAAAAGGAAAAAAAGGTAAAAAATAATGACTGCAACAGCGTTTAAGTTGAGATGTGCAGATTTTTCGTCACTAAAGTTTGAGGCAGTGGCCGATTATGATGCAGGGGATATGGAGCAGGTAGAGGATCGGATTGGTGTCATAGTTGAGGATACAGATTCCGGAGATGATGCGGTAATGGTATATCGTGCAGAGGCAATAGTCGTTCCAAAAGCTATTACTTCAGGTGTTACTTTCTCAAAGGGTGAAAAAGTTTACTTTGATGCCTCTGAGGATAATGTAACAAACGAATCTAGTGGTAATATCTATATTGGAACTGCCAATGAAGATGTTTCTACTTCCACCACTGCAACGGTTGAAATAGATTTGAAGGGTGACAATTCGGAAGTATCCTAAGGGCAAAAAATAGTTATTGGTAAAGTATAAAAATAAAGGACATAAAATATGTTAGGAAAAATAATAAAAGATTGGTCTAAGGTAGACTTCGGTACAGTTGAGGGAAGAGCAAAATTGCAGGGAGCATTTCAGTATTTTGTTTCAGCAATGGATACTGTCCCGGAACTGAAAACGGCTTATCAGGCGTTCACAACTTCAGGAGATTTCCCTTCGCAGACTCTCGATATCATAGAGAAGTTTCATGCGGTAGATGATTTCGATGAAGGGTGGAGATTGATTTTTGATGTAAGAGATTACACCGGTACAAAGAAATCAGGCTTCAGAATTCTTGATGTACAGTCAGGCCTTACTTTTAACCTTATCAAAACAGGTGAAAAAGTTAAGATTAAGAAAATATCCGGCAGTGACGAAACTATTAATTTCGATCTGTATGGTGGAGCATTGGGATGGGACAAAGTGTGGATAGCTGATGAAGAATATTGGCTTATGGAAGACACTGCGCTTGAATTCCGGAACTCAGAATACAAAGCTAGGGCTCAGGCCTTTTATGACCTCATAGATGCTATTCCGGCAGGACAGAATCTTGCATGGCAGAGTTCACCTGACACACTTGTGGCCGGGACTCAGGGTTATTTAGTATCAAGAGATGTTGCTACCATAAACAAAGCTTGTGAAAACATAATCGTGGATCTGAAAGATGCAAACTTGGGTGTCAATGCTAACTCAAAATTCTTTCTTCTGTATCCTATACAGTTGAAATCAAGAATAATGAGAGCATTGGATTATCTGAAACAGGCATCGAGTAATTCAACAAAAGGTGTTGATTACAATATTCAGCCTATTGCAACTGCAATGACTTCAGCATCGGACAAATACTATGTAGGTATTCCGGGCAAGAAAATGAAAGCAGGGATAAGACAGAATCTCACTCTTTCATCCTTCGAAAATGTGTTAGCACATACAGAAGGCATCGCAGGGTTTTCGAGGTATGCAGGAGTTATAGGAGAGGTAGATCAAGCACAAAGATGTTCTGTTGCTTAGTCTCTGACTAGGAAATAGAAATGGGGATAAAGGTGGCACCATGTTCTCCGGTGTCACCTCCCTGAACCTGTATTATGCCTAACATCAAAGGATATACTTCTATAGAAAAAAAGGTATGGGGAGACACAAAGTGTGTCTGCAGTACCGATGCCTTTTCTGTTCATCACCTTAACATAAATAAAGGTGGTTTTTGTTCTGAGCATAAACACTTATACAAAACAAATATTTTTCATATCATACATGGCAAGTTAAGTATCACTATTTATTCAGAAGGAAATTTAACAGAAAGCGCAGTAACAATACATACCGGGCAGAGTATGAGTGTGGAACCGAACGTGTACCACAAATTTGAGGCATTGGAGAACACTGAATGCTTAGAAATATACAAACCGCAGGAATTGTCTGAGGACATTCAAAGGAGAACAGTCGGTGGTAAGGAATAATAAAAATAAATCTTGTGTAACCTCCGCAGATGTGCGGAGAATGAAGGCCCGGAAAAACAAACCTGTCACAGATGATTCAATAGTAAATAATTGGAATACTTTAAAAAAAATCGGTGGTGCAAAAAATAACAACTGCATAGCTAAAACAAAATCTAAAAAACTTAGTTTGGAAGATGGGATGTGGAAAGGCCGGAGATGTTTTATAGTTGGCGGTGGAGCAAGTTTAAAAGGATTTGATTTCTCGAAATTAGATGGTGAGTTGGTGATAGGTATAAACCGGGCAATAGAAAAAATGGATCCTACAATATTATTCAGCTTAGATTATAGATTTTATGATTGGACAATGAAGGGTGAACTTGGGGATAATCTCTTTCACAAGTTTGTTGATTATAAAGGATTAAAAGTATTTATGAATTTAGGCGGTTCAGAAGAATATCCAACCAATATAATGCAGATAGGCAGTGCAGGATTAGATAATTTTACTCATTCTATTAAAAACGGAATAGGACATGGAAACAATAGTGGATATTCAGCGCTAAACTTGGCAGTGTGTTTAGGTGCGGATCCTATATACTTATTAGGTTTTGATATGCAGGGAGATGGTGAGAAACAGACATGGTGGCATGACGGATACCCTGCGGTACAACCTGAAAAAGTATTCGTTGATTTTTGTAAACATTTTGATTTGGCTAGTGATAAAATATCTAAAAAAGGTATAGAAGTTATTAATCTTAGTTCTGATAGTAAACTCGAATGCTTTAAAAAAGGTGACATTAAAGATGTCCCGGCATTAAAAGATAAAAACATATTCGTTGATGGATATCTTGGCTTTGGTGATAATTTATATCAACTACCTTTTGTGAGACATTTGGCAAAAAAATATAAAACTGTTTATGTAAGAACACCTATTCCTGAGATATATCACAGTATAAAAAATGTTAAATTTGTAAACTTAGAAGTAAATTTGCGAACACAGAAGAAACATATTGAAAATCAAATTGATATAAAGTTTTATGATATACCTAAAGACACCGCTATATTGCATTGGCCTCATTATTGGAAGGGATATCTGCAGGATCTATCAATAACAGAATATTTTAATTTAACAATGCCTTTGACAGAATATGACTATCTCTATAAACCTAAGCAGGAATGGATTGAAGATGCAAAGAGACTAATTAAGTCTTGGAATACAAAGAAAAAAATATGTATTATACACAGGCCTACTATCAGAAACGAGTGGAAACATTATTCTCGTAATGCTCGGCCTGAGTATTATCAACTTATTTTAGATAACTTTCCTGATGATTATTATTATGTTGACATAGCAGATGTAGAGGAAGGCAAAGAATGGTTTGTTAAACCGGAGGTAGAAGGTATAGACAGATCTTATATACATGGTGAAATACCGATCAGGACACTGCTTGGACTTATGTATTTATCTAATATGGTTATTACCAGCAATTCATTCTTTATGGCTATGGGAATATTTATGAATGTAAAAACTTTTACTTTATTCGGTGGATCTCAAAAACCAAAGTACTTTCGTGATCCTCGTATGGATTTAAACAATTATGAAGAAGTGAAACCGTATCCTTTCTGTAATTGCCTACTGCCTAAACACAACTGTAATACTTATATTCCGGAAAACCATATAATAAATAAGTTTGCTGAGTTCTCTAAAGGGATACACAAAAAGAACCTTCTTATATCAAGAATACCTCCTGCTGATGCAGTACAGATAGCAAAGAATAAATATCTATTAGAACATTACAATATTTATACAATAGACATGACAAGATTTACAGAAAAATATAAGGGGTATGAAAATTTATTCTCTGCTAATCTTTCTTTCGTTCCCGGAGAGGGGAGAGCAACATATAATGATCTGTTGGGACTTCTAAAGGAATATAAAATTGATATAGTACTAAACTCTCAGCCTTATTTTCATTTGGCTAACAAGATGAATGAGGCCTGTAAAGAATTAGGGATAAAATCAATCAATGTAGAAAGCTTTTTTGATGATAGCTTAGTTTATGATTATACCGGGATACAATATAGTCCTCAAAATGATATAGAAAAATATATGAGCATATTCAAATATAATTCTTCAAATAAAGTTAGCTTTCCTGCGGTAACAAGAGAACCTCAGCCTGAAGATATCTCTAAGGAAAATTTATATAGCAAATATCATCTTGGCATAGGGAAAGAATACATCGTGATCTTGGGACAGAAAATAAATGATATGAGTCTTAAAATGAGTAATAGTTTATATGTAAATGACTATAAAGCTTACATAAATGCTTTAACTCAATCTAATCCTGATGTTACTTTTTTATTTAAAAAGCATCCATTCTACGAAACAGGGAAAGACGAAACAGAGTTTGTCTCAAATATAAAAAATGTAGTCCCGGTATATGAAAGTTTAGATACTTTATTTGAGTATTTTAATTATTTTTCAGCATTTAGTTCTACTACAATATTAGAAGGTTTATTGAAGGATAAGAAATTTGCTACCGCAGGGAATCATTATGTTAATAATGGAAAGCTTGTATATCAACTATTGTTTCCTGAAAGTTATTTTAATTTATACGATAAACTACAAAAATTTAATATAGATGAAGATATTAAAAAGAGATATATACAGTTCATATATAATCATTATGCTATAAGGCACACAAGCAAAAAACTATATGATAAAATTACAAAAACTCCGGAGGAATATTATGGAAAATGATAAAGTTTATAAATACATGAAGGTTGGAAGTGATGTCACAGATATTACTAATATCGTGAACGGTAAAGCATGGTACGGACAATGGCTTTGGGCATGGGACAAAATAAAACCTTATATAAAAGGTGACGGAATAGATTGTGGTTGCGGTATGACACCTATACCGGGTGCAAGACCTGTTGAACCTAATGCAGTCTTTGGCGCAGGATTTAAAGATGTTATAAAATCTCCATCAGAGAATTTGGATGAAGTAGTCCCTGAAAATAGCCTAGATTTTGTATTTTCTTCTCATTCTCTTGAACATACTGCAGATTGGAAAAAATGTATTAAAAACTTTGTTCATGTTTTAAAAGACAGGGGAGTTCTTATCTTATATATACCTCATCCGGCTAAAGACAGTTGGAGAGCAGATGGACACCGGACAGATCATAAATATAATTTTTGTTTTGATAAACTCTATGATGAAGTAAAAGAAGATATAGATTTAATCTATGGAACTAACATGGATGATGGTTATGGAGCATTGTTGTTTATAGGCCGGAAAATACCTAAGGGCCTCCTGCAGTGGAAACCTGAGACAGAAGATCGTGATTTAAAATTATTACAGGAATATGGTGAAACACATAAATAATACAATGAGTCATAATAAAATAGAAGAAAATAAACTTATATGGTACCCGGAAAACGGAATAGGGTATTATCCTGTAAAGGATCCGGTTTATGACGATGGCTATTTTAAAAAATATGAGGAATATGAATCTACTCTTAAAGGGAAACAGATAGTTATTGCAAGAATTAATATAATAAATAAATATACTTTTGGTAAGACTTTAGATATTGGAATAGGTAGTGGATATCTTATAAAAAACAGAGAGAATACTTATGGATATGATGTAAACCCTAGAGGTATTCAATGGCTAGAAAATCAAGAGTTATATGTTAATCCATATGCTGATTGTATAGACAACTTTAAGGCTATAACATTTTTTGATAGTTTCGAGCATATAAAAAACCCTGAAAAGCTAATAAAAAAAATTGGTAAACAATATATTATAATATCTATACCTATATTTGAGAACATGAATCATGTCTTAAAATCAAAGCATTTTAGAAAGTCAGAACACTATCATTATTACACCGATAAAGGCCTTAAATATTTAATGAAATCTTTTGGATTTGAAGTTATTGAAATTGATGATTTTGAAACAAAAATAGGGAGAGAAGATATTAAAACTTATGTTTTTAAAAGATACAGTATAAAAGGTGAGGTATAGATCATGACGGATATAATATTAACAGTAAATAGTAATACATGGATAACACTTGTGAATGCTGAGACTTATTTTCTTAGCCGGTTAGGGAGTTCTTCATATTGGAGTGCTACCGTAACTGATGAAATAAAAAAAGCATCACTTGTAACTGCTTTCCGGCACCTCACAGGGATGAAAGATTTTTCACTTCCTATAACCGGTACACCTGCGGATATCGTGCAGTATGCTCAATGCGAACAGGCATTGTTCTTGCTTGTAACACAGAATGAATTACTGTCCCGGAAGGGTTTACAAGCACAGGGTGTTGTGTCCGCAGGTGTAGTCAAAGAAAGCTATGATAAAGATATGCTAGGGAAAATAGCAATAAGTGAAATAACAAAAGAAATGCTTAATGCTTATTTTACAAGCGGTGGAGTATATCTAATGGATATCGAAAGAGATGAAGACGAGGACATAGACGATAGTTGGAGTTAATAATATGGTAGTTGAAACATTAGGCCACATAGAGAAACAAGTATACTTTTCTAAGAAGATTAGTTTGCTTACTTCTATATATAAAGATGCTCAAAGAAAGCTGAATGCTAAACTTATGAGACTAGATTTAACTAATGCTAAAAGATACAGGACAAATGAATTGCTTAAAGAAGTGGATAGTATAATATTTTCTTTAAATAGAAAATCGGCTATGTGGGCCAAAGAAGTTATACCATTAGGCTACGAAAGAGGCTTTGATATTACAGGAAAAAGAATGTCAATGATGGGCATAGCCACTGCACCGGTATTCAATGCCCGGATACATACTTCCGCAATAAATGTTCTTATCGATGACACTACCGTTCAGCTCATTACCGCTAACGAAAGCATGGGCCGGACCGTAGGATCGTATATTAGACGAACACAACAATTGGCTATACAAGATAGTCAAATATCAAAGAACTTGGCTGAGGGACTAATACAGGGAGAGGCATTACGAGGTAGAACAGATCGCATAGTTAATGCCATGAAAAAGAATATTGATTCCGGGAAATTTATAACAATAAATGGCAGACATTATGACCCGGTAAAATATGCAAGAATGTTAGCGCAGACTCGGACTAGGGAGGCGGTATCACAGGCAACTATAAATACTGCCCTGCAGTATGATATGGATTTAGTACAAATTTCAGCGCATTCAGATTCATGCCCTTATTGTTTACAATTTCAGGGCCGAGTGTTTAGTATATCGGGATCCACAAAAGAGTTCCTGGTGCTTAGTGAATATCCACCTTACCATCCATACTGTGAACACATAATGGCGGTGGTAACTGACGATTTCCTAAAAGACCGGTATGGAAAAGAAGGACATGAAAACTTACAGAAATTATCTAATACTCCGAAGGTACCCGACAAAGTGGTTCGTGAAATAACAAACAATCCTAAAGGAAAAGACTTTCAGAAGTTTAAAGAAAAATATAAACTAGTAGAATCATTTAGTGAATACGAAAGATTTGTTGAAACAGGAGATTTAAAAAAATGAGTATGTTCAGTGCATATTGTAAAGATACGGTTGTCATAGTAACCGAAGTAAAAGATATTTACGGACAGATAGAATCTGAAACTACTGAAGATGAAGAGGCCCGGATAACTGAGAAAAATTATATGGTTCGCAATTTTGAAGGAGATCAGGTTATTGCTAAGGGTAAAGTAGAATTTGCAGGAGACAATGATATTACTGCAGATAAAAAAATAAGATATTCAGGTGTTGATTATTTAATAATAAAAATAGATAAACATAAAGTGTTTACAGATATTTTAAAGACAGAGTGTTATATACAATGAAAACAGGAATGACTATTGATAGTAAAGAGTTTGGAAAAAACCTTAACAAGTTAGCTAAAAAGGCTACCGGAGAGCAATTAGAAAAAGCTATGGGCCGGGCCGGATTGTTATTGCTAAGGGACACCATAATGGAGACACCTACAGTACCATTACTCACAGGGGACCTCAGGGGATCCGGAAGTGTAATAGTAAACAGTAAAAAGGTGGCTGATTCATCCGCATTGGGCCTCAGAGTGTCAAACCCTAACGAAAGCCATAATAACACCGTCAGTGGCGGTATGGTGGCCACAGTGGGGTTCAATATGCCTTATGCATCAAAACTGCATGAGAACCCACAGTATCGATTCTCGGAGGCCTCAGCAGGAGGCAATTATATACTGACAAAGCTACAGAGATATAAGAAACAATATTTTAAAGCTATAGCAGATTATTTAAAGGAAAAGGTATTCAAATAATGTTGAAAGATATAGCACTATATATTGCAGATGAAACATCGAAAACTATAGGCACTAATTTATTTATAGGGTTCTTCCCTTCAGATGCACATCAAACAAATGCTATGTCATTCTTAAAAAATTCAGGTGGTGAAACTATAGAAATTGATGGTAGACCGGTAGGAGATACCGGTGGTGATAGACAAGATTTTGCATTAAAAGTTATAAGCAGAGGGAAAGATTATCTAAGTGCTAGTGATGAGGCATATTTAATTTATAATAAATTAGTATTGCAACAGGGCATGGTATTCCCTCCGGCAACTGAGGATAAAATAATTAATGTAGTGGAGGGTGTCCTCCCTCAGGATATAGGACAAGATAAAAAAGGAAGGTGGGAATTTTCAGCAAATTATTTATTGAAAATTTCCGATTGTAGTAAATAGGAGGTAAAGGAAATGAGTGTACTCGGTTCAACACCATTGGCAATTAAGGACTTAGGGCCTTGTCAAGTAGAATGGGGTGGAGTTAGGCTTGGAAAGTCACATGGTAACGTGATCTTCCGGTACTCCGAACAGGAAAAAGATGTATTTGAAGATGGGCAGGGTGATGCTCCGGTTGATTCAATACTAATGGGAGCAACTTGTGAAGTTGAAGTGCCTTTAACTAGGTTGACTTTGGCCCAACTTGCAAAGGTAATAGGTGACGGAACGGTTCTTAGCACTAACTTAACAATGGTTAATCCTGTTGGTGTTTCTCAGTATGATAAAGCTGAGGAATTGATATTGAAACCTATTGTTGATAGTACTCCATCTGTAACTGAAAGTCAGTATTTGTCAGTGTTTAAAGCATCTCCGAGAGTTGATGCGGAAATCACTTATGGCAGAGACGGACAGAGAGTGTTTAAGGTTATATTCAAAGCATATCCAAATCAGACTACAGGGTCTGTTGGTGACCTTTGGGAAATAGGCTAAGTGAAATAAAATAAGGAGAACAGTACAATGTATGACATAGATAGTATGGCACCGCCAATAGAATTAACAGTTAACGGTAAGGTATATAAAGTAATAAATCTTGATGTGAATGCACTAACTCAGTTAGATAAAATAGCTGATGATTTTGCAGAAGACAAGATTGAAATGTTATATCAGAGATTTGCTTTTGTTACAAATACGGATATAGAAAAAACAAGAAAAATAGAAGTAAGAAAAATAAAGCTCTCCATTGAAACAATACTTAAGGCTATTAGCGGAGACACAGAAGTAAAAAACGTATTACCGGAGACTTCCTAAAAAAAATTGCGAAAATAAGTCGTAGTTTTGGAGGTCTCCGGACTCTGAAAGAGTGGATGACTGTAGATGTACGAGAAATATATTTATGGGAGAAAGAGGCTGAGATATCTAGAACGAATGAACGGATAGAGAATACAATAGATTCTAATCCCGGAAATGGACATATACAATCTCTTAGGTCTCATATAAATATGTTGCAGGTAGGTATGGATACATACATAAAAGATAATTGGGAAGACTTAAAAATAAAAGGCGGTGGTTAATATATGGCTTTTAATGCAGGAGCAATAAAAGGAGACCTACACCTTAACACAAAAGGTTTTCAAACTAGCATCGGAAAAGTAATGCGAATGCTAGGAGTGGCCGGTCTTGGCGCAGGGTTTATTCTTGCCGGTAGAAAAGCAAAACAGATGGGATCTGATTTTGGTTTAGGCATGGCAGAAATAAATACTATGCTTGATGAAACCACTACTAAAATGCTCCCGGAACTTTCAAAGGGTGTAAAGCAGACAATGGTAGCCTTCGGTCAACCTTTGAAGGCCACCCAAAAAGGTCTTTATGATATTTTGTCCGCAGGTATCGATGCCTCAAAATCTCTTGATGTTCTTACCGCCTCAGCAAAAATGGCTACTGCAGGAGTGACAGATATTGCGACTTCTACAGATGCCCTTACAACCATTTTAAATTCTTATAGTTTGTCGGCAGAAAATGCCACAGATGTTTCTGATCTGTTATTTTCTGTAGTAAAAGATGGAAAGACAACGATGACAGAACTTGCGCCATCAATAGGTATGGTTGCAAGTATCTCTCATTCAGCCGGTTTAAGCATAGAGGACATGGGATCTGCATTGGCTACCATGACAAAATCCGGTTTAAGAACTAGGATAGCGGTTACAAGTTTAAAAGGCATTATATCAACATTTCTCAAACCTTCTAAGGAGGCAGTAAAAGTAGCAAGAGATCTCGGACTCGAACTTAATTCAACTACATTAAAAACTCTTGGATTTAAGGGAGTTATGGAAAAACTTGCTAAATCAACACCTGAGCAAAGAGCAAAAATATTTGATGTAAGAGCATTGGCAGGTTTTGAAACTATGATAGGAAATACTACAGGGTATTTAGAATCATACGATCAGATGGTAAACAGGGCCGGTGCTACCGCTACTGCTTTCGGAAAAATAGCTGAGACAGATGCATTTAAACAGAAAAAATGGAATGAAACATTAAATGTAATGTGGATAACTATAGGCACAAAAATATTACCAATATTTACACCGTTTATAGAAAACATGACGGTCCTTATCGGCAAATTATCAGATGGGATCGAAGGCGCTGATGAATTTAATCTTAGCATGGAAGATATGGGAGGTGCTTTTAAATTTGTAATGAAAACAGGACTTGGAACTGCAGGTGTAATAGAGGCACTAGGAACTTCTGCAGGACTTTCCGCTTTAGCATTTAAAATCCTAGGTCTTCAATTTTCATCTTCATGGAAATCTATCAAAGGGGATACAAAAGGTGCAACCGCAGGATTTAAAGAAATAAATTATTTAACCGAATCTTTTAGCAAAGGAATGGAAGAAGGTGGAGACCGTATGGGAGTATGGTTGGACAGAATAAAAGAAGTAGACGATATTGATTTTGCTTCAGAACTAGAAGAAATTTCTACAGGTGTAAAAAAAGTTGGTGATGAAATAAACGGATTGCCTATAAGACCGGTTGATGATTTAATTACTAAAGCAAGTACACTTAAAGGTGCTTGGCTAGATGCCTCAACTTCAATAGAGAGTTCAATAATGTCCGGCTTGGTTGATACGTTTGTAGATGCCTCAATAGCAATAGGTGATGCATCAACTTCTATGGCTGAGGCAGTTGGAAATTCTATGTTAAGTATGATGGCTGCAATAAGTAGCGCATTAATGAAATCGGTATTAGAAACCGTATGGGCCGAAGAAATAAAAGCGGTGGCAACACAAATAACTAAAGTAATTAAGGGCATACCGTTCCCTTTTAATCTTGCGGTTGTAGGCGGTGCTATTGCCGGGACTAAGGCCCTGTTCTCAGGTCTGACAAGTACACCTAAGTCGTTTGCTGAGGGTGGCATGGCCATAGGACCTCAGATGGCAATGGTTGGGGATAATCCTGCAGGGAAAGAGGCAATAATACCATCAGAATTGTTTGGTAAAATGGGTGGTCTAACTGTAAATATAAAAGAATTTGCACCTATAAACATAGAAAGTCTTAGCAGGAATAATATAAAAGAAGTAATAAATATGCTCAGGCAGGAAACTAGAAAACAAACACCTGAGATGGTTGAATATGTCAAAAGACAATTAGATCTTATGCAGAAGTCAGGAGGCATAGCATGATAGTAGCATTTTATGATGATTCGGTAAAAACAACTACACTTTTAACATCTCAAAATTTTAAAATATCTGACAGAGGGCAGACTCCTGATGTAAAAGGGAGTTCAGATAGAACCATAGATGGCACTTTAAAGTCTTGGGAAATATATAGAAGATATGAAGAAGAATTATCAATAGATCATTTAAAACCTGCAGGTTGGACTATCATAAAAGGTTGGATAGATAACTCCACCGCCATTTATTACTGTCCGGATACAACAAATAGAAGTACAGAATTATACAATGTAAAAATTGCACCACTGTCCGGCAATCCTTCATACGATCAATTCGAGAATAGATATTCTATAGATATTCTAATAAGGGAGATCTAAATGAGGACTACGGTTGACAGGGGTGACTACGATACCTTTATTGCACTTCAATCACAAGATAAAAGAAAATATTACCGCAGGGCATTTCTAATGAAAAGATATTGGTCTGCAGGTGACGGAAAATATTTATGGCATACTGCAGTAGAAATATCAAGTGATGTATTAGACTACGGATTTCTTAATCAAGAATATGATTATATTTTAGGAGAATGGAGATATGATAGTTTAACTATAACCATAAATAATGTCGGCAGGAAATACGGTACAGAAGGCAGTGTATGGACAGACTGTGTTTCTGACTATTCTATTATTTATATAGAAAATGGGTATGTAGACTCAGACGGAAATCAACATGGAATTAATTATTGGTCGGGTGTTATTGATCGTGACGGAATAAACGAGGCTGATTTTGACAATCCGACATCATGCATGATCACACTGCTCGGATATGATGCTATTTTAGATGCTTATTCTGCTGAAGATGTTACCGGTAATCAAATAACAAATGAATCATTAACAGGGAGTGTGACAACTTATACTACTGCAAATATTGGAGTAGGAATTATAAGAAAAATTACCGTAAACGGAACAAGAGTTTATGCCGGAGTAGATTTTGAAGAATCAGATTTGAATGTAAAAACTTCACCTGCAACTATAGAATTCAACTCAACTCCGACTCATACTCCTGTATGTGATTATACTTATTGGTATCAAGACATAGATTTTAAAACTCTTATAGAACACCTACTAAATTTTTCTGATATTACAAACAGGGTTATTCAACAAGCATCATTTCCATCAGGAATAAATTTCACAAGAACAGTTGATACTGATGCTGAGTGGAATGCCGGGACTATAGATAATCTTGAAGTAGATTCTGACAAATTATATTTAAACTCATGGGTTAATTTTGGGAGAGCAAATTCTTTAACTTCATATTATAATTTTGGTGCAAGTCAAACACAAATTATAAATCAAAATTTTACTCAACAATTCACCGGGACAGTTGATACACTAGCAATAGATGTTACCGCAAGTGGTTTTAGATTTTGGCTTTCAGTAAAAACAACCGCAGGAGTATTAATACAAGAGGCTTTATATGTAACCTCTTATATCGCAGGAGTTAATATATTTACTGAAGGAAAACGAGCAGGTGGAACAACGGTATCTTTTAATATACCATTAACCGCCTCAACTGAATATTTTTATGAAATAGCTCAGGTTCTTCCAATGGTATCGGGTTGTTCAATTAATTTAGCAGAACCTATCACCGGAAGTAAATGCTATCAATATGTATGGGGTTTAGGATATTCTGAGATAGGTTATTCATTATCGTGTGGTTTATTTTGTGGCACAACAGGTTCTTTTATGTCTGATACTCTTGACACAAATGCAGTTACTGATTATATAAATTCATATTTCAATGCCACTGCAACATTGTCAAGTTTTATAACACTATACACTAGAAGTCAATCTGCTGATTCATCATGGCCGGTAAGTTTCAGCGCAGGTGATTGGGAAGAAGTTATTGGCGGTGTAATAGCATCTACTCCGGAAGATTATACTAGAATTGCTATTTCAATAGATGTAAATGCCATGACAAGTCCATCACCACTTACAGGCAATCCTTATCAACTTTATCTTTCAAGTTTAACTTTAAAATTTCAATCTTCTGAGTTTTTAATTAGTCTTGCAGATTTCACCGCAATGAGTATAAGAGATGCCTGTAATAGTCTTGCAGATATGCCTAACTATGCAAGAGGGTTTAATGGCAACCGGCAATACTTTTACCGGGACAAAGTTTTTAGTGGATCCACTGATGCAATAATAACAGATGTAAAAGAAAATATAAATTACAGAGAAGATCATGAACATATTGTAAACAGAGTAAAAGTCTTTCATGGTGGTTATACTTTTCTAGTTGATAGTGTAACTGAAGGCGCAACAGAACCAACAAGTATTCAAAGAAATGGTGTATCAGAATTGTCGTTAAATTTTGGGTCTATAGTTAGTGACCCTGATGCTGAATCTGCGCAGGGGATCGGACAACAATATTGGGACACTTATGGCGATACGGATCCAAAAATGGTTTTTGAATTTGTTATGTTTCCTCGTTTAGATCTAGAACTTGGAGATGTTTTGAAATTTTATAGAGGCATTGAATTGACCGACACAGACAAACCGTTTAATACGAATATGTATCTAACTAGAATAGGTTTAAATCTTAACAATGGTGATATGGAAGGACAGGCAATAGAAACATAATGGGAATGACAAGAGACAAAGGAATAATAAACAATCTGCAACAGATGAAGAACTTTATTGTTACTGTCTGCAGGTGGTATCTTGCAAATACTCCTACAATTATAATTAAAGAAATTGCTCCTGATAAAATTGTTATACCTCATAAGACTCAAACTGAAATAGAAACTGCTCAGGCAGATGGAAAAACAAGAATATATTATAATACAACTGAAGAACAATTTGAAGGATGGATTGGTACAGACCGGAGAGGTTTAGGATAATGAAAAAACATTTAATAGCATTAGGACTTATAATAATTCTTTCTGTAAACAGTAATGCAGGGTATGGAAAAAAATACGGAACGGATACACATACATCTTCCGCAACCTACAGAATAAAAGGAAACATAGAAGTATCTAACTCCACCGGCCCTAAGTACAGTGCTTGGTCTCCTGATGTCCGGATAGATGAAAACGGTATATCAATAGGCACAGGATTAACCGCTACTTATCCGCAAGACATACATGGCTCATATCCGCAAACATTATTACAGGAAGGCACTGTGTCAAGTGCATTTACAGTAGGAACAAAAAGCGGAGATTTATTAGTACAGACTACATTTTGGAGTACAATATTAACTGCTCCTATTGGTGGAGGCAGGTCGGCACAAGCATTTATTAAAGACGAAGATGGTTATCTTTATAGATTTGAGAATAGTGGAACTCCCGGTGTTACTACTTTATATCCTTATGTATCTTATGACGGAGGCAATACTTTTGTAGACACCGGATATTCTGCAACCGGTGTAGAATATATCGACACTTCACAATATTTTTCTGTAATAGATAAAATAGTAAGTATATACAATAATAGCATTACTTTTTTTGACTTGGATAATGGATTTGAATCTAAAACAAGACTTGGAACACTTGCCATTGGAGGCGGTGCCTCAATGATAGAACTTGATGGTGCTTTATATACTATGGGTGGTTATGATAGTGGATATCTTAGCGGAGTTTATAAATCTACAGACGGTTTTACTTGGGCAAGTCTAGGTGACGGAGGTTGGGATGGTCGCAGAGGTGCAAGACTTGAAAAGATTAATGACACTATGTATTTGATGGGTGGAAGAAAGGCAGTAGCAACCTGTACTGATGTTTGGTCTAGCACAGGCGGTACTAACGGAATCACTTTTACGGAAGAAACATCTGATTGGGGTATTGGAGGAAGATGTGATTTTGCATCGTGTTCTATTGGTGATGTTTTGTATGTAGGATTTGGAGGGATAATTACTGACTATTCCTTTTATACAGATATATGGTATAGCACAGACGGAGCAATATGGACTCAAAAAATAGCAGGATATGGAATAGACCCTTCGGGTCGCTATCATTTTGGAACATCTATAAATAATACATTTTTAGCAATAAACTCAGGTAATGACATAGGAACTGAGGGTGATTTATATAGTCATTTAGTAAATACAACTACTGCATATTCAGGTGAATATATAATATCTTTAAAAAACGGAAAGAGGTTTGTTGTAATGTCAGAGGCAGACAATGATGTGGCTATTAAGGTTCATACGAGTGTTCCTACATTTGAAGTGGCTGATGCAATAACAAATGTTGCCGGTGCATTAACAGATCACACAGTACAGGCAGTTGACTTGGTAGAAAACTTAAATGGAAGGACATACGGTTTGTGGGCCTCCTCATCCACATATTCTCAAACATCAGACACCACAACTTATTCCATTACTTCGGCCACTTCTACATATTCAGCAACCTCCGGGACCGCAACATATTCAGAGGATTCTGATTTGCTAGACGGAAACAGTATGGCTTATTTTGTGCAAACCGAAAACGACCAAACTATAACCGGCAAGAAAACTATTAATGGTGATTTGGATTCTGATAATGAATATTTAACTATTTCAACAAATGTTTATATTGTAGGTTATTCCTCAGCAACAGAATATTATGGAGACGGAAGTAAATTAACAGGTATTGTAAGCGGTGGCGACGCAGTTTTAAAAGCCACGCAGACTTGGACTGGAATAAATACTTTTGAAAATTCAGTATTGTTCAGCTCAATGGTAGTAACAAACGATGTAACTGCAAGTGAGTTTATCGGAATAGGATCTAAGTTAACAGACATACCAACTAATGCAGAGATAGACGCTTTAGGAGTAAGTACAGGAACGCTTGCAACATCAATATATAATCTTGGGCTATCAACACTTGCAATAAGCGTGAGAGTAGACACAAACGAAACTGCAATATCAACAACAGGTGCACAGGTTACTGCTAACTTAGCATCAATAATAAGCATTAGTGAAAGTACAGGCACTATAGCATCAACTTATTTACCATTAGCTGGTGGCACAATGTCTGGACAGATAGATATGGATAGCAACTTAATCGCTAATGTAAGCGAACTCGAAATGATTGGTGAGCTTGACATGACTGATAATGCTTTAAGCAACGTAGGAGATATGAATACTGTAGTTGGTACTACTATGACAGTAGCAGGATATATCGAGTCAGAGCAAGTCGTAAAAGCTATGGTTACATTTTCAGGAGTTGGCGATGTTGGTA
>Ga0307928_10000903_pt1 | contig 22240 bp, 24 predicted proteins | sample AceLakmetagen232_FD_201815 | JGI IMG/M metagenome (GOLD analysis project Ga0307928, IMG submission 201815) | Saline water microbial communities from Ace Lake, Antarctica - #232 | ecosystem: Environmental > Aquatic > Non-marine Saline and Alkaline > Saline | place: Antarctica: Ace Lake... | reverse complement strand
GCGATGGCAGCACTCGGTAAACTACAGTCAGTTCAAAGGCAATAACTTAATACGAGTCCGAAAGCTTGATTGAGTTGATAGGCCACAAACTGAAGCAATGAATGGCAAAGAAAAAACCAAACCCGATTCAAGAAAAAGCAATTCAGTTTCGCGATGCTCTGCGGAAAATCGACGAAGCCACGGGCTCGCGCACGGCGTGGACAGCTGACAATCAGGATGAGGTGTCGGTGTTTTTCGGCGTCTCGATTGACTCGGTGAAAAACTGGGCGAAGCAAGGCATGCCCGGTCAGCGTGGATCGTGGCGGCTTGACCTGATCGCTAAGTGGCTCCGGACTGATGGGCCGTGGAAACGCTGGGACGCGCCGACGGATGCTGACCCGTTACTCGGTGAGGGTGACAGCCCGGCGCTTGAGCGATACCGATTGGCAAAAGCTAAGCTTGCGGAACTGGATTTGGAAACCCGCAAAGGCGAATTGATTGAACGCGACAAAGCTCGTGACATCTTCAGCCGCTGGGCTGTTTTGGTTCGTCGAATGGGCGAACGTCTGAGCAAACGATTTGGGCCGGATGCTGCAGCGACTGTCAACGAAACGCTGGCGAGTTGTCGAATCGCTGTGATGGAGGTGGTTGACGATGACAACGCTTGACCTCTCGCACGCACCGTTAATCCAGACGGCCGACTGGTGTCTGGACATGTCCACAGCTCCGGTCGTGCGGTCGATGGCCGACTGGGCTGAGGAATGTATCGTGCTGCCGAATGGTCCGTTTGTGGGCGAGCCATACCGGCATTATAGGCACCCGGTGTCTCAATTGTTTTTCGACGCGGTCGACTCCGGAACATGGTCTCGGGTTGCAGCAACGGGGCCAGTGCAAAACGGCAAAACCCTAATGTGCTACGTGATTCCGGTGCTGTACCATTTGTTCGAAATCGGCGAAACTGTGATCGTTGGTTTGCCGTCGATGGACATGGCAAACGACAAATGGCAGGAAGATTTCCTGCCAGTCATCGAGGCGAGCCGATACAAGAATCTGCTGCCGACAAAAGGCGAGGGCTCACGCGGTGGTCAGGTCAAGCGCGGCATCAGTTTCCGCAACGGTGCGACGATGCGATTCATGACAGCGGGCGGCAACGACAAAAAACGATCTGCCTACACGTCGCGAGTTGTTGCAATCACTGAAGTGGACGGGATGGACGACGCGAGCGAAAGCAGTCGTGAGGCAGATAAGATTGAGCAGATTGAGGCCCGGACCGGGGCATTCGGGCGTCGCGGTAAACGGATCTATCTGGAGTGTACAGTCTCGATTGAGCGGGGCCGGATTTGGCAGGAAATCAGCAACGGCACCAATTCAAAGATCGTTCGGCCATGTCCTCATTGCGGCGAATTCGTGGCTCCGGAACGGGAACATTTGATCGGCTGGGAGGAAGCGGAATCGGAAGAACACGCGGCGCAGATCACAAGCTTTCACTGCCCCGCATGCAGTGAGATCTGGACGGATGAAGACCGCATCCAGGCGGCGAAAGACTGTACGCTGATCCACGGAGATCAAACGATTTCAAAAGCTGGGGAAGTGTCTGGGAAAATCCCGCAGACTCAGACGCTAGGGTTTCGCTGGTCCGCGATCGACAATCCGTTTGTCACTGCGGGAGACCTCGGCGCGACTGAATGGCTGGCGTTCAAGTCGCGCGATCACGAAAACGCTGAGAAGAAAATGCGCCAGTTCATCTGGTCGCTGCCGTACGAGCCACCGGACATCGAGCTGACTCCACTGGATGCTGAGGACATTGAGCAGCGATCCAGTCAGCTTAAAAAAGGCGTCGTGCCTGATGACGCGATGGCTATCACGATCGGCATCGACACAGGCAAGCGGGCGTTGCACTGGACTGCGGTTGCAATCGGTCCGGATGGCAGCGGGCGAGTGATCGAGTACGGCAAACAACCAGTGGCAGCGGACAAACTCGGCGTGCGTCGTGCGCTGGTCGAGGCGTTGATTGAGTTGGGCGAATACTTCGACAGCGGCTGGAACAAATCCAACGGTCAACTAGTCAAGCCGTCACAGGTGTGGATCGACTCAGGCTGGCATGAGCACACGGACGCGGTCTACGAATACTGCGCGACGGCAAACGCGCAAATGAAACTGTCGGTAGGCTCAGAGATCTACCGGCCATCGAAGGGTTACGGCGAAGGGCAGCGACGCACGACGCGATACCTTGCACCGTCCGGCAAGAAAAAAGGAATGCGATATGTCGGCAACGAATTTCACATCGCAAAAGTTATTCGAAACGGTCGCATACTTCCGGGCGTGGCGCTCGTCCACATGAACGCGGACCACTGGAAATCTGAACTGCATCAGCGGCTACTCATGCCGTCAGAAGAACCGTTGGCTGTCACGTTGTATCAGGCGGCGAGCTTCTCCGAGCACCGTGAGTTTTCGAAACATCTGACGGCAGAAAAACAAGTCGAGAAATTTATCGATGGTCGCGGCACTGTGATTGTCTGGGACCGTATCGACCGTAACAACCACTGGCTGGACTCGACGTATTCGTCGATCTGTGCTGGCGACGCGGTCCTAACGATGAGTGAAAAGCGTCAACGTCAAAGTGTTCCGATGTCGCTCCGTGAAATGGCGGGCGGCAGGAATGGATGAGCCAAGGAAATCGCTTATGGAGATGGCATTGCAATCACTCGGCGAAGAACGCAAGACGGGCGGCGGCTTATCCTGCCCTAGTTGCGGGTGTCGAGACATGCGTACATATGGCACGATTCCGGGCCACGCTTCGACGTTCCGTTACAAGCAATGTCGACATTGCGGGGGCAAGGTGTACACTGTTCAGGAGCCCGAAAAAATCATTCGCAGCGTCGGTGAAACTAAGGATTAAATAAATGAAGTATGGACTATCAACTACCGAATGTGCCAAAGTGCTGTCTCTGCTGAGCAAGGCGGCCGCCGCAGTGCCATTTCCAAGCGGGCTAGAACTGCGGCACATGTTGATGCAACGGCATCAGCAAAACCTAGGAGTGTTTCGGTTTGTCACCCTTGGGTGGTGGCGTGCGTTTTTTTCATAACACTGGTTGACAACACCTAGCACAGCCGATACTGTTCTCACGTCGGCAGGCTAGTGTCGCAACAATTGAGCAACCGTGAGCAATCGCGGCAAGGAAAACCGCCCGCAAGTCTAGCCGCCTGCGAGGCGGTTTTTTCGTGGAGAGTTTTCAAATGAAGCGTTTTCAATTTACACTGACAGGGTTTATGCCGCTGTTAATGCACGCGGATAACATCGAAGGTGCGGACGAGCTGAAAGACTGGCGGAAATCCCCGATCAATAAAGCGATCACGGTGGCGGGTGACGACCGTTCGCCGGGCTGGACATGGCAGACGTATTGCTACCATGACGGCGAGCATATCGTGATGCCGTCTGAGAATATTATGGTGGCCTTGAGACAGGCGGGCGCTCAGATGATCCTGAAACGGCAGAAGACATTCAAGGAAGCCACGCAGAGCGGATTGCTGATTTCGAATGAGGCCTGCGAGTTCCGCAACGCCGGGAAGCAAATCAAGTGGGCTGACCTGGTCGCAATGCGTGAGTTGCCGTTTGCCCAGCAGTCAGCGGCTTGCAAAAAGATGGGCTTCGATTTGTTTGTCAAGCGGGCACGGGTGGGGACCTCGAAGCACATCCGCGTTCGCCCGAAGTTTTCTCAATGGACGGTGACCGGAACTGTCATGGTTCTAAAGCCTGAGATCACGCCAGAGGTCCTGCAGCAGTTGTTCGAACTGGCGGGCAAAGCTGGCCTTTGTGACTGGCGACCAGCGGGGAAGACTCCGGGGCCTTACGGTCAGTCGGATGCCGTGGTCACTGAGATCTAATTCAAGACAGGGCTTGGCCAGGCAAGGCCGGGCTTGGCCAGGCAGGGCATGGCGCGGCTCGGCATGGCGAGGGCACCAACGGTGCATGGTGGCGTATCCGCGATTTCTGGCGAGGCATGGCTGGGCGTGGCGAGGCGAGGCAAGGCTAGAGCAGGGCGAGGGCACCAACGGTGCATGGTGGCGTATCCGCGATTCAAGACAGGGCTTGGCGGGGCGAGGCTAGGCTGGGCTTGGCAAGAGCATGGCGAGGGCACCAAAGGTGCAATGGTGGCGTTACGCGATTTGCGGCCAGGCGAGGCCCGGCGTGGCGAGGCAAGGCTAGAGCAGGGCGAGGGCACCAACGGTGCATTTACAATTTACAATGTCCAATGCGAAAGGCGGACGAAAATGACAGAGCGAAAACAATTTGAAGAAGATCCAGAGATTGCAGCACGCGTGGAGCTGCTGAAACTCGGGACCAGTGACTACAGCCGGGGGCATGTCCTGTTGTGGGAAGTTGCTGAGGGTTTGCTGGGGCTTGACCGCAACGATGAGAAAATGAAATACGCGGTGCTGAAGTGGAGGAAATACGTTCACCGCGAATTGCGGATTGAGACGTGGGCTATCCCAGGCACCGGTGTTAAATTGCTGACCGAGGCAGAGCAGATTGAGATGCTGCCACAGAAGCGGGCGCGGCGTGCCTATCGGCAGCACGGGCTGATTCTGCGGTCCCTTCGCAACACGAATCTAGCCAACCTCACGGATCATCAGCGGCGGATTGCGGCAGCCGTCAACGAGCACAGCCGGGCGGCGAGGACGGCGACGAATAAAGTGACGAACACAACTCGCGGCAAAATCCCGAACGATCGGCAGGCGTTGATTGACCGGGCGAGACGGATCGCTGAAGAACAGAAGATTCGATAATTCAAGACAGGGCTTGGCTGGGCGAGGCTAGGCTGGGCTTGGCAAGAGCATGGCATGGGCACCAACGGTGCATGGTGGCGTTACGCGATTCAAGACAGGGCTTGGCGAGACGTGGCGAGGCGGGGCAAGAGCAGGGCATGGGCACCAACGGTGCATGGTGGCGTTACGCGATTCAAGACAGGGCTTGGCTTGGCGAGGCCCGGCAAGGCAAGGCAAGAGCATGGCGAGGGCACCAACGGTGCAATGGTGGTGGTTCCGCGATTTGCGGCTAGGCGGGGCTAGGCAAGGCGAGGCGAGGCGAGGCAAGGGATTCAACGAATCAGGAAAGGCAGCACGTAACCCGTGCTGCCTTTTTTCGTAGACTTTCCACAGGTAGAATCAACACTCCCTAGGACGTTAGGGGACCGCTGATTGTCTGTCATGATTATGTCATGGCAGCACCCGAAACAATCAGCGAGGCGATCACGCAGGCAGCTCTCGGCCCCAAACGGTCGAAAGAAGCAGGCCGCGAGATTGAAGAGCACGACATGGATCAGCTTATCAAAGCTGACAACCACGTCACGGCCAAAACTGCGGCCAGCAAAAACCACATGGGCTTGCGGTTCGGCAAAATCGTACCACCGGGGGCAGGCTAATGTACGCCACCGTCGGGTCGATCAAGCTCAAGGAATCGCCACGCGACCAACGCACATTCAGCGGCGACGCGCCCCCGATCCGTGCGCGTTTCGACGCCGCGCAGACGACAGACGAATACAAAAACTACTGGGCAGCGTCTGACTCACTGGATGCCGATTCTTCGGCGTCGCGTGGAGTGCGCAACAAACTGGTCAGCCGCTCGCGGTATGAGATTGGAAACAATGCGTACGTCGATGGCATGGTCCAGACGCACGCAAACTACACAGTCGGCGTCGGCCCGTCCCTGCGGATGATGACAGGGTCGAAAATCTTCAACGCCCTAGTCGAGAAGCAATGGAAGAGCTGGGCCAAGGCTGTCAAATTGCGCCGCAAATTGTGGGCGATGTCTCACGCGAAAATGAGTGACGGCGAATCGTTTGCAGTTCTGAAAGGCAATCCTGGCAATCAGCATCCGGTCAAGCTCGACCTGTCGGTGATCGAAACAGAGCAATGCCAGACGCCATACCTTGACGTCGGCATCGAGGGCTACATTGACGGCATTCGATTCGATCAATACGGGAATCCTGTATGGTACGACATATTGCCGTATCACCCTGGGGCTCAGTGGTATCACACACAATGGGAAGCCGAAGAGGTCCCTGCGAATCACGTACTGCATTGGTTTTCTATGCGGCGCGGCGGTCAGCATAGAGGACTGCCCGAGCTGAAGTCTTCGCTCAACTGCGGGGCGTCTTCGCGTCGCTGGCGTGAGGCAACACTTGGCGCTGCGGAATCAGCAGCCGACATTTCCGTGCTGCTGAAAACTCAGATGTCACCGGATGACGGCGCAGACCTTGCGGCACCATTCAGCGCGATCGAATTTCAGAAACGAATGATGGTTGCATTGCCTATGGGCTGGGATGCAGGCCAGATGAAATCCGAGCATCCAAACGCGACGTACGAAGCGTTTCACCGTGCTCAGGTCAGCGAACAAGGTCGCCCGAAAAACATGCCGCACAATCTCGCGGCTGGTGATTCGTCCGACCATAACTTCGCGTCGGGAAAACTCGATTTCCAGCCGTATTACATGCAGCTTGACGTCGAGCGATCAGACGGTTCTGACCTCGTTCTCGACCCGTTGTTTGCTATGTGGTTCGAGGAAGCATCGCTTCGGTTTGGATGGAATCAGATACCGGGACAGCAGCCGGAACATAGTTTCGATTGGCCATCACATCCAGTCGCTGACGAAGGTGCCAAGGCGGAAGCCAACGCCGTGCGTCTCCGCAGTGGGCAGGCCACGTTGTCGACGATCTACAGCGAGGATGGACTAGACCTAGACGACGAGCTGCCGCAGATGGCCCGTGACTATGGCGTCGACGAATTACAGATGCGGACGATCCTGAAAAACGCAATTTTCAACGATCGCGGCGCGTTGGCGTCGATGGCTCAGGCAGCAAACCAAGCCGCAAACATCAACACCGAAAAGGCTTCGACAAATGCGGAAGCGTAAACGATACACGCCGATCAAGGCATCCGCAAAAAACGAACTCAAACGATTCGTGATGGATGCTGACGTTGAGATTATCGCAGGCTCGGAATCCGCCGACGGCAAGCCATCAATTCCGACGTTCCGCATTGTGGCGTACAGCGGCGGCGAACTGCGAACCGCAGAGTACATCAGTAAATTTGGGATGCCTGTCGTCATCGACCTTGCGGGCATCAGTTACTCGACATCGATCACGGCAAACATGGATCACGACGCAACCAAACGGGTTGGCCATGTGACGGAAAAAATCAACGACGGTCGGCAGTTAATTCTGGCGGGCATCGTATCGGGCACTGGCGACTCGGCGAAAGAAGTCGTTGACAACGCAGCCAGGCAATACCCCTGGCAGGCATCAGTTGAGGCAATCCCGACTGGCCCGCTCGAAGAAATTAAGGCCGGGAAATCGGTCACCGTAAACGGTCGGGCCATTGCAGGTCCGGTACTAATTGCTCGCAAGTCGCGTTTGTATGGCGTTGCGTTCTTAGCCCGTGGGGCAGACGAGACGACATCAGTTTCAATCGCGGCGAGTGCCGCAGAACTAAAGGAAATCGACATGAAATTTGAAGAGTGGATCATTGCATTAGGTTTTACCGCCGACGATCTGACACCAGTTCAGACGACCAAGTTGCAGGCAAAATATGACGCTGAGATCACAGATACGGGGTCACCTCCCGACGTCAAGGCTGGCGCGGACAACAGTACAGCATTTGACTTCGATGCGTTGCGAATGGCGTTCGCAAAAGCCGACCTGTCAATTGACGCGGCGGCTTCCGAGTACGCTGGCAAGGTTACAACCGAAGACCTGAACGAGATCAAGGCGGCCGGAATGGTTGCTGTGTCGAAGCTCAAACGATCGGCATTGGATCAAGAGTGGGCACCTACTCGATTCGAAGTTGAGGTAATCAAAGCGGAGTATTCAATGCGTGCCGACTTGCTGACTGTAGGCCGCCCACGCGGGCCAGCAATTCACTCCGGTGACAACACGTACAGCGGCGAAGTCATCGAAGCTGCTGCGTGTACAGTGCTCGGACTGGACGTCGAAAAGACTTACACTCCCGAGGTGCTGGACAAGGCACACAAGAGCTTCCGCAACATCGGCCTGCAGGAAATGTTTATCAGTGCGGCGATGGCGAACGGCTACAGCGGCCGCCAGCGGGTCAACACTGACAACCTGAAAGACGTACTCAGTTATGCGTTGCCGAATTCTCCGATTCATGCGGCGGCGTCAACGACTTCGCTTTCCGGAATCCTGAGCAACATTGCGAACAAAATGTTGCTGGCTGGATTCATGGAAGAGGATCAAACGTGGCGTGAATTTGCGGACGTCAAGAGTGTTTCGGATTTCAAAACTCATACCAGCTATCGCATGTTGGATGAGATGGAATACGAAGAGCTTGGACCGAACGGCGAGATCAAGCACGGTAAGGTCGGCGAAGAAACATTCACGCGATCGGCTGGCACTTTCGCCAAAATGTTCGCGCTGACTCGAACCATGCTGATCAATGACGACATCGGTGCTTTCGATGATCTCCGAACCCGATTGGGGCGTGGGGCGTCGCAAAAATTCCGCAAATTGTTCTGGACGAAATTCATGGACAACTCGGCGTTTTACACTGCCGGGCGAGGAAACTACTTCACCGGTGGAACCACGAATCTTGCTGTCGATGGCGTCGGATTACAGACCGGCATCACGGCTTATCGTAAGCTGAAAAGCGGCGACAAAAAGCAGGTCGGCGTCGGAACTCTTGGGGCTCCTCGCAAATTGCTGGTACCGCCCGAGTTGGAGTTTGTCGCTGAAAAACTGTTTGTCTCGGGCAACCTGAGCACGCTTCAAGACGACAACATCCATCGCAATAAATATCAACCGTACGTCGTCAACGAGCTGTCCGACAGCACATACACCGGCAACTCAGCCACCGCGTGGCATCTGTTCGGGGACATGCTCAGACCGATGGTTGTGTCATTCCTGAACGGTCAGCAGAACCCAACAGTTGAATCTGCAGACGCTGACTTCAACACGCTTGGCGTCCAGTTTCGTGGGTACCACGACTTTGGAGTCGATCAGTCTGAATGGCTGTCCGGAGTCAAGAGCAAAGGCGCGGCATAACGGTGCCGGGTTCGTTCTGTCCGTCTTTTAATTTTCACAAAGGTACACTGTCATGACAATCAATCTATCCACTGAGCGCTACGCCAGTGACGACAAATCGACTTACACGCCAGGCTCGGCGACCACGGCAGGCACTCCGGTGCTGCTGGGCAATGGCCTGGTCGGAATTCCCCCCAACGACATCGCAGCGGCTACGCTCGACGAGCTGGACGTCAACGGATTGTTCCGAGCGTGGGGCATCGCCTCGCAGGCTTGGGCAGTCGGCGACACTGTTGGTTGGGATGCTGACGCTGATCCGCTGAACGGCACGGCAGGCACAGGAGCCTACACCAAGACAGTCGCGAACTGGAATTTTCTAGTTGGTGTCGTCGAGGTGGCCAAGGGCGCGACTGACGAAATGGGCGTCGTCCGGTTGTCTGGATCTCCGAGCCCAATTCCATCGGGTGCCAAACAGGCAATCAGCGGTGCAGGTGCAATCGACGTTGTGAGTTATTTCACAGCGTGGACAACCACCGGAGCACAGGCCGGAACTCTGGCTGACGGAACTCACGTCGGGCAGCTGAAAGAGATACAGCTTATCGTCGACGGCGGCGATGGCACGCTAACGCCCGCGACCTTTGCGGACGGAACGACCATCACTTTTTCCAATGCTGGCGACAACGTGTTGCTGCGGTGGACTCCGGATGGATGGACAACGCTGCGAAGCGTCAACTATGCAACCGGTGCCGGGGCTACTCCTGTAATTGCTTAAGTGTAACCAATGCCATCACGTTTCGAATCACGCTTCCATGATGTCTCCACCCCCAAACTGGAGCGTGAATTCGGCGTGTTGGTACGGTTCGCTCGCGGCGTCTATGCCTCCGCAGAATTCACTGCGAGGCGTAGCGACCGAGTGTACAACGTGGTTGATGGCTACGGGATCGCAATACAGATCACCATGCGTGATTTTGTTTTGCCCGTATCCACAACACTGATTGACAGCGACGCAGTCGAGCCGCGCACTGGCGACCGGATTGTTGAAGGCGACGAAGTGTTTGAGATCCAGCCACCAGATGAACGCAGTCCATCCGTGGAGTTGCTGGCCGGGTCATTTGAATATCTTTGTCATACGAAACGAATTGAATCATGAACGCTGTTCCGGTTTTACTTTCTGACGCTCTAACTACGGTGATCAACACCGCAGTGACGGCTGAGGAATTCGAGACGCTTGGCTTCACGGCCGAGCGATCGTACCCGGACTGGGATGATGATTTCAGCGACCTGAAATCCTTGGCTGTTGATGTCGTTTACGTCTCCAGTGCTGACGCTGCAGGAGACGAAATCGAACTCGATTCGTACGGCACGATCGACACAACGCCAGCCGTCGATATCTCCGTCCGCAAACGGTTCGGCCATGCAGACCGGGCAAGGCCGGGCGCATCGACAGGACGAATAAGCAACACGGCAATCGACCCGCTCGTCCGTTTGGTTGAGCAACTTTACGAAACAATGACTGCCGACCGAATCACGGCAATCGAACTGGCCGCAGGGATCTCTGCGAACTGGATGGAGACATCTGTCAGAACGTATTGCGATTACGGCAGGCTGAGACAAGGCAATTTTCTGGGCGTGATTCGCGTGCGGTTTGACGTGTCGAGGGCCAACGGATGATCGGTTCACGAACGACAACTGAAACACGGTTTGACCGGATCCGAAAAGCGGCAGACAAATCAGTGTTTCGCAACATTCGGCACGCTGCGTTTTCGATTCGGAAATACATTCGCCAGTCGATCAAGCGACAACGGAATTCGTCTGCTGTCGGTGATCCCGTCGCGACTCGCGGCAAAAGAAGCAACGTAAAAAACTCAATTTTCGTCGCTGCAGATAAAGAGACAGCACTGATTGGCCCGCGTCATTCCTTCGTCGGCAAGTCGATGGAACTTCATGAGTTCGGAAAAGCACGCGGCGGACAACGATTCAAAGAGCGGCCAACATCAGGGCCAGCACTCACGGCAAACACAGACCGATTTGCAAACTCATTTGCCGGTTCCATCGGCGAGTAAAAGGAAGAGACGATCATGGCTAAATTAATGGGCTACCAGGGCGGTTTGTTTTACGGAACAAAAGGCTCGGAGGCGACCACCCGAATCAGCGCTCGCGTCGACGTGTCTTACGAAATCAGCGTCGAGACTGGATCGACCACAGCAGCGGGGGCAGGCACCGCCGTCCCTATCAACACCGGCGAGTCGACTGCGCTGACGCCGTCGATCACCTGGAACATGATTGTCGCGGATGACAGCAGTGCAATCGTCGCATTGCTGGCAGCAGCTGCGACAGGCGCTGCAATTGCCATCAAATATGTGCGGGGCAGTGGATTGCTAGGGTTTGACTGTGACTGCGTGTTGAGCGTAACACAGGGCAGCCCGCTGAAAGGCGAAGCGACGATCGATTTCAAAGTTGAGGTCGTGTCCAGCAGTGACCGCGAGCCGATCTTGAACGCATAGTTTCCAGTCCACATCACACACCGCACTGAGGTTATCAGATGGCATCTATCACACACTCACAGACAATCAGCGGGGGCGGAATCATCATCCAGTCACCGCCTGTCGTCCGCACGAACTCCGGGTCAATCGGCCTTGAGGACTCACTGGCAATCGCCAAGGTGGGCACGCTGACGACCCGGACTGATGACAACACTGGCACGCTCACGATGGCTGCCAGTCACGGAATCACTACCGGGCAAATCGTCGACATCTACTGGGCCGGTGGCGTGCAGTACAAGGTGACTGTAGGCACCGTGTCGACCAACAGCGTGCCGATTGATCTCGGCAGCGGTGACGACCTGCCTGCAGCAGATACAGCAATCACGGCAGTTGTCCACAAATCAATCAACCTAGTGATCGACGGCGACAACGCGAAACTGATTGCAGTCGTGGTTGAGACTACGGACACGACGCTGAGAACAGCCGCGCACGTGCAGCTGAACGACGTCGGGGATGCTGAGATCGCGGAACTTGACCTCGTCACAAACGTCCTGCAGGTGTGGGACATTACAGGAGGTTCGGCGAACCCGTTCACTGGCAATCCCGTCACGTATTTACTCGCCACTCAAGGCAGCTCAAGCACTACGCAAGCGTGGACGCTGAAGGTCGTTGGCGTGCAAGACGCTTCACCATAACGGAGGTTCGACCGTGCGATTGAAATCAGATGAACAGCGTGTATTGGCTGGCAATACGGACGGGATCAAACCTGACCGTTTGCAGTCGATTCGTAAAAAGTTGATAGCCTCTAAACTTCTCAAACCAGAAACAGAAAATGGCACAGTTCGAGGACAAGAGCGGGCAAAGCTGGAGCGTGAATCTCGATCCAGTTATAGCGATGGAAGTGCAGGAAAAACATCAGGTCGAACTCGCAAACTTAGAGACCGATCCGATGTTGAAATTGAGATCAAACCCGATGACCCTAGTGTCGGTCCTGCATCTGATGTGCTCGGAACAGATCAAGGCTCGGGATCTATCGCCGACTGATTTCGCGAAGGCCTTGCCGTTTCCCCCGGATGCAATGCTGTCCGCAGTCTCGGAGGCCATCGTAAGTTTTTTCCCGACTGGGCGAGCGTCTCACGTTGCAGGGGTGCTGGCCGGATACGAAAAAATGGGCACCGAGACGGACGAATTGACTACAGAGAAACTTCAGAAATTGCTGGACAATCCAGCGACGATGCAGCGGATCAGCGAGGTGGCGGATCAGGAGATCGAGCGAGCGATGCAGAGTCTGAGCCAGACAGTTTTGCAACGTGGCACGTCGAGTACGGCGGCAGAGATTGCGTCTACATAATTGATGGCATGAGCGCCGTTGAAGCTTGTTTTCAATTTGCTGGTGTCGTCGGGATCGAGCCACGGGGCAAGACACTAAACGTACTTTGGCGAATGGCTGAAGGCAAAGTCAAAAACAAACGACGTGAGCAGTTGGAGCTGGCGACGTTGGTTTGGGGCATCGGCGAAATCGACTGGGAAGAATATTTGCTCTACGGCGAAATGACAGAGACAGGCAGCGGCGGGCCAGTGCAGCTTGACCCCGAGCTGCAGGCGCAAGTTGAAGCGGAATCTGAACGACTGAGAAACGAAAACCCCGGACTGCCGAAAGTGAGGTAACAGATGGCACGTGCTGACGTGATGGCGGGCCGTGCGTATGTCTCGCTCTACATGCGAGATAAGCTCACCCGTGATTTGCAAAAAGCAAAACAGCGGGTGAATCAGTTTGGCGCGGACATGATGTCACTGGGAACCAAGATGGTTGCCATGTCGGCAGCTATTGCTACGCCGATCGGTTTTGCGATTGCGAAATTCGCGCAATTCGATGACGCGATGCGGGCCGTGAAAGCAGTCACGAACGCGACCGGCGACGACTTTGATCGGCTAACCGAAAAAACGAAAGAGCTGGGACGCACTACCAGTTTCACGGCGATCCAAGTCGCCGAACTGATGACCGAGCTTGGGCGTGCTGGATTCAAAACGGACGACATCGACCGCATGACAGAGTCGGTGATGAATCTCGCGAGAGCAACCGGGACAGACGCCTCTCTGTCTGCCGGGATCGTCTCCGCAACACTGCGGCAGTTTGCTCTGGACGCAGGCGAAGCGGCCCGCGTGGCTGACGTGCTAACGATGGCGGCGAACTCGACATTTAATACGGTCGAAGGCCTAGGCGAATCGCTGTCTTATGCAGGTCCGGTCGCTAAAGATTTGGGGATGTCGTTTGAGGACACAGTGGCTATCCTCGGGAGTCTCGGAAACGTCGGCATCCAAGGCAGCAACGCAGGCACGGCACTGCGACGCCTAGGGATCATTTCAGCGGCGAGCGGCAAAGAACTCAAGACGTTATTCGGCGTGATGAACGCAGACGCGCAGGGCAAAATCAAACCGCTGATCCAGATCATGGATGAGATCGGCGAATCGACTGCAAAAATGACGGACGTCGACCGCGTGCAAAAGATGTCTCAGGCGTTCGGTCTGCTGGGGATCACGGCGTCCTCCGTGCTGACTAAGACAGGTCAGTCGACCTCAGAATTCTCAGCGTCCTTGCTCAAGGCTCAAGGCATCTCTGCAGCAACTGCCGAGCAAATGGATTCAGGACTCGGCGGATCATTTCGTATCCTCATGTCAGCCGCGGAGGGGCTACAGATAGCAATCGGCGAAGCGCTGGCAGGGTCACTGGCCGGAATCGTGAAATCAATTACAGCCGTACTCGGCAAGGCGACCGAATGGATTGGAAGAAACAAAGAACTGGTCACGACGTTTGCGTCAATCACTGCAGGCATTGGAGCGGCTGGCGTTGCCCTGATCGCTCTGGGTGTGTCGGCTAAAATCGCGGCCATCGGAATGGGTTTCGCGATCGGTGTGCTTGGAGCTATCAAACTGGGAGTCAGCGGCACGCTTGCCGTATTTAATGCGTTCCGTGCCGCCATTGTTGGCGTTGCCACATTCATGCAGGCGGGCTTCGCCACAGCGGTTGCGGCCGGGGCGTTTGTTGTTGCCGGGATGACCACGGCACAGGGCGCAGCGACTACCGCGCTAGTACCGTACGCTGCCATTACGTTCAGTGCGGCGACGGCGGTGTCGTCGCTGGCGATCGCTACGACAGCAGCAACCACGGCTATGATTCCGTTTACTGGTTCGGTCCTCGCGCTGACTGGCGCTGAAGCCGGAATGATTGTCACCAGCGGTGTGGCATCTGGTGGCTTGCTGACGTTGTCCGGATCTGCAGTAGCAGCAACTGTTTCCACTGGCGTGCTTGCTGCAGCAGCTGGCGTGCTGTCTGCAGCGTGGACAGTGGCAGCAGCGGCCATCGGGGCGGCCATGGGCGTCATCTCTTCTCCGATTTCGATCGCGACGATCGCGATTGCGGCGCTAAGTGCAGCGGCGCTGGTGGCAACAGCCAAGGCCATTGATTTTACAGCAGCCTGGGGCGTCGGAAAAAACATGCTCAATGAACTGATGATCGTCGCTAGGCGGGTTGGCTCAGTGCTAATGTCTGCACTGTCAGGCGGAGATTATGACATCGCATTCCGGGCGGCTATGGCAGGCGTAAAGCTTGCGTTAGCTGAGGGCATCGAAGCGATGGGTGAATTGTGGGTTATGTTTTGGAAACAAGTTTGGGAGTCGACGAAAAAGTTTTTCCAAAATCTACTGTCGACAACCTGGAAGGCCGTCAACACAATTGCAGACGCGCTGTCGGATCCGTTTGCGGCCGTCCGCTCGACGTGGGCGACGTGGGGTGGCATGAAAAGTCTACTCTCGGAAGAACTCCATATCACACTCGGCATTGATACCACACAGATGAAACAAGACGCTCGCGATGAGTTGTCACGACTGGAGCAGGAGCTCGAAGCTCGGCATGCGAAACGCGCTGCAATCGCCAAGGCCAAAGGCGAGCAGGAAGACGCTGTTGCGCAGAAAGAAGCCGACAAACAAGTCGACAAAGAAGCGGACATGCGGGAAGCTGAAGCCGACAAAGAGGAGAATGCGGGGTGGGTCGCACTGCAACACAAATGGAAGCAGATGGGCAAGGCGGAGGTGGGGGCGAACGCTGACTGGACCCCCGAGGACGCGGCGATCGCACGCCTCGAAAAACAAATCCGAGACGAGAAGAAAAAACTATCAGGCACAGCGGAACCAGACGTCAGCAGCGACAATGCTAAACGCGGTTTCAAGGTTACTTCTGGCGGGTCGTCTGCGGCTACGTTCAGCGGTCGGAGCTTGATGGCATTAGGCAAGACTGCTGGCAGCGGTGGAGACAAAACATTCAAGGCATTGATGGGCACGAACTCAGCGATCGGCAAACAGACGGCAGCTCAGAAAGCTCAGGCAGCGGCGCAGTTGGCAGCAACCAAGAAAACAATTCTGAAACATCCATAGCATGACGATTCGACTCATCATAATTCCGGACGGGATCAGCACGACAGCAGTTCCACCGACGGAAAACCATCGATTCCGATTGATAGGCACAGACGATCAGAACGTGGCGACGTCCTACGTGATGGGCGGCACTCCGAATCTTGTCACGACAAATTGGGGCATTCTTTATCGCCAAGATTTGGAACTGAACCGCACTGCGTACAACCAGTGGGATGTCGAAATTCCGTACGCCAAAGACATCAACGACACAGGCGAATGGTCGTGGGATTTTGACACTACTGGCGGCACGGTCAAAATCACGCAGGCACGGCAAGAAGTTTCGCGATACCCTGCCGGTTCTGCACCGGATCAGCAAGGGGCGATTGCCGTCGATGGCAACGAGGTCAAGGGCGTTGAGATCGTCGTTCCTGCGATGCGAGTCAACGTGACGTATCGTTATCCCGAAGGGGCGATCACGTTGTCGCAAGCAAAATATTTAAGCGACATTACGGGGACCGTAAACAACGATTCGTTCCTCACGTTCGCGCCGGGTCAGGTATTGTTTCTTGGCGCTCGTGGTGGAGACGGAACAAATTCTGAATCAGTCGTGTCGTATCAGTTTGCTATGGCGGCGAATGAAAGCGGCCTAAACATCGGCAACATCGGGGGCGTCGACAAGGAGGGTTGGGAAGTCGCGTGGATTCGTTATCAGGACACGATCACAGTCGTCGAAGGCGATGACAAGCCAACGCGTGTTCCGCAGTACGTGTACGTCGATCGAGTGTATGAACAAATTCCGATGGCTGTCTCTTTGGGATTCGGTTAACTCATGTCGTTTAGCGATAGCAAAACCACATCCGGCCAGCAGTTTCGGCCGCCACCCGCCACCGTGTGGAACAACATGGTTGACGCAGGGCAGGCGTGGGCTGATGCACGCTTCGGCACCAAACCACAGCCGCCGATTCGCCCACGGTCGACCGACATAATTCGCGTTGTAAATAACTCCGGAGCCTCACGGAAATCCGGCGAGATATTAGAGATCAGCGGAAGCGCGGTCACCGACATCAATGATGAAATCATCTGGCTGCTGGGAGTCGAGCCAGCGACGGGGCATTTCGGAATCCTGAAAGAGCCTGCAGCAGATGGCGAGATCGTGCAGATGCAGGTGTCTGGCGTCTGCATGGCGCTGGTCGATATTGCAGACACTGACGACACGCATGCAGACGCAGTCGAGGGTGAGTACGTTTTGGGATCCGGAACGGGCGGGCCGATCCAAATTCTGTACGCTCCCGAGGAGACTGGTGAGCAGATGTGTGTCGTCCGATTTGCTGGTGGTGAGTCACGGCACTTCGCGGTTTTAGTCGAAGACTTGCCAGCGTCGCCAGCCATCTACGCGACTGGCACGATTGACGCGGACAGTGATCAGTTGACGACGTCCGTTGATCTGTCGGGGTACATCGACGACTACACTGTAATCATCTGCGGCGCTGGCGTAGACGGCGTGCCGCTCGTCACCACGATCACAGCCGCCACATCCACAGTGGCCACGCTGGGCGTTGACGCAACCACCGCCGTCACAGACGCCGACATTGGAATCCTCGCAGTGGCCGACGTGTGGATCTTAAAACGCAACGCCTGCGGTCGACTGGTTCAGACTCGCGACGCGGCAAACGCTCTGATCACCGTGCCCGTCGTCAACGACTTTCGCGAGATCGACATCGCGGCAAACACACTGATCGGAATCGAATTTCAGGCGGGCTACTGGGTGCCGTACAAAACCGATTGCGATGCGTCAGCGTGGGAGTGGCCAGCGATCAGCGAATGAGAATCCAAAGCCCAAAAACTTTACGCCGGAATCAGCAGCAACGATCGATGCCCGATCCTGTTGCACCGTCAGAACCGTACCGCGTCGACGTTGTCGTTCCGTTCTGGTCGGGCGATTCGCAATGGCTGGCGGAATGCGTTGAAGGCCTGCTGCATCAGAATCATTGCACGCCGATCATTCACGTGATCGCGGACGCCTGCGAGTTTCCACCGCTACCTGCATTGCAAAACACGTCGGCCGAAATTATCCGCTATCGCACCAACAAGCCACCCGGACGAGGCCCGTACCGACTGACGAACGCACTGGTCAGACATGGGCATTGCCGCACGGATTATCTGGCATTGAATGACGCCGATGACATCAGTCTGCCTGATCGGTTGTGGCGGCAAGTCAGCGTGCTCCAGCAATCGCGCTCGGTGATGATTTCGTCAGGCATGGAACAGTTTTGCGACGGCCCAGACGAGGACATGCGGAGACGATTGGCGAACGAACCGTTGCTATTTCCGGGCCGCATTTATTCGTGCGTCCCAGACGGCAGCGGCGTCAATTCCATGCGGCTGGTCAGGCTAGATTTCTTTCAATCGCTGAATGGATTCTGCAATATGTTCAGCGGCGGCGATTTCGAATTCGACGCACGCGCTCGCAAGTTCAGCCGCAAGATCATCGATCATCGTGAGATTCTGGGGCGACGGCGACTGCATCAGGGCAGTTTGTCGCATGGGATCGTTCCGCTGCGATCCACGGGTCGAGCGAGAAACAATCAGACGATTCTCAACAACCTTGCGGCTGTCAAAAAATGCCGCAAGTGCGCCCCGAATTTTGGCGCGATGGAAACTGCGTTTGAATTGGAGATTGTCTGATGCCGATGATGTCATGTTGTTGTGGTGTGAAAAACTGCCTTCAAATGTGGATGCGAACAGAAGATCCACGCATATTCGAGTTCGACGCTGTGAACTTCCAACTGGCGGAAAACCCGCTGGCTGACCTGCTCGGCAGCAGTTACACGGTCGCTTTGGACGGATACCCGACTGGGCCAAAGACGCTGCCCGGTGGCGCGCGGTCATTCGGGCCGGGCGGAAACACGGGCGTGGGATTCTTCAACGCGAATTCAAGATCATTGCGATACACGTCGCTTCTGGAATGGCCGGACCAAACCGTTTCCACGGTTTCAACCGATGCAATTCTTGACGACGGTCGATACATCACGCCACCGAGTTTTTCAATCACGTTCGGCGAGTTTCAATTTCCGCCAGACTGCAATCTTGGTGCAAGCGTCACGAAAAGCTACTTCAATCGCACATTCAGCGGAGTTGTCGCGTATCCGCCCGCGGCGATTGCATCGCTTGGCGCTTACATTACTGGCGGAATCTCCGGCAACGCAGAACACGTCGTGACCGGGGCACCGATCGACAACACGTCGGAAGCTTACAACACTGGGCCTGACGAGCACTGGACATTCGACAGCCTGCCCGTTGCACCTAATCCGTCGACTGTGGGGTTTATGTACGACACGCAGGAACGACTGCCGATTACGCTGAGCAAGGTTTCCCCGGCTGGATTCACCTACACACCAACAGTCTGGTTTGTGCGGAAGTACAACTCCACGATCGGATACGCTCCAATCAAGCTAGATGAGTTTCCGCAGTCCGAATTGGTGTACACGGATGGCTCGGCTGGGGGATGGTCGATTGTTCTGGGGTCGCATGAGTCACCTGATGGAGACCCGACAATTCCAGACGTCTACGAGGCGGACGGATGCCAAGCAAATTACAACGGAGCTCGCATTCTGGCGACGTTAGACGATGTGGGATTCGTTTCCACTGCGGTGCACGACATCTTTCAAGACGATATTCTTGGCGGTTACGCCAACCGTCAATGCACGTGGTCACCTGATGTTCCGTATTCGTGGGGCACGCCGACGGTCGGGCGAGTCGATGAAATCATGTCGATAGTGAATGTTAGTTCCGCGTTCGAAAACGGCGTGTTTATCGTTAAGGGAAACCCGCAAACGTTCGTCGCTCGATCAACGAGGTTGACTCCGATAACCGTACAGTCAAAGCCAACAGATCAATCTTTGGGCTCGCCGTTTTCCACACATCATCATAATCACATCACTCGCGTAACAAACGAGTGCATTTTCCCGCCTGACGCTCGGCATGCGTGGGGCCGAATGCCGCCGGCGGCGATCACTGGCGTGGGCCTCGAAAACAACCCGACGGAATCCGGCTACGGCTTTTACCAATTCAAATTCTACCAAGCGGTTGATTTTCGTTTTCATCAAAACGAAGCATCGACAACTGTTGGGAATCCGGTACTAGGTGGCCCGTTTCAAACGCAGCAAGAAGCAAAGGATTTCGCCGACGCACACGCGCTGGAGAATGGAGGCACGCCGCCGAATTGGCAAGGCAACTACGCAAACATCAGCAACGAGTATTTGTTTTTCGCAGCGGATTTAGACGATTACTTCGTCGCAGACATGAACCTTGACGACGACGAAAAGAGTTCTTACCAGTCGGTCACATTTAACGTGTTAGAAGTTCCCGAATCCGAGTGGCTGTTCCCACTACCAGCGCTGCCCGCGATCAATGAGTGGGCTAGTTTCCTCGGCAAAGGCAGCGGCGACAGCATTCCCACAAAGCACGGCATCTATACGATCATTTCAGGCTTCGGGTTCGGCCTCGATTTACAGATGCAAGTGCAGTTTCCGATCCTTGCACGCAACGCACGGCCAACGTACGTCGGAGAGGCAGATTTTGACTTTAGGTTTGTCCACTCGCAATTCGGTGCCGGAATAAATCAACAGCTGAATTACTATCCGCATTCGTGGGGTAAACACGCTGATAGCCCACCGTGGGAATCAGAGCCCGTCAGCCGATCGAAGATGCGGCGTGATGGCGAGTTAGTCGCTGATCTCACTCGTGAGGGGTCCGACACGGAATCACAGCCTTCTGTCACTCGCACGGTCGTGATCTCTGTCGGTGCAGGCGTCGACAATCTGACTACTCCGCTGATCTATCTCAGCACTCCGGACTACGACGACCTGTCAAAAGAGACCGCCACCGCTGTGATGAATTCTTCTCCGAAAACAATCGAGGCCGTATCCTTATGACATCCACAATCAAACTCCCCTACCTTGCCTCCGGCCCAACGTACACGGTCGACGTGATCGATCCTGCTGACTTCAGTGTGTTAGAATCGGACTGAATGAACGAAATGAAGACCCACCACACACCACCGGCCATCTATTTTTGAGGCAGCACAATGACGATAATCGATACCATCAAAGACCCGCCAACACTGCGAGCTGGCCAAACGACTTCCCTCCGCAATTCCAACCAGCTATAAATAAAATTACAGATCTCCAACCCACAAAACGAAAGAACACATCATGGCTACAGAAATTGACGATCTCAAAGTCACTGGTACGTTTAAGATCGGCGACACTAAAGTTCCGGCGCAAGTGCGAACCAGTGTACTGAAACAGACTGCGGACGTCGTCCACCCAGTTGACATGGCGACGTTGCGAGTCTGGGACGCATACAACACGCTGCTCCCAGGAACTGCAGCAGCTGACGATCTGGCGTTGGTTGGCGGCACGTTTGCGACCGCGCCACCGACAGTTCAGGCGGGCGATCTTAAAGCGGCAGGGGCGACGAATCGGTACATGAGATTCGCTTACGTGGTGCCGGAACTTTACGAGGAGGGCGAGACTGCTGGACTGCGTATGTCATGTGGCGTCGTCACGACAGTGGCCGACACGTCCTGCACAATCGACGTGGAGGCCTATCGACTGGACAAAATCACCGGCATCAGCGCGGATCTTTGCACGACTGCTGCGACGACGATCAACTCGCTCACGTTCGGCGACAAACTGTTTGCGTTTAATCCCGCGACGCTTGTTGCTGGCGACGTGCTCGACGTACGTGTAACAATCGCATGCAACGACGGGGCAACAGCAACGGCAGTCACGCCGACCATCGCGAGCATCGACAGGATTTGCGATATTAAATAGCCGACGTTGAAACAATCCGAGAAAAACATCAACAATACTATTGCAATCAAGTAGCATCGCCGATACTCTACTTAGACGAGAGACGCAAACAACAACCAACCGGGAACGAACAAATGACCAATCCAATCTCAGTCAGCATGAACGCAAGCAAAGCCGCAGCACAGTGGCATGATCGGGCTGAACGACAATCCAACCGAGGCAACGACGCCAGAGCCTGCCAGCTGGACTTCATGGCTCGGATCTACTGGAATCTAGCAGCGGACGCCGAAGCCGAAACCCGCCAGCGATAGTCGGGCCACACCGCCCCGGAGAAATCCGGGGCCTTTCGAAACAATCCGAGAAAAAACATCAGTCAGACTATTGCAATTCAGTAGCGGCGACGATACAATCTACATAGACAAGACGCAAACAACCAACAAGCCGGGACGCAAGACAATGACCAAGACTGAAGCTACAACACTGCAAGCAAAAATCGAAGGTTTGCGACAGTCGGCTC
>Ga0307928_10000902_pt1 | contig 22256 bp, 38 predicted proteins | sample AceLakmetagen232_FD_201815 | JGI IMG/M metagenome (GOLD analysis project Ga0307928, IMG submission 201815) | Saline water microbial communities from Ace Lake, Antarctica - #232 | ecosystem: Environmental > Aquatic > Non-marine Saline and Alkaline > Saline | place: Antarctica: Ace Lake... | reverse complement strand
AAGTTTGAGATCAAATTCGGACTTAAGCAGATCCCGCCATCAGACCACTCCCTCGTATCGCTGTGATAATTATCACAGTCAATAAAATAAGAACGACCATAGCACCGATCACAATAAAGATAGGGAACCAATCCGTTACCGAACTAATACTTGTGGTTGTGGCATTAATAACCTTAATCGCAGTTGCATCAGTTGTGCTGTCTTGTAATTCTCCGCCCATTAAGGCAAAGATCATCACTAACAGTCCAATAACAAATAACATTGTTACAAGACTTAACAATATTGTTAATCCTGCAACTCCCTTATCCTGTTTTCCAAATTTCACTTTCTAAAAAAACCCCCTTTCAGAGAGGGTTTCGCTGAACCCTATAAAACTATAACTCACCATATCTCACACACACACTTATTGTTTATAATTGTGTGGATAAGCTGTATCCAGTTTAATAATCTTTCTTTTGTGTCAAAAGTAAAACTGAGGATACAAGTGTTATCCCAATTATAACTGAGAAATCCAATCCTGAGACAATGCCGATCACCCAAAATATTAATCCAATTACAAAAGAAACATAAGATGCAACTGCAATTGCCCCGATAAAATCATCCTTGTTCACTTTTAGATATCCGAACATGAAGATCACAAAGATTGCGATCATTGTCATCCTCCCAAACCAAAAGTTTGTGACCTCACTTATCCATGGCAAAAAACTATCCAGTCCTGCACTTGCATTTATTGTTGAGGGTGAAGTATGTGCCATTTTAAGATCCTGCTCTTAGCACCCTCCAAATGCCAAATATTAATGCGATTGCCAATAATCCCAAAAATACATTTATCACTAATGAGGGAACCCCAAAGATGTTTGTCAAGATCTGTGACAATAAACTGAAAGGTGTTGTGATCATATTTATGAGATCTGTTGCAATTGAAAAGATCCCTGATGCATCATCAATGTCATCAACATCTCCACTCTCAAATCGTGTCCTATAACTTTGTGCATCTCCCTCAACCTCTGATGCACTTGCCTCAAAACTTACAATGTCCAATGATCCATCCCCAATTTCATTTGCATCTCTTCCATACTCTGCCCCAAAGTCAATTGCAACTGAAAGGATCAACCATGAAAATGTCACAAATAAAACCAAAGCAATAATCGTTTGCTTAAATCCATCTTCTGCCATTTATGATCTCCCCCTTGTTAATTTCCAAAGTAAAATCCCACCTGCCAACACTAAATAAATAACTACATTCACGCCTGTTGATAATTCTGTTCTGATCAATCCCAATGCACCTGATATGATCACTCCTAAAATAACATAGCCCATTGTTCCTGCACCCTCATATATTGCAAATAATCCCAATGACAAAATTATTAATGCACTCAGGAATAGAGATAAAACAACTCCGAAAAAGTCTGATGATTTTTGTGTGAAATCAACCCATTCAGATCTTTTAAAATCCCCGCCCTTTGTTACTGATGCAAAAAATGAAACATTACCTGCAACCTGTGGGACTGTCACTCCAATTGATCCTGATGTTCCTGATGCCCCAACTGTATCAACTGCCGAATAAGATCCATCTGAATTGTATTTATAGACTGTCAAATTTATTGTGTCGGTTGCATTAAAAACATAGTCCAAAGTCACATTTCTTGTTGGTGCATCTGATGAGATTGAGAAAGCCCCGCCCTCAACAAGATCCCAATCAGTCGGGAATGTTGCAGATCCTCCACTTGCCTCAATTTGAATTGTGCAGGGAGTTGCTTGACATAAAGCTGTGTATTGACTTGATGTGTATAAAAGCACTCCATCCAATGTGATCATAAAATAATAAATAACATCCTCCTCAACAAGATGCACAATTGTATCTCCATTTTGATCTGCCTTTGCTCTTTCAACTTCTAAAAATTCACCATCCCCAATATATCTCCTCATTACATGAACGATTGAGTTATCAATTGCCAAACCATCAACATCAAAATAATTGAATAAGAAAGATGTGCTATCAACAGTTAAGAGATTTAATAAATCAATATTAGATCCAACTTGGCCATTAAAACTTTCAAAGATCTTGGTGCTGTTTAATGTTCCGTTGTTGAGATAAAAAAACTCCCATACCCTGTCGGTGCTATCATAACCAATTGTGAAGTCAATCCTATATTGAGAATTATTTAATAATCCTGATGGCATACAAATTTGTGGGTTGTTCTCATCTGTGAATGTTTGGAAAAAATGCAACTGCAATGTTGGATCATCAATGCTTGTGACATAAACATCAACCTCAACTGTTGATCCTGCTGTTTCATTTATGATGGTGACCAATTCCTCATCCTTTAAACTTAAATTAAGGATCACATCTGAATAACTTGAACAATCATCCAATGCAAGATCAAAGACTGTCAATGTTTGAGTTGATGTGTTTGTTGAGTTTAATAGTCCTGCAATTTCATAATTCCAAAACCAATCATAAATGATCCCTGTTGAATTTCCCCAACCATCAGGAATGTTTAAAGTTATATTAAAGTAGGTTTGATCTTGGGTTTCTACTGTTGAGTTTGGTGTGTAGTTTGTGTTGTTTATCCAAAATGTTGCTGTTGTCGTCGGTATGCCTGTTAATCCCACAGTTAAATCCCATGTGACATCCATTCCCTCACCTGCGGGGTTGTTATCTACTGCTTGACTAACACTCACATAATAAACATAAATATATTCTGTGTTACAACTCTCTAACCCAAAAGTATCATTCGCACAAAATGTTATTGTCTTATTTCCTCCCATCTCCCATGTCGTGCTTATTGTTGAGTTGCAGGTTATGATTATTTGTGTTGCATTTTCTGTTGTGTTATAATAACAACTATCCAAATGTTCATCTGTTGCGTTATAATGCCATGTGCTATTTATCGGCAAAGAAAAAGGGATAAGATCTGTCAAATTATATGCATCTGTTATCGTTGGGGATGTGCTGTCAATCATGATTGTGATTGATGCTGTGTCTGTTGCTTGACTTTTATTATCTGTTGCCTTTCCATAAATTTCATAATCTCCGTCGCCCAATGTTTGATTAAAAATATAATTTGTGTTATTTATTCCTGAGGCATTAGTTTGATTAAGAACAGAATTGATATAAAGTTTAACATCTGTCAAGTTTACATCATCATAAGCTGTGAAATTAAAATATAGATTTTGAGGAGAAGTATAATTTTGATCTACTGCATTATTAAAAATTATTGTTGGTGATTGATCTGAACTTTCATTTATATATGGCGGAGATCCCTCATTATAATAATTTTTAATTTCTGATGCTGTCAATTCTCTGTCCCAAACATAAACTTCATCAATATATTTATCATGCCAAAAGCTCGTTCCATAAGATCCTATTATTGAATTTACTTGTTTAATTCCATTGGAATTTATCCCACTTATATCATGATCTCCATTCAGATAAATGCTGACATTGTTTGTATTACTTCTTGTTACAGTTGCCAAAAACCACTCATTAGTTGGATAAGATGTTGCAGATACGACATTCCCTGAATTTCCAATTTGCAAAAAGAGTTTTCTATTTGTTACATCTTCAACATAAAATAACATTCTTTCTGCATCTCCACTCGCATATTGAGAAAAAATTGCACCATTAATTGTCCCACCTGTGTAAACCCATGCACTTATTGTGAAAGCACCTGCATTTGCAATCAATGGTGTTCCTAAATTTATTAAATCATTTCCTTGACTAAAATCGGCAGAAGTGTTTAAAATCCCTGCAATCTCACTTGTGAAAACTCTTGAATTACTTGCAGTCCCATCATCAGTCCCCACACTATCACTCGCTGTTGTTCCTGCTATCTCATTAAATTCATAGGCATTTGTGAATCCGCTATTTAATGAGGCCTCCCATGATGCAAATTCTTTTATGTCTAATCCGTAAATCTTGGGGATCCATTCAACATAATCTCCCTCATTAACATTTGTGAATAAACCAATTGTCATGCTTTGATCTTTTTGCAAATTTGTTTGCATAATTTTTGTCCAAATTTCTCTTGTTTCTGTGTGTGATCCAACCTTGACAGATGTGCAGGTTTGTGTGGTGTTTTCTTTTTCATCAATAATTGTTTTTTCATCAACAATCACTTTGTCCTCAATACAATCAGTCTTGTAATCATCAACTTCATATTTCTGTAAAGTTTTATATTTTATATCAAAATCTTTTGATAGTTGGTTTGCCTCCCAATCTTTCTTATTCAAATCATAAAAATTAATTGATTTTATTATATCCTCATAATCCTGAAAGGCATTGAGATTAAACTCTGCAACTTTCTGATAACCCAAACCAACCTTGACATTCAAAGGAGTGTTAAGTCTTATTTTTCCAACCTCTGTTGTTGGGATGCCTATAAAAGAGTTTTTGACAAGAACCTCTCTGATCACAGGATCATAAGTTTTCACATTGTCAAACTCAAAAGCACTCACTATTGAGATCATAAAGATCCCCATCAATAGCATCACAAATATTTTCTTGCTTTCCATCTTAACGATAATCATCCTCCTTTTTTCCCATACGGCTAAACATAATTATTCCACCTGTGATCCCAATGATTGTGATCCATACAGGGAGGTTTAACATGATCCAACTTGCACCTGAAAATCCTGCAAATGTTTCACTCAAAATTGCATTGTTCATCAAAACCTCATAAGCATTTGACATTGGGACACTCACAACAATTGCAATGATCACAATGAATAAATAAGGGATGAAAAAGATCGGTTTGGTTGTTACCAAATAGGATCCTATGAATATACTCAAAATCATTCCACCGATCAAGAAAACTGTGATCCAACGCAAAGCACTAATGGAGGCATTAAAATCTCCAATCGTGTTGTCAACTACTTGGGAGGCATTGTTTCCAACTGTGTCATGCAGATCCATTTGACCAATTGTTTCATGCATCTTTTCTTGCACTAAGCCTCCCATGTAAACCCAAACAACTGAGATCAGGATGATCACAAATGCGAAGATCATAAAAATAAATAGATCTGAAAATCCACCCTTTTTGTTTTTAATTATTGGCCTCATCTCTTTCTCCTGTCAAGATTTATTTTTAAGTCCCTGTTTGCAATCTTCAATATATTTTTTTCTAAATTCTTAAAGTCGGGTGACTTGCTGATCTTCTCTGTGATATCTCTGAGGCTCACATTTGTTCCTTGTGTTTTCATGATCTGTCTTTGGATCTCTTTGATTGATGCATCAAACTCAGGGGCAACCTGCATTGGAACTCTTGACTTATTGGCCATTGAACCATCCCCCTCTCTTTTTGTTTGCGATCTTAAATGCCTCTTCTGTGTTCATCCCCTTATCAACTAACTTTTGAAAATGCTCATTGAAAAGATGGATATAAACAATCCATGCAATACTTAGGAAAAGCATTGGAACAACTGCAATTATTGAAACATAAAATAAAATTTTCCAAACTCCTGCTAATGCAATAAATGTTGTTGTGTATCCTTGATTGAATTGCCAAAGACTAAAAGCCATAACAATAAATAAAATATGCGATATCCAATATAATGTGAACTTTCCAATATAATTATTAACAACAAACAATCCAACAATTGAAAGAAGAAGTAAAACCATTAAGAAAGCCATTGATGAATTAAATTTTATACTATGTGCAGGAGTTAAATCTTCACCATAACCATTGACAACAAAATGTCCGTTCAAATATCCTCCCTTAAGACCTTGTAAGCAGTTAAAATTCCAAACATAATCTCCTCTTGTTGTTAATGTTGAGGCATCAATTTGAATTACAAAAATTGTGTCATCATTAAGAAATGTCATTTGGCTCTGATTAATCAAAGTCACAACATAACCATTTGGGGAGGCATATCCAAAAATACAAGAAATGTCATCTTTATCTTGTATCTTTCCCGCATCATCATAAGCACTCATATAAAATGTTGCGTTCTCATTAATTATCATGTGGCTTTGGGATATTGAATTTAACACTAAACCATCCGCCATATATTCTGCACCTTGTCTTGATAATGTTTCTTGTATTTGGATCGTTTGTGCAGATGCTAAACTTATTAAACAAAACATCAAAATCATTGAATAAAGAAATTTCTTATTAAACATTTTTTCCTGCAACATACCTCATTGGATTTAATATGCCTCGCTGTTTGTTCTGTGGTTGCATCATTTGTCCATTTCCTCCTGCTTGGCCGTTTGCTTGGTAATTGTAACCTGTGTTTATCATTTCTCTTAATGATCTTCTTTCTCCTCCATCCTTTGCTCTTGAATAAGATGCATAAACTAAATTGACAACATTCATGACAATGGATGCATACTCTTGCCTTTTTTCTTCTGTGTCCATTCCCATCTGCTCATATTTCATAAAAATAAGATTGTTCACTTTTTTCCCATAATCAGTCATGATCCTGTTAATATCTGCATCCTCATAATCTCCCAAAATAATATGCCTGTTGATGTAGTTTTGAAGATCCAACATGATTTTTCTGATCCCCTCTGAGTTCAAAGGATTGTTTTCAGGTTTAGGGTTTGCATCCCAAATCTTTCTCCCATCAATCCACACAACAATATCACCTTTCAAGATATGCTCAGTTTGTTCCAAAAGATCATTTAACTCCAATTGATATCTTGCAATGTCATCAAAGTTCCTTGATCCAAATGCTGAGGTTTGAGATTTTGATCTTGGATCAACTTTTGCATTTGATGATGTTCCATTTAATTCATCTTTTTCAATTTCACCAACGGCTTTTGTAATGTCTTGCTCTGAATAGCCCTGTTTCTTTAGATTATTAATATCATTCTGAGATAATTTAATTGCCATTAATATGTCACCTCCGTATCCATTGTATCCATAGAACACACACTATCTTTAAAGAGTTTGTGTTTCATCATTTGATCTTAACTCCTCGCCTAATTTCAAGGCCTGTCAATAGTTTCTTTAATTTTGCTTTTGCTTGTTTTTGAGATATTGTTTCAGATTTTAAACCCAATGCTCTTGATGTGAAGTCAGGCAGATATGTAAGTTCATTAAATCCTTTCTGTTTCTTTCCTGATGATCCTTTTTTGATCTTTGCTTTTAGGAATGGGATCACAAATGGTTTTGGTATTGTTGGGCTTGGGATCTTTGGGATACTTGGACTTTTTAGAACAGGACTACTTGCCAAAGGTGATCCCAAATCCAAATCCAATATTGATTTTAATTGTGATTTTAATGCAGGTGATGTTTTCAATGCAGGGACTTGTGCTGTCTTTGTAAATACATCTTCTTTTAATAAATTCTTTAATGCATAGTTTGTTTTGAGATTTATTTTGAGGTTTGGTGCATTTTCTAATCCCAAAGCTGACATTGATGTTAAACTTGCAATGTTGCTGACTTTCAAAACATTTCCCAATTCTAATTGTTTAATCAATATTGCATCCTTGATCCCTGATCCAATTTTAACTGATCTTACATCAATGGGTGATTTCAAAAGGTTTTGGTTTTGTAAGATCTCTTTTGGAGATAATCCACCAAATGATTGTTCATATTGTCCTGATCCAAAATATTTGCTTTTATATCCTGTTGGTTTAAAATCATCAACCTTGTCAATCTTATTCATTATTTTTTGCATCACATCAGATGAGGATTTTGATATTGGATCAATCTTTGGATCATAAGTTGGGAAAGGAGTTTTTTTTATGTTTATAGGTTTTGCCCAAACATTTTTTCCCTTGTCAAGATTAATTATTTGATTGTATAATTTTGCATTTGATACCTCCAAATTCCTCAAAGGATTAAGATCAAGATCAATGTTGAGGTTTGCTCTTGTTTTTGAGATCTTAATTTTTAATGCATCTTTCTTTGAAAATGCAAATATATCTTTATATGCTTGATTTGGTTTCCATGCATCAATTCCTCCCTGCTTTCCTAAATATTCAAATCCTTTTTGATCAAAAGCCTTGACATAACTTTTCCCTGACATAAGTTCAATATCTTTCCAATCTTTGAATTTCCCTGCTTTATCAACAAATCCTGATCCTTTCACTCCTGTGTATTTTACAAATGCATTGCCTGATGCATCCTTGACAAGTTGTCTTTGGATTTTTGTGATATCTTTTAGTGTTGCCCCGCCTCTTGTCTTGATCCCTAAATTTTTATTAACAGTTATAACAGGCCTCTTGATTAAATGCTCAAAGTATGCAGTTGCTTTTGCCCCCTTGACTGTGATCACCCCTTTGCTCAAATAACTCTCATAAACTCTTGGTGCCGTATATCTTAAAGTTGATTGTGCCTGTGAACTACTCCAACCATATTTTTTTAAAAGATTAAATGCTTTTTCTCTTCCACTTAATTTTGTTATTCTGAAAAGAGCAAAATCTTTTGTATAACCTAATTGTTGGCTTGGGATCCCTCTATAAATTGCATTGCTGTCAAGTGATGTCAATTTCTTTGACACTCCCAACTTTCTCCAAAAACTACTTGATAGAACTCTCCCCTTTGTTGTCACAATTGTTCTTGATCCTGCTTTTCCGATCTGTGATAATTTCTGAGATTGATAAATGACTTTGTTTGTTGTCACTCCATCCTTAATGATCTTGATATCTTTTCCGATCACTCCTGTTGATTTGAATGTTGATATTGGTGCTTTTTCTATAACTCTCTTGACAACAGGTGATTTCAAATACTTCACTCCTGCATATCCTAATGTTGCCCCTGAGATAACTGCTGTCACCAATCCACTCCCTCTCTCAATATAAGTTGATGATGGATCAAGAAATTTATAAGTTCCATAAATACCCAACCCTCCTGATATCCCCAAATTGACTGCTGTTGGAACTGCACCCAAAATCTTTGCACCTGTCAAGACACCCGCTGTTGCCCCTGCAACTCTTGTTGGAGTTTTAACAACTCCCAATCCTAATTGTGCCAAACTCAATCCTGCAACTCCAACTCCTCCTGCCGTTCCTTTCCAAAATCCGACATCTGTTTGTAAATCCTTGTAACCTGAGCCATACTCTTTTTCAAATTGCTTTTGTAATGCTTTGGCCTCTGCACTTTCTTTAAATTGACTTGATGCAGTTTCAAAGTCAGTTTCATTAAAAATCAAATCTTTCATGTATTTTTGTTCAAATTGATATTGATATTTTCCTTGATACTTTGTTTCAATATCTGCACCGAATTTCTCAATGTTTTCCTTTCCGATCACCCACTCCTCAATGTCTTGTTTTTTTCCTTTTAACTTAGAGATCCCCAAATTGACTGCACTCTCGGGCATTGTCATTCCATACTTTTCCTCAAAAGTTCTTGTGTCAATTGCATCTTTTGATGATGATTTTAATATTTTAAGATCTCCTTGATCAGTAAAGAAAATATTTGTCTGAACAGTTGGCTTTTCAAGTTTCTCAATCTTTCCAAAACTTATTGGCTCACTTATCCTCCCTGTATAATGAACCCTCTCATCAATCCACTTTGCCCCTGCAACTGCCCCGCCCCAAAGATCTCCAATGGGAGTTGATTTATCACTTTTTATTTTTTCATAATCTGCATCACTTATCATAAGACTTGGTGCAACAATATTCCCTGATGCATCCATGATTGATGTTTGTTGTGATCCAAAACCATAAGGCAACTCTTTCCCTGCTGTTATGATTTTAAATGGCACATCTTTCTTGCTTGGCTTGTAACTATCAAAAGGGGATGTTTCAATCCTACTTTGTTGAAATAATAACTCATTGACAGTTTTTGGGATTGGGTTTTTCTTTTGCCATTGATCATAAATATATTCGGGAGATGTAACCCTTTGATAATTCTCAATTGAAATTGATTGTTTCAATGCACCACTCTCAACTCCTGCAATATTTCCACTACTATCATAAATTAATTTTTCTGTTGGATTTGCTTGTTGCCATGCATCAATTGAAACTCTATTAATATCAACACTTTTATTGTAAGTTTTGACACTTCTTTTAAATTCTGAATATGATGTTTGACTTTTACTCAACCCTAATTGTTCAAAAGTTTTATCCAAATCACCTTGTGCTTTTTGTTTATTGAAATCGCTTATATTTTTATTTTTTGCTCTCTCTTTGTCCTGCTCATAATTTCCAACATCCTTTGCATAACTCCAAATACTTTTGAAATCAACATCTTGATTGCTGTTTAATTTTTTTAGTCCCTCATTCAAACCTTTGATCCGCCCTTGATGTTCATCATCATATTCATCACCTTTGTCCTCATATCGTTGAGATCTTTCCTTATAAGTTTCCTTTCCTGTTTTCTTATATTTATCATGATAATAATCTTCTCTTTTCTTGTAGTATGCTTTATCTTTTGCTCTTTCCAATTGGATCTCTGCAATCTTGTTTTGAATATCTTGTTTTGTTGTTGCAATGCTGTCTGATTTTTGTTGCAATACTTGACTGCCTGTTGCAAAGAATGGTTTAATGTCTGCATCAAGTGTGTCATAAACTTCTCCATATTTTTCTGCTGAAACACCTGCAAATTTTTCCTCTCTTATCCGATCCGCCCTTTTCTTTAGATCCTCAAACTTTCTTTGTTCACTCTCACTTTTTTGTGATGTCACAACTCTTTGAGTTCTTGATTGTCTTATTGATTGATCTGATTGCTGAGAGAGTTTTGCCATGTATAAGAGATGTATAATAGATATATAAATTTATTGTTAATCAAAAGATTTATTAATCCACACACACTATTTTGTCTATGGCTAAACAAGGAGGTGATTTCGGCGGTGACATAAATCTTGGATCAGATGCTTGGAATGTCGCTGATGGATACACCAAACTTAAAATTCTTAGGCAATTAATTATGCTTGATCGTTGGGATACAATGTCACAATTTGGAACTGAGGAAATTGATGAGGATGTTGGGTTTAGTGATAATCAGATAAATAAAAGAAGAGTTGAGGCCTTGCAAAGATTTTATTCAACAATTAAACAACTTCTTGGAAATGTTTTATTTGCTTTAAGAAAAGAAGATCAGGCAACTGTTAAAATTTTAGTGGATCGTGTGGAAATGTTAAATGAGTTCATTCCAAAAGCCTTTTCTACAAAAGAGGACATGATCACTCATGATGCAGAGTTTGAAATTGATGAACCCTTATTTAAACAAATAATTGAGATCTTACAGGATGTCAAAGATAAATTAAACATTCCGTTAAACAATGCGGGTTTGATCTTTAGACCAACAGAAGAGGTTGATCTTGACAAAATCATGGCAGAGATTGTTGAGGGAGGATAAGATGAAAATAATTATTACTCATGATAATATAAATATTGGAATTATAAAAGATTATTCAAATGCAAATCTTGGGCTTGTCGGACAATTTATTGCAGAACTTGAAATTTTAAAGATAGAACTTCTTGATGTTTATAACAATCTCAAAGAGGCAATTGATTAATGGCAAGAAAAATTGAGAAAATAATGCTTGTTGATCATGTTTCAAAGAATAAGAAATATAAGAGTTTGCCAACTATTTCTTATTTTGAGTATATAATGTTTGTTAATCAGGTTTCAAAGATCGGTTTCTCGGGATCAATATCTATTGGAAAACCAAAAATTTCTGATAAAACTTATATTGAAATGATCAAAGAGGCAATTGATTAATGGCAAGAAAAGTTGTGGTGCATTGGAGTATGCAAAAAATGATCCAAATGATTGTTCAGATCTTGCAAAATAAATTTGATTGTTTTATTGTTATTGAGGGAAATCGTGGACTTGGAAAATCAACACTCGCAATCCAACTTGCAAGGGGAGTGTCAAGAGAGTTTAAAAAACAAGGATCCACAGATTATAAATTTAATTGGAAAGGATCTTTGATTTACACAAAGAAAGAAACAAAGAGATTTTGGCACAGATGGAAATCAACTGGGATTGGGGATGAGATGATCAATGTGGCTTTTAATAGAGATTTTTACAATGAGGATCAAAAGGATATCATTAAGATGATTAATATGAACAGAGATCATTGCAACTTTTTTGTGGCTTGTGTCCCTCAGTTTCAAACACTTGACAGTCAGATCAAACAACTTTGTAAGATCAGGCTCACAGTTGTGAGGCGTGGTGTTGCGATCATTCAAACTCAGAACAGGACAATTTATATCAAGGATCGTTGGGATACTGCAACCAATGAAAAGATTGAGAGAGATTGGGTTTCAAAGGGAATAAAGAACCCACATTATACAAAGCTGACAACATTCAGAGGGGTGATGAAGTTTCCAAAGTTGAGGGAGAAATCAGAGGCAAAATATCAACAAGTCAAAAATGACAAAAGAAATCTTGTGGCCAAAGAAGAGATGGGGATTGATGTTGATGGTGACAACAATGTTGATCCTTATGATGTGGCCATGGAGATGTTGGTTGATGGCAAGGTTAGGAATGGAACATTTTTGGATGGGTTTGCACAAGCCAACAACATCATCCCTGCAACATTTAAGTCACAGTTGAGATCAAGGTTGCAGAGATCAGGCAAGGATCATAAGGTTGCAAACTACTATTGGGAGAAGAAAGCAAAGGAGAGGGAGAGTGGACAAATATGATGATGTTCAATGTGATAATTAGAGGGGTAAAGCCGTTATATTAGGAGGCAGACTGCCTCCAATGTATTAAATGTGATAAGGATAAGAACAATAAATATTTAAAGATAGGCCAATACAAGATAACAAAGATTATCTTGCTATGCTTAAAATTTTTCGGCAGACATCTTTTGAGATTGCAGGAAACATAAAATGGGCGAAGAACTACAACAATATTGCGATTACTTGAAGAAGATCAGGGGTTTATCTGACACAACTGTTTATCATTACTTAAAATATCATAGGCATTTTATGAACACCCCACTCACTCAGGAAAACATCAATAAGTTTGTTGCATCAAAGAAAAATAATAGTGTTGTGAGGGCATACATAAAATCATATCTTGAATTTTTGAAGAGAGATAAGGAGTTTTCTTTGCCAATTGTCAAGAGAGGAACAAAACCAAAGCGTTTGATCAGGCCTGTCAGTATTGTTGAGATCAATATGATGAGGGATGAGGCGTATAAAAGAAAGGTGAGAGATGGGATTATTATTGATCTCTTATATTGGGGTGCTTTGCGGAGAGAGGAACCATTGTCAATAAAAGTTAATTCTTTTGATTGGGGTGAGTTTTTCGGTGAACCGAATAATTATGGAAAAGTGAGAGTTGTTGGAAAGGGGAGAAAGGATCGGATTGTTTTGGTGCATCCCAAAGCCATGAAAAGTCTTTTGGGGATCTATTTTGAAAAGAGGATCTTGACAAACTTTATGCAACCTCATGAGATGATCCAAAAATTGAACTCTATGGATGCACAGTTGTTTAAAAATTTGAGTGAGTGGAGTGTGTGGAAAATAGTGAAATATTACAGCACAAAGCGTTTAAAGAGGGATGTGAGGCCTCATGAGTTAAGACACGCAAGAGCAACACAACTTGAAGAGGATGGGGCATCAATCACAGATATTCAAAGGTATCTTGGCCATGCATCACAGACAACCACAGAGATTTATTTGCACTCTTCTGAGAGTAAAAGTTTGGAGAATATAAAAAAGATCTCCGAAATAAAAAAATAAAAAAAATATTGTTTATCCTCTTGCCCATCCTAAACCATTATTGCAATAACACAATTGATTTGTTTTGTTGGCATAATATTGGATCGGATCCGCCATGCAAACTGCACTTTCTGATTTCAACCATATAACCAATACAATACACGATATTACAACACATACTATTAAAATAATATATAATGCAGTAAATAGTTTTTGTTTCTGTTTTAGTTCCATGATTTTCCTCTTGGATATTGAGAGGCTTGTTTTCTCTCAAATGCTTTCCTGATCTCAGCACTCTTGATCCTGCCTCTTTCCATCTCATGCAAGTGATGGATGCTTTCGCTTTTTCTTGAACAGTCCAACTCCTCCATCTTCATCTCATGGCGTTTTATGTCATTAGCAAGTTTCAGATCAATCAGATCCTTTTGGATTTGAGCATCAGTTTTTTTTGCCATCATCCTCTCCTACTAATTTTTTCTTAATGTCAAGGAGTGTTTGTGCAATTATTTTTAATACATCAACTTGCTCTTTTTTTACCAAAAGCAACTCTCTCCTAAATATCCCATCATTTTGCAAAATTCCGACTTCTGCCTCAATGGAATTATCAGGATCTACATTTGCAGGTGTTGGATCAACAGGCTCTCGGTTTATGCCTCCTAAATCATCAGGTGCAACCTCATCCTCTTCATCCTCATCATCATCAATTGCAGGTGTTGGCTCAGGCATTGGTGCAACAGGCATTGGTGCAACAGGCATTGGTGCAACAGGCATTGGCTCTTCTACTTTTGCCACCTCAACTTTTGGATCATTCGTTTCCAACTTATTTAATAATTTATCAAGATCATTCATTTGTTTTTCCTCCTTTCAATTTTCTGTAACTCAGAATAAATAAAAAGCACTTCTCTGATTTGGCTCTTTGTTCTTTTGTTTTTTGGATTTGTTAAGATCATTATTTCAACATCATCTGCACTCATTTTTGCATCAAGATATTTGATCATTTTTTTCACATCTTCCTCATTGTGTGGCCTCTTAAAGATATTATATTTGATTAGAAATCTATATTTTTGAAAGAAAACATAAGCCCAATAACCCATCCCTCCAACCATTAGAATTGCAATGACTGATGCAAATAATTCTTTTACAACCATTTATTTCTTTCTCCTGAACATGAATAACACACAGGCAGGAACGACACCCTCAATTGCAGGACACTTTAAACTTTCGTATGCAATAATTCTTGCCAAAAGTTCATTTGTTTTGTCAATAATTCCTCCCCATTGATAAAAGATTATGACCATTGAAACAGAAACAATCAAATAAAAGATCGCTTGTGTGATCATATTTCCATATTTTTCCCAAAAGGTTTCTTTTCCTTTAAATCTTTGCTCTAAAATATCACTTATGGCAATTCTCCCTGCTCTCATATCTGATTGGATATATTTTGCACCTGCAAGTTTCATTTGCTGATCAAGATCTCCCATCCCAAAATTGATCCACTCTCCATCCTCTCTTTCAAAATGCATAAACTTATTTTTTCCTGACTGAATAGTTCCCGCCATAATATATTTTTTAGCTTTTGGAACATACCACAATTTATCTCCTGCATATCCAATCTTGAAATCCTTTGCCAAATAGTTTGAGATCTCCATCAGTTGTCCACCGATCATCTTATACAAAGGGATTTTATATTTTAATTTCTTATTGTTAAGAAACATGAAAAGGGCAACTCCAATCAATCCAACAATCAGCAATGCACCAAAAAATATCAATAAGCCTAAACCTAAAGATCCAAACTTAAACCCTGAGAATATATTTGCATCTGCCAACTCAACCATTTTTATTCTTTCCTCGGCTCAATATGTCCGCAACTACGACAAACAACTGATCCCTCTTTTATTCGGATGTATGTGAAAGCTGATCCACATTTATTGCATTTTGGTTTTTGGCTTTTTTCTTTTTCTTCTGCCATATTAAATTTCAATTACCTGTGCGGATCCTGATCTTTCATCAATCGCACCTTTTAATTTTTTCATCATTTGCTCGGCGATAGGTTGCATCCTTTCTTGCATACCATTGACAACGGCCATTGCTTTTTGTCGTGCTTTTTCTTCAAAGTGAGATCTCCAACAATTCATGTGAAAATAACTCTCTTCAACAGTTCTGTCACCCTCATAAGTTCCTAAGCAAACAAATAAATCTTTTGAGAAATCAATTGGCTTTTTGCAAACCAAACAGTTTTTATTTTCACATCCTTTTGCCATATTTTAATTACTCACACACTCTATTTAAATGTTTTCTTTTAATTGTATCAATGCTTTGATTTTTTTATTATATGTCTTGATTTTCTTTTTATAGATGCTGATTAGTTCATTGATTGGGACAGGGTATTTATTTTTTAAACAACTCAAACAAACATATTGATAAGGATCATTAAAATAACCATTTCCAATTTTTCCCCTAATATCTCCCTTTCTCATAAATTCCTTACAACTCACACATTTTGTTTTTCCTTTGCAGAGTTCAATTTTCATTGTTTTTCCTCCTCAACTTTTCAATCTTCTTATTGATCTCTTTTTGTCGGGGTTTACTTGCACCCATTAATTGATCCTTTAATTTTTTGATCTCTTGATCAATATCTCTCATTTGATAAACCCTATAATTTTCCAAACTGCCAAAACAAAAGCACCTATCAAGATAATCTTTTCATACCATTTCTCAAAATACCATGAGGCCGTTAAGGGATTTTCTCCTCGTGGTAACTTATATTTTTGTGCAATCTTATTTTTCAAATATTCTGCTTTTTTGTTTACACTTTTAGTCATTTTATCTCCCTCCAATATATTTCTCTCTCTTTAAGATTATTTTTAAAATACTTGATCCAAACTATAAATGGCAATATTGGAGAGATAAGTATTAAACCCAATAATGCAAGAAACGATATTTTATAAAATTCAAATGATCCATCCCATCTCCCCCAATTGATCACTCTCTCAAATTTCTTTTCTTTTTTCTTGTTCATTTTGAATTAATCCCCCTGATCCTATCTTTATGCATGACAAATTTCTCAAAAACTCCTGCAATATTTTTGTTAAGGTATGCCGTTCTTTTTGTTGCCTTATATTTTGATTTCCAAATCTCATAAACAGTTGATCCCTCGCAATCCAATTCTAATGATATTACCCAAACTCTCATAAAAATCCTCCTAAATCAATTCTACTCAATGCATAAAGATCTCTTTCCACTCCAATGATCCTTTGTTTCAAACTTTCCACATAGTTTTTTATTTCAATATTATCTTTTGCTTTGAAAAAACCATCTTTACAAGATAGGATTGGGATGTGTTGATTGACCAACAACTCCTTGCATATTTTTCTTATTTGTTGATTTGTTGAGGTGACTTTGATCCCAATTAATCTTGCCAACTCATGAGATTTTATTGCATTTTCTTTCCCAAATTTTAAATTCAATAAGATCCCTTTTCTTATAAAATCACTATCCTGTTTTTCCTCGGCAGGAGAACTTGGAACTGTATCATGAACACCCATTAAAGAAATCCCCCAATCAAAGCCATTGCAATATATATTGCTGTTAAGCAAGGGATAAAAGGCATCTCATCCTCTTTGCTCACTTTCCATCTCCAAAGTAAAGTATAGAAAAATTGAAAGCATAAGAAAATTACAATCAACATCATCATACTTGCAAGGTTATTGATTAATAATCCCATTACAATGAAGATCTTAATATCTGCAACTCCAAAATCTAATCCTGCAACATCATTAATGAGATCCTTGACTAAGATCGCAAAGACAAATGCAACAACTCCAAAATAAATATTCTCAGGGTTCAACAATAAAACAGTTAAGATCATACTTGTGAGAATTACCGACGGAACGGCTTTATATTTTATATCCAAATAACTTGCTAAAAGAAGAACTCCGAAGATGATCAAGATCAATGCTGAAAATATCATTTGTTCTCCTCCAATAATATTATTGCAACAACAAGTCCAATGATCCCATGCAGTAAACTCCAATAAATTTTATGTGGGAAATGAGAAATTATGGGACTGATCACCACAAAATATCCAAAGAGCCAACCAAAAGTTTGTGCATTAGTTCTCATGTTTATCTCCAAAAAATGCATCTTTGATTACACTTCCATTTATAATTTCTGACATTTCTAAATTTAATATATTTCCTTTTTCATTTAAGCATATAATTCTCATTGGTGCAAAATAAGTTGGGCTTGAAATTCCCATAAATAATGCTTTTTTAATTGTTTCTTCACATAATAACCCCAAAAATCCATGATATTTCCTTTCTATATATTCTATTTTAATATTATCCATTTGTCACCCCTTTCTCCTCAGGAAATGCACTCTCCAACTCTCTGATCAATGATGTTTTTCTTATGAACACATTACGATAAACAGGCAAGGCCTCAACAATTTCCATGATCTTATTTTCATCTTCTTTATTCATGCTCTTGCCCCGCAATTTACTTTTGAACAGGCCACGCACCGATCCGCCTCACACTCATCTTTTAATTCTTCTCTGTGTTCTTCTCTGTGTTTCTTGCAATAATCTGATGTTGGATATGCATTTGTGTGACAACCCTCAACCTTGCAAACTCTTAACCAATACTTTTCATCCTCTGCCATATTTTAATTTCCTTTTTATTTTATCCATTATTCCAAAATATTCCAATGCCCCAAAGATTGCATCAAATACTGCAAAGCCCATTATGAGCCAAATTAATTTATAGCCAACTCCTAAAAACATAAACAAGCAAGTTATTATCAAAGTTGATTGTGATAAATTATACCATAGTAATCCTTTAATCTCACTCATTTTATAATTCTCCTCCAATCGTTTCAGGGATCACATAGTGACCTGCATCATCTTTCACATAAAATCTTTTCTTTCTTGGCAAAACTATTCCTGAGAATATTTCCAAAGGCACAACTCTCCCGATCTTAACACCTGCATCAATAACAATTGTCATTGGATATTTTCCATGACCGCAACAACAAGCCAAAGTTTTAATTCCATGTTCATTTAAATTTGAGATCACAACCCTCATGCAAGGATCAATCCGTCGGCCATCACCTTTTTTATTATATCTACACATTGGGATAAACCTCTTTTGTATTGCAAACTTCACAAGACCATAATGTTCTTTTTTTATCATCAACAAGTTCCATGTCATTGTCACAGATCGGGCATTTCATTTTTTCTTTGCCTCTTTTTTTTTATTATAATATTCCCATGCTCTTTTTCAATTTCGGAGATCCTTGTTTCTAATCCTGACATGATTTCTGCTAATATGTTTATTGCAAACAGTTTTGGATCCTTTTGATCACTCTCTCTTAAAATTACTGTTAGATATGCCCCATCTTTTTTTGCCATTTTTATAAAACTCCAATGATCTTTAATGTGATCATTACTGTCAAGATGTTAAATACTATTAATCCCACGACGACAACAAATCCAATCAACATTTTTTTTTGTTTTTCCATATTTTAATTACTCACACACTATTTATATACTTTACTATTTACCCCGCAATCTTAACTCATCCCTGATCTCTTTGAAAAGTTTTGTTTGATCTATCAGATGCTTTGTTTGATCTCCCAAATGCATCTCTTGTTTTTGTTCAACTCTCAAATGCAATGCAATTTGTTCTGCGTATCCTTTCAAGACTTCCATTGATTTTGAAATCACCTGATCATGATCCTTGATCTTTGCATCAGTCTTTTTTTCTTTATCCAAAATATGATCGGCATCAATCTTAAAATTGTGTTTCTCGTGGCTATCAAAGAAAGAACTTGCATTATTTATCATCAATGGATCCTCTCCCTCAAACTCATCAAGGCCAACATCATCTTTCCTTGACTTGTCAACCCATAAAATTGATTTTCCTTTCTTATCCTGCACATACATCTTTTTTCCTTTTTTATTAAGCCATTCAGCAAACTTGTTGAAGATCAGGCCATAATGTTCCCTAAAGATCTCAATCCCATATTTCTTTGGAAAGTTATATTTTAAAATTAAATTCTCAACTAATGTGTCAACATTTCTCAATACAGAAAACTTTGAGTGCAATGCATCTCCTGAATAATAAGAATTGTTTGAGTATATTGTTAAGTGATGTTTATTGATCCAAATTGTGAACCCATCTCTCACAAATTTCAATGATCCAAATTCCAACCTTTTCAAGATCTTCATTTTCAAATCTTGCTTGACTTGTGGCAGTTCCCAAAAATCAACTTTCTTTAAAAAATGGATCGTTATGTTGTGGCCATGACCTCTTTTATCAAACCCAATGTGAACTTTGTTTTTAGTTACCTTAGGGTGTAAATGTGAACTTGATAAGATGTCAATTCTGTATTTTCCAACTCTTTTAATATTGTCACTTTCTTCCAATCTCCGAAGATGATTAGCAAGTGCGGATGGTTTCAAAGACAGTTTTTCTTGCACCTGTGCCTTTGTAAATCCTGCTCTCAAAAGATCAAATACCCTGTCAACTTCACATCTCTTTTTAGGGGTTACCATAGGGTATAAACATGAACTTCATATATATACCTTTCTTATCATTTCAAAGTGACAAAATAGTGTGTAAGATTAATCTGAGGGATGGAGAAAGATTTTGGTTATAAGGATCCTAATCAGTCGCCAAACATCATTGTCATGTGTTTCCACCCCTCGTTTTGTAATAATATAACGCACACACTATATTTAAATGTTTCCATAGGAAATGTAGGTTATGTTTTAGGCGTAAAAGGTGCGTTTCCTGTGGAGAATTAGATCCTGAGTGAAGTGATTGAAGTGAGGGGCAGTTGTTCCATAAGAAACAATGGGGTGAGAGGGTAAGAAAATAAATGTGCCTTTTTGACCTTATAAGGTTTTAGCAGGGATAGACACAACCTCCTCCAATTTGTTTGCAACTTCATGAAGTAATTAATTAAGAGAATTAAAGTTTATAAAATTATCGCTTGAGAAGTTTTTGGATGTCGGCCTTGACTTTGGTTTGTCGCTTGATCTCGTTTTGATCATTTAAGATCTTAGAAATATCCTGAGATGCTTTGATCTCTTTTGTAAAATGTTGAATATCTTTGCCTTTCAATTGCTTGGTTAGATCTTCAATGTATTTGCTCATTTTTCTCCCATGATCCCCATCAAAGAATTAACATTATGAACATTGACAACATTGGCCTCTTCATTGACATGATCACATTTTGCACAGATAAAATTTTTATAATTTCCCTCATTCATATATCCACATCTTTTGCACTTGCTCATTGTGGCAACCTACTCAGAATATCCGCAACGGCATCAACAGGTTTTGATTTTGGTGCTTGAACAGTTCTATAAACAATCTTTGTTTTTGGCTTGGATCCTTTCTTTTTCTTCTTGGGAGATGCCCTTGTTTTTTGAATTTGTCTGACAACTCTTTGTGTTGCTTGGGTTTGCTGTGGTTGGCCAAATCCTCCTGATCCATAAATAATATTTCTTGCCTCCTCAGTCATTCCACCGCCTGATCCCTGTTGAGATGGGGTTGGATTAAATTTTTGCTTTGCCATGATCTTCCCTTTCAATCCTGCTTGTTTAATGGCCTCAATTTTATATGTTTTTCTCCTCGCCTCTTTGACTGCCTCATTCACCTCATCCCTGTATTTTTTATTATCTGCGGATGTTTTCTTATAACTTTCATGATAAGACTTTGCACCTTTTTTTACATTATCTAAAAATCCCATCTTAAAGTTTCACCGCCCCTTTGATTTTTTCTTTAAGTTCTTTTTCTTGATTTTTATAGTATGCACAAATGTTGCAAGTGTCTTTTGTTTTCATTTGAAAACTTTCTTTTTCCTCTTGGCATATTTTACAAAAACTCATTGTTTTAATCTCCTTTTATCATTTGCAATTAATCTTGATAAAACCTCATCATAAGTTTCACGCTTGTATTTTCTGCAATTTTGCAGATCCTTTCGGATCACTTTCTTGATGTTGATTGTCGTATTATCTGTCATGTATAATAGATGTATAATACATATATAAATCTTTTGGATACTGAAAAAAATCTTAAGGAGGCCATCCCTGACCTCCTCTCTAAAAATAAAAAAAAATGTCTATCTTTTTGTGATTGCTTATGCAGATGCCTCCATCAATCCTGATCCTCTTATCGCTGTGATAATTATCACAGTCAAAAGGATAAGAACGACCATAGCACCGATAACAATAAAGATTGGGAACCAATCTGTTACTGTTGCAATACTCGTGGTTGTATCATTCATCACATTTGTTGCACCATTTGTTGCATCATAAGTGTATGAATAAGAAACATTTGCATCTGCCCAGTTAAGAGTAGTTGCATTTGTCAAAACCCCTGAGGCCAAAGCATACCTATTCGTATCCACCAAAACTCCATCTGTGGCATTATAAACTGCATCAATTGAGTAAACTCCATTAAACGCACCATAATTCGCCAAAGTGTATCCTGTGGCATTAACATAAGCACCGCTTTCATTTACAACAGATGTTGTTGTTGATGTATAAGTCGCATCTTGCATCTCGCCTCCCATAAGGGAGAAGATCATCACTAAAAGTCCCATGACAAAAAGAGTTGTTACAATTGACAATAAAATTGTCAATCCTGCAACTCCCTTATCACATTTAAT
>Ga0307928_10000900_pt1 | contig 22270 bp, 14 predicted proteins | sample AceLakmetagen232_FD_201815 | JGI IMG/M metagenome (GOLD analysis project Ga0307928, IMG submission 201815) | Saline water microbial communities from Ace Lake, Antarctica - #232 | ecosystem: Environmental > Aquatic > Non-marine Saline and Alkaline > Saline | place: Antarctica: Ace Lake... | reverse complement strand
CAGTAGATATGGATATTGAACAAGTATTCGCAGATGATTGGTCTGAGTTAAATGGTAGTTTAGATTTTGGAGCTGTGGCAGGAATGTCAGGACTTCATTCAGTAACAACTAATTCAGGAGTATCAATTAGAGTGGTAGGACCTACCGATAATATCAATTGTCTTATAGTATCTTATTATTCTGGTGCAACTGCTGGTAAAGTTAGAGTAGGTGAAGGTTCTCCAACGGTTACTAGAGTTAGTTCTTCAGTTATCGGTGTAGGGGCAAGTTATGTTGATAACTTTGCTATAGGTGATTCAGTTATAGTAGAAGCTAATAACGTACTAGCGAACACAACAGCTAGAACAGTTAGTGCTATTTCTGGTAACAATTTATCATTAAATGCAGGAGCAGATGTTATTGCTTGGACAGCAGCTAGTGCTTATTGTTATGTTACTGATACAGGAATTTCTACAACAAATTGGGTACAAGGTACACCAAATGTAGCAGTTAAGGGGGTTGAGGTTTTTAGTTATAATGACTTTAGTCCTGCAACAGGTGCGGCTTTAGCTGGTAAATCTGTTTTAGCATTTCAATTACTTAGTGCTACTGGTTCAACTTTAGCTACTAGAGTAGATTCGGACAACTGGCGTGATGCTAGTATTGATATATTGATGTTATACAATGATTATGACAATGATTTATTATATACACGATATATGCAAGATTGTGCTCCAACGAGCGTATCTTACAACTTTACTGGTGATGGTAATGCAACTCAAAATTATGATTTTACTTCAAGTAAGTCAATCGATTTTTCTGGGTATGTTTTACGTAAATCATGTTTAATCAATAGTGGTGACATTAGTGTATTAAATAAGGTAGATTTGAATGCGATTAGTACAACAATGTTTACAGGTGCTGAAACACCTGTAGCAATTACAGCTAATACTTCATTGAACCAAAATGCTTATAGTCAATACCTATTGAAGTTAACAACAACAACTTCAGCAGGTTCTAGACAAGTTTGGACAGAAGTAGCTAACGGAACTTCAGCAGCTCAATCACAGTACTCGTATGATGCAGGTACTATTACAGTTGCATTCGGTAGTGGTGCTTCAATAAATGCTCCTAATATAGGAGACCGAATTGAAATTACTTACTTATGTGCAGCTACTAATGTAGACTCTGATGATGAGTATGGATATGCTGCAGCTGACTTTTCTCACAATGGAACACCAGATGCAGTTACAGGTGGTTATCAACCACTAACAATTAACACATCTACGTTCACTAACAGAGTAGATGGTATTGAAAGTTCTACATTCTCAGTAGCTTTTAATCGTGATTATTTCCCTGCACAAGGGATTTTAGCCCCAATTATCAAACCTTCAATGGTTGGTACAATTGACGGGTCTTTCACAACAAAAGAAGGATATAGTAGAACAATGAATGCTATTACATCAGGTACTGGTTATTCTTACCTAGCAGCAAACACACAAATTGATGCTAATAAGGCAGCTAAGTACACTAACACAAAAGACGTACCTTTAAGAATACGTTTGTATGACCCAGCGGATAATTCTACTATCGTAAAAACGGTTCAGTTAGACCAAATCCAAATTAGTTCAGTTACAAACAATAACTCTGTTTCAGATGATTCGAGCTTTGAAGTAAGTTTCTCATCTAAAAATGGGCGTATTTTGATAGATAGATATTAAAGTTCGGGGGGGAGGTAAAACTTTCCCCTCACACTTAGGAGGTGAATGATGGAAGCAGAGAATATAAATGATTTTGAAGTAACGGCTAATAGTTTAACTGGTGGTATGTCAGAACCTATTACAGGATGGACGATAGCTGAACCAGTTGTCGAACAAAAGAAAGTAAAAAAACCTAAAAAGACTAAGAAGTTAGTAGTAAAGAAAGTGATAGAATCTAATGTTGATAAGGGGTCATTTAATCTTGTAGTACTACAACATAGATATAAAGTTAGATATAATGCTAAATTAATTAAAGATGATTCTAAAGAAACTATCTTTGAAAGTGATAATGTAATATATAAACTAACAAAAATATAAGAATATAAAAGGAGAAAAGGAAATGAATACAGAATTTGAAATAATATATGAAAGTATGATAAAGGAAGTTTTTGTAGAGTTTTGTGACTTAGCAATGATTTATGTAGACCCTGAAAAGGTTGAACGAATTCAAGAGTTAGGAAGAACAAAGGCTCGTGCTCAAAAGAAAAGAGCTAAAGAAGGTTTACGTGATTTACCTACCGCAAAACGTGAAGTGTTTGTGAATGGATGTTATGAAGAACTTAAAGTACAATTACTTAAAGTTTTAAGACGAATGTTAGGTGAATCAAAAGACTTTGAAGAATCTGAAGTATCATTAACTGAAGTAGTTAATAAGGAAAAACAGGTTTTCAAACAATGGATTAAGACAAAAAAGGAGATAAAATAATGACAGCTATAACAGAAAAAACAGTAAAAGAAACTACTCCTAAAATTAAGGATATAAAATTAACAACAATATTTGGAGAAGAAATAGATGCAAAGATAATTCCATTATCAATTAAAGCATCTATGGATGTTGACGATACTATAGAAATATTACGTGCGAAATTACAAGATAAACGTACTGATAGGATTGAGAGAGCTATATTATCAGTCAGTGCAGAAAATCAAGATGATGAAGAGTTAAAAACCGCTTACATAGAGGGGTTAATAACTATTGAATTATCACGTTTAGGGCAAGAGATAACCGATAAACGAGTTAAAGCTCAAGCTGTTAAACGAAGAGATAAACTATTAGAAGGAATGTCAATTGATGATATCATTAAAGGACTTGCTAAAATTGCTGTCGATTTAGAAGAACGTAAAGAAATATTATATATTACAGTTGGTATGACATTATATAATGTATTACGCAAAGTAGATAATCTTAGAGAATATGTTTTTGATTCTGTTGATGATTTACAAGAATCGTTAGACCAGGATATGTTATTTACCGTATTTAACAAGAAGGTTGACGAGAATAAGATAGAGGAAGAAGACCTAAAAAACTAGCAAAGACTAACTTTATTTTAAAGTCTGATGCATATTCTAAGCGATATGGAGTTGGTCTACAAGAAGCTATTTTTGGTAATAATTTTATGCCTGATAATGAATTGATGGTATGGACGGCAGGAGTTGTACAGTGGATAGAATGGTTTGATTATGTTAAAGAAGCATCGAGTTGGTATAAAACTCCTTGTCCTGAATATATAACCGAATCTCCTATATTATTTACTAGTTGGTTAAATGCTCAAAAACGAAAAGATGAGACTAAAAATACTGGTTATGGGAGAAAATAAATATGGCAACTAATGATATCACCTTACGGGCTGTACTTGATACACAAAATATTGAAAAAGCATTACAGAGTATTACTGGTAAATCAGCTAATACAGCTATTGTTGGAGATATTGTTAATAGAGATGCTATGCGTAGATTCAATGAGTTTGAATCTTCATTTCGTGGATTAGAAGGTGATTTATCACGTCAACGTGGAGCGAGTATATTTGGGGATACTAAAGGTATTCAACAAACTAATGCAGCACTTAAAATATTACAAGGTACACAACAAGAAAATATAGCACAAATAGTACGAATGAAAGAGACGTATACTCAAGCATTTGAACAAGCAAAACGGGCTATGCTTACTGTACGTCAATTAGGTAAAGGTGCACAAGCTGTATTTAATTCTAAAGGTGCTGCTGGATTACAGAATTTACGTGATAAGAATGTTCCAGGATTTGTAGCTACTAAAGCAGGTGATGACAGGGTAGGAGAATATTTAAATGCTATTAAAGTACAGCAAGCATATCAGAAGGAAGGAATACTAGGATTAGAAAAAGGACTTGGTGCTAAAGATGCAGCATTTGAGAATGCACATGTAAGAGGAGCAATTGCAGCTAAAACTCACTTTGTAGGTTTAGACGGAATTCATCGTCAATATAATAAAATTGGTAAAACTGTAGGAGAGTTTGCTACAAAGGCAAAAACTGCAATGAAGCCATTATTAACTATGTTACATAATCTTGGTATTGAAGGTAATAGTCTTCTTCAAGTGTTTGGTAAGTTAATAGGTAAGGTAACTACATGGTTACTTGCTACAGTTATTATATTTAGTACTATTAGAGCAGTAAAGGCATTAGTAAGAGAAATGAAAGCTCTACAAGATGCTGAAACAGGATTACGTAAAATATTAAATGGTAATAAAGAAGCTGTTGATAAAAATGTTAAATCGGCTTTTGCGTTTGCTAAAGTAATGAATATGGTAGCTGGTGCTGTATTTAAAGATACAATTAGTGCATTAAAGGATGCAAAGAAAGCTGGTTTTGATTTTAATGATGCATTATTAATAACAAAGTCTTCATTACTAGCAGTAAACATTGCCGAGCTAACAGTTGAACAATCTACACGTTATCTTGTAGCTACTATCCGTCAATTTAATTTAACTGCGTTCGATTCATTATGGATACTTAATCAATGGAATGAATTATCACAAGAAACTGGTGCTACAACACAAGGTATAGCTGAAGCTGTTGTACGTTCTGGTAAAGCCTTCCAATCAGTCGGAGGTACACTTTCACAATTAAATGCTATCGCTGCTACAACTATTGAACAAACTGGTGAATCGGGTGAAAAGATTGGTACAATGTTAAAGACATTATCAGCTAGGTTTGCAGACTTAGATAAACGTAATTCATTTGCGGATTTATTAAGTACAAAAGGTATAGATATAGATGTATATAATGAATTAACTGGTGAATTTAATGGTATTTTTAATGTATTATTCAAATTATCGAAAATATGGAACGATTTAGATGGTAGACTACAATCAAATATAGCAAAGTCTGCCGCTGGTATTAGACAATATTCAAGATTTTTAGGTGTAGTTAAAAACTTTGATTCAATAATACGTGGGTTGGCTATATCTATAGATTCAGCTAGTTCATCTATTACTGAGAATCAACAACGAGTACATACATTAGATTTTGCATTGAGACAGTTAAATGGGTCAATGTCAACGTTAGCACGTTCAGAGGGTGGTATGGGAGCATTAAAGGCAATGACAGTAGCTGTTAATGCATTAACAGTTGTGTTAAATTTCTTAGCATCGTCAATGGGTAGAGTTACATTAATTTTAACTACACTTATAGTTATAATATTAAAAATCCCTGCAATGCTTGTGGGACTTGGAAATATATTAGCTGGTTTTGTAATTGAGGCTTCATTGGTAGGACTTGGTGCAGCTATAGGTGGTTTATTAACACCAATTGGATGGGTAATTGCAGCATTAGGAGTATTCACAGCAATTTTAACATTTCTAGGAGTAACATCAGCTAAAGTTAAGCAACAGATGATAGCAATGAATTCAGTTATTGAAGAGGAAGCAGTTGCATTATTTAATTCTCGTACAGAGTTACAGAAAAATGAAAAAATGTTCCGTGAATATTATAAAACACTTAATAAGACTACTGATGAGGGTAAAGCTCAAGCTAAAGTAATTGAAGATATGTTTAAAAATGTTGGAGCAGGAGAGATAACTAAAAGTATAAAAAATATAAATTCATTATCTAATATCATGAAATCAGTTACAGAGGGATTTGAAAAGGCATCAAAATCAACAGAAGGATTTGATGCAGCTATAATTGACGCATTCAAAGGAATTAATTTAAGTAAAGGTATTAATTTATTTAATAAAAGTGAAATTAGTGAATTTGATACTAGATTACAAAAACTTAAAAAGACTATACATGAGACAGAAAAGGCTAAAGGTGAAGAAGGATTTTTATATACTCATGGGATAACTTTAGCTACATTTAAACGATATATTAATGTATTTGATGCAGCTCTTAAAAAACAGAGACAGAATGATATAGATGCAACAATTAGGGATGCTAATTTAAATGAACAATTAATAACTAAACAGAATAATAGATTACTTAAATTAGTACAACAATATTATAAAAAACAGTATGATGAAGATAAGAAGGCATACGATAAAAAAAAGAAATTAAATGAAAATATGGTAAAAGGATTTACCGCAGGTGTTCTTGATTTAACTGAAGGAATAACAGGAGCTGAAAGATTAGAAAAAGCGTTTTCAGGAATTGGTGAAACATTATTTAATCAAATGACTAGTGATTTAAATGAATCTATTGTAAAATCACTTACTGGTAAAGGTCCTGAAGATTTAGCTAAAAAAATGAGAGATGCTATATCTGCTGGTGGAGAAGATGCTAAAGAGCAGTTAATAAATGGATTTACTCAAGGTAGTAAAACTATGGTAGATGCACTTCAAAAATGGGAAGATAGATTATCTGATAGATTATTTGGACAAACTGCTAGTAAAGAAGTTAAAGATATATTAACGGCGGCTGGTATATTTACACCATCTTCAACTAATAAAAATAATTTAAATATACGGAATAAATATAAAGATGGTGACATATATCCTATAGGATTTAAATTTAATAAACATATCACATCGAGGAAAATGACTGAACAATTTGGTGAAAATACCGAGGGTATTGGTACGGTAGAGGCTGCTGCCAGTTCATCTGACGAATTAATTGCATTTTATTCTAATCAAGGAGTATTTGAAGCTATGCAGTTACAGGGTGATGCAATTAGTAATTCTACCGAGGTTCAAAATAAATATACCCATGCATTAATAAATGGTTCGGAAGCTATAGCTAAATTTATTAGTGGGGCTATTGGTGGGTTTGCTGACTTTTTAACTAAAAAAAGTGGTGGGTTAGGATTACCTGAAGAATTAGTTGAAGGTGCGTTTACAGGTGGTGGTGTAGGTGCATATGTAGCTGGTACATCAGGTAAAGACGCTGGTTCAGGTGGTGGCTTAGGAGCATTGTTAGGTGCAGGATTAGGAATGACTCCATTAGGTCCAGCGGGTATGTTATTAGGTGGTTTATTAGGTGGTTTATTTGCAGCCCCTAAAGCAGATGAAGATAAAAAAGAAGATGAAAATATACAGTATGCTAAAGAGTCTATAAAAGAATTAAGACAAGTTAATAGAAATCTAACAATTATGATAGAAGATATTAAACCTTGGAACGTCCTTAACGAGTCTTATTATTTTAGCGTTTCAAATAATCGAGGATTAAACTAATGAATGAATGGAGGTTAAACTAATGGTAGTGAGTACATGGAAATTAAGATATAATGATGGAACAAATTGGTCACCAAAATATTCTATTAGTAATCCTACAAATGATATAACTATAGAACTGAATAGTACTAGAAGAAAACATAGTTTATATGATGGTTCTCTAGGTAGAACGATACCAACAACAAAATACAATTACAATAATGTTGATATGGAGTGGGCGTTTTTAAGTGGTGGTAATACATTAATTAAAACGGGTGCAGTTACTAGCAGTGTATCACTTCACCAAATTATGTCTGGAGGATATAAAGTAGAATTTACTACTCATACTATAGTAGCTATAGGTAGTGGAGCTTCTGATTCGGAACAGATATGGCAAGGATATCTTACAACATATCCTAGAGTATTTAAATTAGGATTATATCCTAGTCCTAGTGGGTATGCAACATTTTATGATTTATCAGCAACATTAGATGTGACAAGTTTAGTATAGAAAGGTAATAAATGTCAGTAAAAATAAGTACAACGGCAAGTGCACAAATAACAAATCACGATATAACAAAATACGTTTCATGTAAAATGTATAATGTAAATGATGTATTTTTAACAGACTTATCTGTACTAGCAGCAAGTTGGAATGAAGCTCGTGATTTCGGTGTTAAGGTATTAAATGTATCAATTAATAATTCAGGTGGGGTTCATAATAAAGGGGCTACATATGAAATTAAATCAGATTATAAAATTGTTTTAATAGAGGGATATGATACAGGGGTTACCAATGATAAATTCCCTAAATTTAAAGGATACGTTCAAGATATAATAACATCTATAGAGGGTGGTGTACCTATAGTTAATTTAACGATATATGACGAACTTACAATAACAAAACGTTCAGATATGGATAAAGTATTCTCAGCTGATACTACAACAGTTACTGATGAAGATTTTACAGCTATAATAGATAATCCTCTTGGAAGTATAAAAGGAAACCCAGTAGGTAAACGAACTAGAATACTATATACTAAGAATAATTCAGTTTTAAGTGGGATGCTTCATGCCGATTATTTTTATGTAGGAAATAATATGATGTTTAATAGTGGAATAACACTTACTCCTGATGGAAGTTTGATGAATATGATATTCTATTCTGGTACTATAACTGGTACATTATCAGCGGGTGATGAACTTGTAAATGCAGATGGGTCATATAATGCAACTGTAGGAACAACACCATTGGGTACATATACTACAACGGGAGAAAATGTTGTACTACTTAATCCTACTAGTGCCGTATATGGTAATTTTGGCGATGGTGAAACATTGTACGTTCAGTCAGACACTAGTATTTACTTTACAGCTAAAGCGTTCTTTCAAGTAAATGCAGTTCAATTTGATGTACAGACTGCAACGGCAGCATCCCTAGGAATAGTTAATAATGATATCGTTCATAATGGAATGATAAATGGGTATAGAGCTGCTAATGCTAACTGGGCATCATTTAAACCTAATAAGATAAATGTACGTGAAAATGGAGTAATTGGCGAAGATGATTTATATTCAGGTTATGAAGTAAACGCTGATAAAGGAATAATTAGGTTAAATGAGTCAGTACAAATTAATAAATTTAAAGTAACTGGTACATATTATTATTATCCAAATGGGTTATATGTTGAAGATGTGTTAAGAGAGGTATTAATAGACTCTGATAGTTTATCAATTAATAACCTATTAAACCCTTATTTTAATCAAGGAACATCAGCATGGAATGCAGCATACGGTGGTGGAGCAGGAGCTTCAGATTTAGATTTAACAGTATCAAATGGATTAAGTATTAACTGTATCGATACACTTACTATTAATCAAACTATAGGAGTAAGTCAAGTAGGTTTAACAATATATAGTGGATATACTTATACAGTTGCAGCTGATATACAACAGGTGTTTGGCACTTCAGGTAATATAACATTAACATTAGATTCAGCTACATTCTCAGGAGATGCTATCGATTATACAAGTAATACTAGACTAAGTGGTACATTTATTCCTACATCATCGCAAACAGGAATAAGTTTTATCGTTCAAGTATCAGGAGCTACATTAAATGATGAATGGAAGATTAATAATTTAGAAGTGTCATATAATCCATCTAAAATAAATAGTTTTACAGATTCTAATATATATTGTGTAGTTTCAACTGAAGATGGAAGTGCATCAGCATATACTATGACTACTAATACAGATTATACAATACTTCCAAGATATACTAATCTTACTGAAACAATAACTTCAGAATCAACTACTCTTAAAGTTAAGTCAACTTCAGAGTTTGCTTCAACAGGTAATGTTAAAATTGATTCAGAATATATTAATTATACTGGAAAAACTGCTACTACATTTACAGGGCTTACGAGGGGGTATCAATCTACAACTCAAGTGAATCATGATATCGGTATAAGAAGTTATGATTTAGTTAGTGCTAGTAGAATATGGTATATGCAGTATAATAATATAATTCCTAAAGTTAGTAATACAACTGCTAGTACATATAGTAGTACTAAAGGGGTTAATGTGGGGTCAGCGGCTTCATTTGATATAACTGGTAGTACATTTTCAGAATTCTTTTATAGAGAAGGAATACTTGTAACAAGTGATGCAAAAGCAACAGCCGTTAAAATGGCAGCAAATTATGATTATTATTTTTGTCAGTTACAGTCAACTGGAGTAGAAACTCCATACATTCTAATTGATTATAGAGAACAAAAAACTAGATATGATGCTATAAATGAAATAAGAACAATGTTAGCTCCTAACTATGTTGTAAATAGTACTGTTAGACTTAGTGGTACTAAGTATGTAACATTTATTAAAGGAAGATATATAACTCAAAAAGCGACAGGAAAACAAGATTATAATTTAGATTTTATAAAGAGTATAGCATATAAAGAACCTAATGATACGTATAATAGAGTAAAATTATTTGGTAGGTCATCTAATCCAATTAATAAAATGTATGATGCTAATACATCCGTTATTCCTGCAAATGATTTAAATGCTCAACTTGTAAAAGGAGTAGAATATAAATATATTGATACAAATGGTCCTTGGTATATATTTTCATTATTTAGTGAGAAGCGTTTTGTTAATGTTGATAATAGTTTACAGGAAATGGTGAAACGAAATTATGATTATCATAATAGAGGTAGTACGTTTGTAGGTACTTACGGAACAAAACGAATGGATGGGGTTGCGTATTATTTAGCTAGATTAAATAAATATCATATTTCTGGAGGGGATGCTGTTAATACCTCGGTTGCAGGAGTTAAATTATCGGTAGGAAAAGTTAATCAATTCTGGCAACATAGGGTTACCGTATATAACTCATATTATGTTATTTATGATTCTACTAGTGTAAATTATGTAGCTGGTGATAGATTAAATAGTAATTCGACTATTAAATATATAGAACGATTAGATGCAGATGCTCCATATGATAGTCTTATATTTGTTGAACATGATAGAGATACTGTAGTATATACTGGCGGTGAATCATTAACTAATGGTACTATAACATCAACAGGATATTTAGTTACAATAGATGGAACTAATGCATCGGTAAATTATAATACTAATGGATATACTACAATTAATGTAGCAAATTTATATCGCCCAGTATTTAAAAGTTATACGGCATCACTTGATTTAACTGCAAGTAATATGATTGATATAACAAAGTTTCAATTATATTTTGATGGATTTCCAAATGTTGAAGAAGAAAATTATGGACAGGTAACTGTTCCGTTGGGGTCAGTTGATAAATATGGGCAATATAATTGGAAAACAGGATGGTGGGATTGGCATCATAATGATAAATATAGACGAGGATTTCATGGATTAGGAGTGTATATTAATAAAACTGATGGAGAATATGCAAGTCATATAACCCCTCCTCCAGGAAAAGATTTAACATTAGGTGCGGTAAGGTTTGAAAAAGACCTTGGTGATGGTGATGGTCCTACAAATCTATTGACTTTAAAATGGGCTGAACAACCCTGTTACTGGTATAATCCGGGATATGATGGTGGAACATTATCACAACAATTAATTGCTGGAGGATTTTTATATTTCTCACGTAATGAAGGAATGGATATTAATAATATGCCTGATGCGGTACGTAAAGTAATTCATAATGCTACTCAGGTACGTTACTATAAACGATATAAATTAGGATTAAATTGGGAAATGCATGGAGATTTTCTTTGGATAGATAAAGCTGATATGGATGAATCTAATCTTGTGCCGAAGAATACTAAGCTAACTGTAGATGGTGAATATGTAACTACGTTACCAGCTGAATATATTAATAGTCCTAATAAGCCACCTATAGAACGTATTAGAGATTTTACCCGTTCTGGTAGAGATGAACAAATATCATTAGTATCAAGATTTCAAATAGATGCTTTACCATTATTTGTAGTAGATTTAAAAGAGAAAACAAAAATAGGTTATATCGATATACAGGGTGGGCATTTATATAGACCTGAAGGTACTACAAATAATAGTCCTTACCCATGTAATTTTAAAGTATCTGTAAGATACTGTAATAAAGATATAGCATATAACCAATTACAGGATAGTGATTTTAGTATAATACGAACTGATACTGAAGATATTGATATGTCTGAGGGTGCAGTTGTTAGTTTAGATGAGTCTAAATTAGGAGAGCGATTTGAAGCAAGATATTTAAAATTAATAGTATCAACTGGTGATGTACCTGATATTGAAGAAGGTCCTGATAATGATACTATAAAGTGGTATGGAGCAGCTATTGCAGGGCTAACAGTATATGAATCAGATTTAATTACAGCTGAAAAATATGTAAATACAGATGTAATAAATTTATATAAGGATTCTAAGGTTTATGAGCAATTATATACTCAAGCCTTAGTAGATTCTTATGCTCAAGCAAAACTTACTGAGTTTCAAAAGAATCGTACTGAATTAACAGTTAGTATTCCTTTCGGTCCTCATTATGAAATGGGGCAGACTGTTTATCTTAATGATATTGAGAATAATGTAGCTCGTAATTACTTTATTGAAGAAGTTTCAAGCAGTGATGGAGAAATAAATCTAACACTAGCATATTATGTATAGGTGGTAAAAAATGTCAAGAAATAATCTGTTTCAACAAATTAATGAACTATTTAATGAGAAATCACAAATAAATACTACTCCAACCCAAGCCACTGTTGGTGGGGTTCCTGTAACTATGACACCATTAACTACTAATGATAATGCAGGAGTAATTGATTCATTAAGAAAAATTCAAATGAGTATTTCAGCTATAGAAGATAAGATTACAAATATGCCTAACATGATAGTAACTGGTATGGATGTATATGCTGCAGGAGAAGGATTTGTAGCAGTTACAGCTGGTAAAGTAATAACTAAAGAGGGTGTAGGGGTATTTGATGTTACCCCAGATATAGATATTGAACAGGCTGAAGATGTTTGTACACTTATACCTATAGACCGTGCAAAGATTGGGGTAAAATATATTATTGCAATAGGTGGTAAAAATCAAGAACTACGTACTCAAGAGACAATATCTGATGAAGATTTAATTATAGCTAAAATAGTTATTAATATTATAGATGGTACTATATATGACGACTCGACAGGAATTAATAATTACATTGTATCAGGTAAAGATTTAACACTTGGTACAGACTTTAAAATTGACGATGATACTAAGTTAGCTATAAGTAGTATATTAGATGAATTACTTGCTGAAAACTTAACAGGAACTTTAACGTTAAGTGAAGGGTTAAGTATAACTAATTTAGATGATTCAGTTAAACTTGGTGCAAATGGTATAGATATTTATAATAGTGATACTAGATATGCACAATTCAATAAAGATGGGGTGTATTTTTTTCAAACTGATGGACAGTTATTATCACATTATTCAAGTTCTGGGGCTACTATAGGAAATATGAGAATAACTCCTACTACAATACAATCAACAAATTTTAACTCAGGTAATAAAGGATATATAATTAAATCTGATGGTGATGTTGAATTTAATAATGCTAAATTTCGTGGTACTATAGTAGCTAGAGACGGAACAATAGGTAAATGGACAATAGGTAGAGATAGATTAACTAATGTATCAGATACTACAGGTCTAGCACCTCAAGATTATCCATTCTATGCTGGTGAATCTTTTGCAAATAGAGCTAGTGCTCCATTTAGAGTTACAGCTAGTGGTGCATTGTACGCTACTAATGCTACCATTTCTGGTAATATTACAGCAAATAAAATTGAAGCTACTAGTGGACATATAGGTGGATGGACAGTTAATACTACTTCATTAAGTGGTGGTAATACAATAATAGGTTCAAGTGGGTATTTAACGTTAGGTACTGGTAACAATATAGTACAATTAGATTCACGTAATGTAAATCGTATATGGATAGGTAATCAAGTATCAGGTAGTGCTAATTTTAGAGTAACCCAATCAGGTGTATTATATGCTACTGGTGCATTCATTAGTGGTAACATAACAGCTAATCATATCAATGCTACATCAGGATTAATAGGTGGTTGGACAATACAAGACGGATTGTTATCAGGTGGAGTAATGAAGTTGTATGCATCGGGTGTAATTAGTACTACATATTTCAATGTAAGTGCAAGTGGACTTTTAACTACATCTAATGCTACTATAAGTGGTAACATAACCGCTGATACATTAACAGCAAACACTGCTGGTAATATTGCTGGCTGGACAATAACTGAAGGTAAATTAACTAATGGACTAGTTGGTTTAGAACCAGCAAATTATCCATTCTATGCGGGTAATGCAACTGCATCAAGTGCTCCATTTAGAGTTACTGCATCAGGGGCATTATATGCTATAAATGCTACAATTAGTGGAAATATTACAGCTAATAAGATAAATGCAGTTAGTGGTAACATTGGTGGATGGACAATACAGGATGGATTATTAAGTGGTGGAAATATGCAACTATATTCATCAGGTGTAATACATACTACCAACTTTAACGTAAGTAATACAGGAGTGTTAAGTGCAACAGCAGCTATAATTAATGGTAACATTACTGCCACAACATTAACTACACAATCAGGTACTATCGGTGGGTGGACTATAGGAGCTACATCGATAAGTGGTGGTGGTACAGTATTATATAATACTGGGGTTATATCAGCTACTAACGCTATAATTCAAGGTAGTATTGATACAGGAAATTTAACAGCATCTGGTGGTACTATCGGTGGATGGACGATAGCTGATAATACTATAACTGGTGGTTCTACAGTTTTAAATAGCAATGGTAATATACATACAGCAAACTTTGATGTTAGTACATCTGGAATTGTAAGTGCGACAGGAGCCATAATTAACGGTAATATTACAGCTACTACATTAACTACAGATTCAGGTACTATCGGTGGTTGGACAATTGGTAATACATCATTAAGTGGTGGGCAGACAGTATTAAGTTCAAGTGGAAGAATTACAGTAGGTTCAGGACAGAATATAGCCCAAATGGATGCAACAAATGCTAATTATAGATTATGGATAGGTGATACAGACCCAACGTTAGCTGAGTTTAGTGTAACTAAAGAAGGACTATTATATGCAACGAATGCAACCATTAGCGGTAACATAACTGCAAACCATATCAATGCTAATTCAGGATTAATTGGTGGATGGACGATTCAAGACGGATTGCTTAGTGGTGGAGTAATGAAGTTGTATTCAAGTGGGGTTATACATTCAACTAACTTTAATGTAAATAATATTGGTGTTATATCGGCTACATCCGCAACTTTAAAGTCGGCTACAGTTTCTGGTACTATAACTACAGATAATATAACTGCAAGAGGTGGTACAATAGGTGGATGGACTATTCAAGATAGTGTGTTATCAGGTGGTGTAATGCAATTATATGCATCAGGTGTAATACATTCAACTAATTTCAATGTAAGTAATATAGGAGTTGTAAGTGCCACTTCAGCTGTATTAAAATCAGCAACCGTATCAGGTAATATTACGTGTAATACATTAACAGCTAATACATCGGGTACTATAGGTGGTTTTACTATAGCCGCAACACAACTTAGTGCAGGTGGTACTTTAGTATTAGATTCATCAGGAGATGGTGAAATTAAGGTAGGAGACCCATCCAGTACACATATAAGACTGATGGGTGGGGCTACTTCATATATTCAATCAAGTAATTTTGATAATTCGGTAGTAAATCCTAAAGGATTTAGATTTGGTTCTGATGGAGTTATTGAAGCCGTAGACGGAGTATTCCGAGGTAAACTTGAATCGAATGTATTTGTTAAAAATGAAGTAAATGTAGCTGGTGGTACAATAGTATTAGCAGTTTCAACACGGTGTGAATCTAGTGCAGGAGCATTAGATACAACATTAACTCTACAAAGTGGAGTATTTATTAATAATGATATAATAAAAGTAGGTAATTCAGATGAACTTATACGTGTAATATCAGGAGGTACTACTACTAGTTTAGTAGTTGATAGAGGATATAATAGTACAACTGAAGAAGCTATAAATTCTAAATCAGTAATATTTAAGATAGGTGAATATAGTACTTTAAATAAAGGATATATTGAATTATTAGGTGAATCAAATATAATTAAAATTCATGATGTTGATGATTCAGGTGGTACATTAACTGATACAGTTACCGTTGAATTAGGACTGTTAACACAAGGTACTAAATCTGGACAATATGGGCTTTATGCACAAACTGCTGAAATTTCTGGTAATATAACCGCTACTACATTAACTACTAAGTCAGGTACTATAGGTGGCTGGACGATAGCAGATACATCTATAACGGGTGGTTCAACTATACTTAATTCAAATGGAAACATTCATACAAATAATTTTAATGTAAGTACTTCAGGTATTATTTCAGCAGCTTCAGCTTATTTAAGAGAGGCTGTAATTAGTGGTACAATAACTGCTAGTGCTGGTGAAATAGGTGGTTGGACATTAGGAAATTCAACTATAACTGGCGGGTCTACAATTTTAAATAGTAATGGTGTTATTCATACTCCTAATTTTAATGTTAGTAGTACTGGTATAATTAGTGCTACGTCAGCAATATTAAAATCAGCGACAGTATCAGGAGCTATAACTTGCTCTACATTAACAGCAAACACTGCAGGAACTATTGCAGGTTGGACTATTACTGATGGTAAACTTGCTAATAGTAATGTAGGTATGCAACCCGCAACATATCCATTCTATGCTGGTCATGCTACCCCTAGTAGTGCTCCATTCAGAGTGGACACTAGTGGTAACTTAATCGCTACAAATGCTACCATTTCTGGTAACATTACTGCCACAACTATACATGCTAGTTCAGGTACAATTGGAGGGTGGACGATAGGTGCTAATTCGATAAGTGGTGGTGGTACAGTTTTATATGATTCAGGGGTTATATCAGCCACTAATGCAAATATACAAGGTACTATTGATACTGGTAACTTGATTGCATCAGGTGGAACAATAGGTGGTTGGACGATAGCAGACACTTCATTAACTGGGGGTACTACAGTACTTAATAATAATGGTAATATACATACCACAAATTTTAATGTTTCAACTAGTGGAATAATTAGTGCTACAGGTGCGATATTAAAATCAGCTGTAGTATCAGGTAATATTACATGTTCTACGTTAACAGCTAATTCAACTGGAACAATAGCAGGTTGGACGATAGCATCAGGAAAATTATCAACTGGTAACGTTGGTATGCAACCAGCTACTTATCCTTTTTACGCAGGTAGTGCAACACCTGCATCAGCTCCATTTAGAGTTGATACAGCTGGAGCATTAGTAGCTACTAGTGCAACAATCACAGGAAGTGTTACGGCTACAACTGGTGCAATAGGTGGATGGACTATAGGAGCTACTACATTAACTGGTGGAAGTACAACATTAAATTCCAATGGTACAATTACGTGTGCTAATTTAACAGCAAATACTGCTGGTTCAATAGGTGGATTTAATATAACCTCAAATACATTAAGTGGAGGTACATTAACTATAAATAGTTCAGGATATATACAAATGGGACCTGAAGGTATACTTGAAAATGGATATATTCGTCTTGATGCCACTAGTGAATATGAACCGTATAGATTTTGGATTGGTAATTCATTACCAACAATATCATCATTTAAAGTTACAACAAGTGGAACTGCGTATATAAATTCATTAAATGTAGGTACTAGTATATTAATAAGTAGTATATATGATACTGGAGAATCATACACTTATCCTATAGTTGAATATAGTGGAGCATTATGGACAGGTACTGGTACTGGTGGTAAAATTTTTAGATATATAGATGGAGGTTCTTGGGCAGAATATTTTGATTCAGGGTTAATTACAGTTAGATGTGCTACTGTATTTAGTGGTCAATTATTTTTTGCCGATTCCGCTGGTAAATATATTAATTTTAATGGGACATCATGGGCAAGTGGGACTATAATTGGTAGTAATCAAGTAAATGCGTTAAATGAATTTAGTGGAGTATTGTATGCAGGTGCAATAAACGGGAAAGTGTACGCTTGGAGTAGTATTTCTGCGACTTGGAGTGAATTCTATGATACTGGTGAAAGACAGGTATGGTCACTAATTGAATATAGTGGAGCTATGTTTGTAGGTACTGATTTAAATGGTAAAGTTTTTAGATATGATGGAAGTTGGACTTTATTTTATGAGGGAACTCCTGATATCATAACAACAATGATAGAGTATAATGGAAATTTATTCATGGGTGGTGGTGGAGCAGGGGCTAAATCAGAAGTTATAAAATATAATGGAGCATCAGCTACACGGGTATGTTATGAAGATGGATTGGATATACGGGGACTTACTATATATGTTAATAAATTATTAGCATTTGGAGCCGCACAAATATTTGAATATTCTGAGGATATGGATAAATTTCAATTTGCCTATCCTGAAAGTACTTGGAATGGAATAGTATATTCAGTAGACAAAGCTTTATATATGACAGGATATCAAGATGGTACAATTAAAAAAGGAATCCTTAATTCAGATTTAATATTATATGATGGGGTATTAACTTTAAATGAAACAAATACTCCAGTTGCATCTGATGGGTATGGTAAAATATATACAAAATCTGATAATGAATTATACTTCCAGGATGGTGCTGGTACTGAACATAGTGTAATTGTAGATAATGGTGGAGCAATAGATGATATATTCTATGAAAATGCACAAGACGTAACAGCTGATTACACCGTAGCAGCAACTAGAAATGCAATGTCAGCAGGACCAATAACAATAGCTTCTGGAGTAACAGTTACACTTAGTTCTGGTGCAACATGGACAATAGTATAAGGAGGATAAAATGAGTACATTAAATGTAAATGAAATAAATGGAGCAACAGCAAGTGGAGTTGGTATAGTAATACTTTCTGGGTCAATAGATGCTACTACAATAGGGGCGACTACCCCTAGTACAGTTCAAGCAACTGACTTTATTTCCGAAGACGGAAGTACAGGGCTATCTTGGACATTCAATAGAGCTAATGGAGCGGCTTGGAATATAGTATTTAAAGACGGATTAATGGTTGGACATTCACAATCATAGGAGGAATGTAAATGAGTAATGTAAAGGTTACAACAATTAAAAATATAGACGGAACTAAAGAAGTTCCTACTGAAACAGTTATTGCAGGAAGTGCTAAAGCTTGGGTTAACTTCGATGGAACAACGAATACTGGTGGTCTTTGTACTATTAGAGATGATTTTAATGTATCTAGTATTACTGATACAACTACAGGAGTATTTGTTATTAATTTTGACACGAATATGTCTTCTGCTAACTTCGCTGTATCAGGAGCTAATTTTGGAAGCTCTAATGCTGGATTTTTAGGTTGCTTAACATATGAACTTGCTGTTGATAGTGTAAAAGTTTATTCGTATACTCATGCTGGTGCTGCGTTTGATAGTGAAGGGTTATTTGTTGTAATACACAGCAATTAAAAAGGAGGATTGAATGAGTACATTAAATTTAGGAACAATTAAATCTTTAACAGCTGACACACCTACTGTTTTTAAAGATTCATCTGATACAGAGATAGGACAACTTTGTAGAGCTTGGGTAACTCTTAATGGGCAGGGAGTTATAGCTATATTAGACAGCTTTAACGTATCATCAATAACTGATATCAATGCTGGTCAATACACAATAACATGGGACACTGATTTTGATAATGCTTATTATTGTGTTAGTGGATTTGCTGGAGTGTTATCTGGACCAACCACAAATAAACAAGACCCACAAGTAAGTTTAATAGCTGTTGGTTCAATGAAAGTTGTTTACTGTAATGTTAGTGGAACTAATGTTGACCCAACATATGCATGTGTAGCCGCATTCGCAAATTAAAAAGGAGGAGCAACAATGAAAAGAGTAATATTTGAAAACGATGAAGGTGGGGTTAGTGTTTTAATACCTAGTCCAAATTGTAAATTAAGTATAGAGCAAATTGCTCAGAAAGACGTACCACTAGGCACTGCATTTGACATAGTTGAATCAAATGAAATACCAAGTGACCGTTATTTTAGAAACGCTTGGCGTAAAAATGGTAAAAAGATAGAAACTGATATGGATAAAGCTCGTGACATCCAAATGGCGGTTATTAAAGCAAAGCGTAAAGTAAAACTAGAAGAACTAGACATTGAAACTTTAAAGGGTAAAGATGTTCAAGTTAAAAAGCAGGTTCTTAGAGACCTACCTGAAACATATGACCTATCAGTAGCTACAACGCCAGAAGAATTAAAGGTAATGATACCTAAGGAATTAAGTTCTATATAAAAAGTTACTATATATATAATGTATTTGATTAAAAAAAGAGATGAAATTAATAGAACAGACTTATATATATTAGTATAATAAAGGAGGAATAACATGGCAAAATATCCATATCTTAATCCTAATACAGCGATTAATATAACACCAAGTAATACTGTAGCGTTGAGTCAACCAATGGTACTATATGTTGGTGGTGCAGGAAATGTAAAAGTACAACCAGCTGTAGGTGGTAGTGCTGTAGTATTTAATAATCTTGATGCTGGTTCATATATCCCGTTAAAAGTTAATATGGTATATGTGACATCAACAACTTCAAGTTCAATTATAGGATTATATTAATGGGTACATTTATATCAACTAGTATTGCTACAGGTAGTATGGATGAACCAAATGCAACTGTAACACCAACACCTCCAGCAGAAGGAACGCTTGAAGATGGTTTTGGTAATATATTTGAAATGACAGCAGGTGGCGACACTTGGATAACTATATAGGAGGTAAATAATGGCAAACGTTACAATTAATGGCTTAACCGTTGCCAGCACGTTAAGCGGAGGTAATCTTTCCCCTGTATGGCAAGGGTCTGGCACATATAAATCAACATTAACAACATTAAAAACATTTATAACTACTACAGTGGATGGTAGGGTAGATACAAATTCTGGGCTAATAGCAACTAATATTAGTAATATTACTACACTTAGTGGTAAAGTTACCACAAATTCAGGACTTATAGGAACAAATACAACAAATATAACTACACTTAGTGGTAGGGTAACTACTAATAGTGGTGCAGATATATCTGCCTCTAAGGTTAATTTATTAACGGTAAATATAGTATCTGGTGATAAACCCGTGTCAAGATGGTTCGACCATACACAGGCAGCTGGATATTATGCTGGTGGAGCATTTACCGACAACGGTAATGGAACTTTAAATGTAGCTACTGGGGATGGCATCATCAAGGCAACTAATGTAGACGATGCACCTAACAACTATATGTATTGGGATGCAAATGCATCTGTAGCATTAGATTCAGGTACTAGCTATGTTTATGTATCATATAATAGTGGTAGTCCATTAGTAATGGCTAATATAGTAAAACCTACCGATATAAGAACCAATATACTTTTAGGTAAAGTGTTTAGAGAAGGAACCACCTTACATTTATTTAAAGCTGGTATGTTTATACCTGAACTTGGTAAGAATGTACTTTCGAGATTCGTTCAAGAACATGGTGAAATAACTAGAACGGCTGGTGGTATTATTTCCGCAGTAGGTACTCGTGGACTAGGTGTAACTAATGCCGTAGTATGGGGAGGACTTACACGTAATACAACAACTGGATATACAACAGCAAGTAGTACATTTGAATATTATTATTATGCTGGTGGAGCATGGGCTGAATCAGATGCGACACAAATTAGTAATACACAATACAATAATCCAGCAACAGGATTAGTTAATTTAAGTAAAGATTATGGTATACATTGGATATACATTGATGCGGATGGACATATAATGGTAGTATATGGACAAGCTCAGTATAAACTAAAGGATGCAGTTGCAGCACAACCCCCAGCAAGTTTACCAACTCATATAACTGAGTTCGCATGGTTAGCTGCTAAAGTTATAATTAAAAAAGACGAAGTAGCATTTACCGAAATTCAAAGTGCTTATGATATACAATTCACAAGTACTACCGCAGCAATACATAATGATTTAGCAAGTATCCAAGGTGGTACAGCTGATGAATATTATCATTTCACTTCCGCACAACATACAAGTGTATTAGCATTAAGTGGTAGTGTAACTACAAATGCATCAAACATTACAACATTAAGTGGTAGAGTTACGACTAACTCAGGACTAATTGGTACTAACGTAACAAATATAGGAACTGTAAGTGCTACTACTGATACTAATACAACTAACATTACTACATTAAGTGCAACTGTAGTAGGTTTAACTGGTATGGTTATTAGTGGAGCACCTGTCGTAGAAGATTATTCAGGTACAGTGACATCAGTAACAGTTACTTCAAATTCAGTTGGATACGGAGCTATACTGACATTAAGTGCTGGTGGTAATTTTGTAATGGCTAACGCTACTACATCAGCTGCAATGCCTTGTTTGGCAATCGCAGTAGAATCTGGTACAGGAACCAAAAACGTATTATTAAATGGATTTATTAG